>Ga0335394_10005372_pt1 | contig 14501 bp, 10 predicted proteins | sample MAT03_FD_205741 | JGI IMG/M metagenome (GOLD analysis project Ga0335394, IMG submission 205741) | Freshwater microbial communities from Lake Fryxell liftoff mats and glacier meltwater in Antarctica - MAT-03 (spades assembly) (version 2) ...
TATCTCACGACAATTATGCTTGTATTTGTTATTCCACTTAAAAGTAGTCAAGTTGCAAAAGATTGGGATTTTGTATGCCAATTGTTTGAAAGATGTTTGAAATCAGTTTGTAATCAGACATCTGACAAATTTAGAGTTATCGTTGTTTGCCATGAAAAACCAAATATTAGTTTTTCCCATCCTTATATTACTTATATTGAAGTTGATTATCCTTTACCCAACCAACAACTGAAAGACCTAAATTTAGAGCAAGAAGTAGATTGGAGAGGGGCAGAAACCTTCAGTAAAGATATAGATAAAGGACGAAAACTTTTGACTGGATTAGCCTATGCTGAGAAATTTTCGCCATCTCATGTAATGGTAGTTGATGCCGATGATTGTGTAAGTAAAAATCTAGCCAAATTTGTTGAGGAAAATGCTAATTGTAATGGCTGGTACATAAAAAGTGGTTATCTGTATCACGAAAGCCGTCAATTTCTCCAAGTGAAATTTAAAGATTTCAATCAGACCTGTGGTTCTTCAGTAATCATTAAATATGAATTGTATCCTTTAATGTTCAGTAAGTACCAATACCTACATAGAACAACTATACTTAATAATGAAATACCACTCGAACCACTACCATTTCGTGGGGGTATTTATTCAGTAGGAAATGGAGAAAATATTTTTCAAACTATTGAAAGACAAAATAAGAGATTTAAAAAATTCGGAATATTGTTAAGAATAGCGAATATTTTTAGATATCGCAGGTTAACTAAGTCAATTTGTAGTGAGTTTGGCTTTAATATTATTGATTAATTTTGTGATGTTTGTAGGGCTATCAGAGCAAAATATTAAGTTTAAATGATCATTGTTCCACCCAACAGTGTCAGAAACTGACAGTAGAGTTTATTTATATTTCCCTTGTTAATTTCAATTCCCTGCCCTTTGAGTGAGCGCTGAATCTCAATTAATTGTTGATGCTTATTATGCACACGAAAGCCAACACCTGCTTTAAGGCCAGCTATATTTAAGTACACCGCCCTTCGTAGTAATATTTGCCAACAGTGCTATCTTATCAAGTCGGTAGCTCAGGAATCACTCTAGAGGGAGATTGACATGAGATTTGTTCGCCGCAAGTATCGTTGTTTCGTAGCAAACTGGTTATAATTATCTTCCATCTCTCTCATAAATCAGATTCTTATTTACATAGTATTTATATGGGACGTATTCGTTCTAAATCTGACCTACCTACAAAAATCTGTCTGGTATGTCAACGTCCTTTTACATGGCGTAAAAAGTGGCAAGATTGCTGGGACGATGTGAAATACTGCTCAGAACGTTGTCGTCGTCGCCGTTCTGAAGCTCAAAATGAAACTAACCGCAACACAGACGCAAATAGCGCAAGGGATTAATGGAGTCACAGGTGCAACCTAAATTAATTATTCATGGCGGGGCTGGTAGTTCTCTCCACGGTAAAGGAGGATTGGAGGCGGTGCGCCGATCGCTCTATACAGTAGTAGAAGAAGTCTATTCTTTGCTATTATCTGGAGCAACTGCCTCGGAAGCGGTGTTACAGGGTTGCCAAATGCTGGAAGATGACCCCCGCTTTAATGCTGGTACTGGTTCAGTACTGCAATCTGATGGGCAAATTCGGATGAGTGCTTCTTTAATGGATGGCGCATCAGGGCAGTTTAGTGGTGTAATTAATATCTCGCGGGTAAAAAATCCCATTGAGTTGGCACATTTTTTACAAAACTCACCAGACCGAGTGCTGTCAGATTTCGGTTCATCTGAGTTGGCGCGGGAAATGCAAATTCCCAGCTATAACGCTTTAACTGATTTGCGGTTGCAAGAGTGGATACAAGAACGCCAGGATAATTTTAAAAGCACAATGGCTGGCGTGGTAGCAGAACCCGAACTGGTAGAAACCAGTAATGCTGGGCGCGGTACCATCGGCGTGGTAGCTTTAGATGCTCATGGTAGGCTAGCTGCTGGCACTTCCACTGGTGGTAAAGGATTTGAGCGGATTGGTCGGGTAAGTGATTCGGCGATGCCCGCAGGTAATTATGCAACTAGTAATGCTGGTGTTAGCTGTACTGGAATTGGGGAAGATATCATCGATGAGTGTTTGGCCGCACGGATTGTAGTGCGTGTCACTGATGGTATGTCCTTGAAGGATGCTATGCAGCGATCGCTTGGGGAATCGCACCAGAACAAACGAGATTTGGGAGCGATCGCTTTAGATGTTAGTGGCGCGATCGCTTGGGGGAAAACTAGCGAAATCTTACTCGCCGCCTACCACGACGGCGAAAAAATTGGCGACACTTTGGAATGGAATGATAGTGAATTGATTGGCTATTGTTAAATTAATTGTAGGCACAGCGATTAATAAATTCGTGCCGTAGCTTACCTTTAATAATAGTGATTTTTTTTACCTAGAAAGGAGTCGGAGCGGCGGCTACCTGCTAGTTATTCGGTTTGATAACGCCCTTTAAAAGCTTTTAGCGCCGCTCTTTTGAGTGCCACTTGATATCCTTGTTTCAGAATATCGAATTGATTCTGCTTGATTCAAGTAAAAACCACCAGATTTGCGGCGCTTGTTTATTTTGTTGATTTCTTTTGTTGATTTCACGCACCGCATTTTCTATAGAAACATTGCAAGAACGAGTAGAACGTTTTTCAGCCTTCTGTTTAACCTGATGCGATCGCTTTGCACTTTTAGGTTACAATTTTGCACCGGATACGCAGCAGCTATTTGGTCTTGATGTTGGTGCTACAGATTTTAAATAACAAATAGCATTAGCACCCTGTACTCCTGGTACTCTCAGAGGTTGTTTGAAAAGTGATTGTCTGTGATCTTAGGCACTTATTGATCCCCCCTAGCCCCCCTTAAAAAAGGGGGAACCGGAATCAAAATCCCCCTTTTTAAGGGGGATTTAGGGGGATCTAAAACGTTTTGCTACCAACAAGAAGACTTTTCAAACATCCTCTAAGTAGTATTTGGAGGCAATCACGGTTATAAGGAGAACGGCAATGCAGTACGTAGTGGTGATTGAAAAGGCAGAGGGCAATTATTCTGCTTATGTCCCTGATTTACCCGGTTGTGTAGCTGTGGGTGAAACTTTAGAAGAAGTTAAGCAGATGATTGCAGAAGCTATTGAATTTCATCTAGAAGGAATGCTAGAGTATGGCTTACCTATTCCTAAACCTACAAGCATCGCTCATGAGGTTGAAGTTTTAAACTACAGCAAAACTTAAGTCTACGGCGTAATGCGATCGCATTTGACCACAACAAAAATATCTATTTTGCTTATCGAGTTTTAACTATAAACTCTTGACTCTGGGAGGTTTGCAGCCTCCCGCCCAAGTAAGACATAACTGACGGAAACGATCGCCCCGCACTTCAAAATTGGGGTACTGATCGAAACTCGCACAAGCTGGAGATAGCAACACCACAGGCGCTTGATACTGCTTGGCTAATTCCGCCGCTCTGGGGACTGCCCTTTCCATTGTTTCCACAATCTCATAAGAATAATACCCGACTTCTTGGAAGCGTTGGGCAAATGCAGAAGCAGCAGAGCCAATCAATAACACAGCAGCAGCTAAAGAGTGAATTTTTGCTAGCCAAGCATTATCATCACCTGGTTTAGCTTCTCCACCAGCAATTAAAATCGCTGGACTGTTCACCGATGCTAAACCAACTTCAGCAGCATCGTAGTTGGTGGCTTTGCTATCATTAATAAAATCAATACCTTCCCATGTGCAGATATATTCTAAACGATGGGCAACGCCAGGAAATTCACTAATTGCGTGTGCGATCGCATCATAATTAATTCCCGCTAATCGTGCTGTTGCGACTGCCATCAAGAGATTTTGCTGGTTATGTTCTCCCACCATCTGCAAAGTAGATACTTTCACAATCGGTTTTGGTGCAGAGGTTGCAGTCAACTTTTCTACAACCCAACCGTCTTCGATGTAAAAGCCTTTTTCGCTAATCAGAAAATCTTTTCCCTTCACACTTGTCCAATAGGCATTAGGCCAAGCATTTAGACCTAGCTTACTTAAGTAGGCATCATCGCCATTAAACACTTGCAACTCCGACTGACGCAATAGCTTTGCTTTGATGTTGTAGTAGTTATCTAAAGTCTGATGGCGACTGAGATGATCCGGTGTAAAAGTCGTCCAAACACCAATACGAGGCGCAAGAGAGACAGAAGATTCTATTTGATAGCTGCTAATTTCTGCAATCACCCAATCGAGTGAGGAGTTAGGAGAGACGTGATTAATCGCGTCTGTACAAGAAAATTTTTCTCCTGCTCCCCCTGCTCCCCCTGCTCCCCCTGCTCCCTGCTCCCTGCTCCCTGCTCTTTGAGATAGGGCAACTTCACAAGCGGCGTTGCCAATATTACCACAGGCGGGTGCATTTAATTCTGCTGCTTGGAAAATGGCAGCAATTAAAGCTGTGGTAGTAGTTTTGCCGTTAGTGCCAGTAATTCCAACCCAAGGTACTGAGCGCAAATTTCGCCAAGCGAGTTCCATTTCTCCAATAGTTTCAATACCTAATTGGCGTGCCTTAATTAATGCGGGAATATCCCAAGGCACACCAGGACTAACGACTATTAATTGCGGTAAATTAGCACCATTCAACTCTAGGGATTGGCCTAGTTTAACGGTTATTTGCTCGGGGGCGAGTTCTTGTTGTTGTTGTAGGAAGGTTTCAGAGGTGTTGCAATCACTTAGCTCTACCTCCCAACCTTCCCGTTTCAACAATCTCGCCGCAGCAACACCGGACTTTCCCAATCCAATTACAGAAGCTCTAGGCATAGATTGCAGCAGAGTGTCCCTGGTTAAGCACTACCCATATTAGCGTTTATTGGGCGTTTATCAGCAAAAATTACACAAATTTTTGTTGACCTACGTTACAGATTTTTGACGATCGCGCCAAAATCAGCTAAAACACGGGCATGATTGCGAACTAATCCGAGCAGATGTAAGCGATTACGTTTGATTTCTGGATTGGAGTCCATAACTAAAACGCTATCAGGCCCATCAAAGAAGTTACTAACTGTTGGCGCAATTTTCGTTAGTGCTGCTACTAATAGTTGATAATTTCGTGTCTGCTGTGCTGCTTGAGTTTGCGGTACTGATTCAACTAAAGCATTATACAAAGCTACTTCGGAAGGTTTTTGGAATAGTTCTTGATCAACTACGGTTGTTGGTTCTAGCTGTTTTGTATCCAAGTCACCTTGGGCGGCTAATCGTGTGGAACGGTTAACGGTTTCGTAGATGTTATCTAAAGTACCGTCGTTGCGGATTTGTTGCAGATATAAGGCGCGATCGCGTACATCTAATAAATCCTTTAACGTCCGTTCTGTGTATTCTGGGTCATTTTCTCCCAAAACTGCATTTACCAAATCGTAATCAATTTGCTTTTCTTCTTGTAGTAAAGTGCGGATGCGTTGTAAGAAAAATTCTTGTAATGCTGTCGTTAATGATGCCTGATCTTTATGATATGTTGCTGCAAAGTCTGTGGCTATTTTCGCCAATAAACCATCTAAGTTTATTGGTAAATTATAAAACCAAGTAATTTTAACTACAGCATTTGCAGCCCGGCGCAAAGCAAAAGGATCAGAGGAACCGGAGGGAATTAAACCTAAACCAAAGATACTCACCAAAGTATCTAATCTATCTGCCAAACCGACAATTTGACCCGTGAGTATTTCGGGTAAAATATCACCGGCTCCTGTTGGTAAATAATGTTGAAAAATTGCCTTTGCTACTTCGGCATCTTCACCACTGGCTAAGGCATATTTTTCTCCCATAATGCCTTGCAATTCCGGGAATTCATATACCATTTGTGTAACCAAATCTGCTTTACATAATAAAGCAGCACGTTGAATTTTTTGGCTTTGATTTTCGTCTAATTTTAATTGGCTGGTAATTTGCTCGGCAATTTTAACTATTCTATCTATCTTGGTACGCACCGAACCCAATTCTTCTTGGAAAGTGACTTTTTCTAACTGTGGTAAAAAGCTTTCTAAAGGCTTAGTTAAATCAGCTTCGTAAAAAAATCTGCCATCAGCTAATCTGGCACGAATTACCCTTTCATTCCCTACGGCAACAATATCTGCTTTATTAGGATCACCGTTAGAAATGGTGATGAAATTGGGCAATAATTCTTGCTGAGAACTATCTGATTTGAATACAGGGAAATAACGTTGATGAGTAACCATAACTTCAGTAATTACCTCAGTTGGTAATTCCAAAAATTCTGGTTCAAATTTACCGACAACTGCGGAAGGATATTCTACAAGATTGGTTACTTCCGCTAACAAGTCGGGGTAAATTACTGTACACCCGCCTAAATTTTCTGCGACTGCCTTTACTTGCTCTTTGATCACATTTGCCCGTTCATCAGGGTCAACGGTGACGTAGGCAGAGCGTAGCGTTGTAACATAATCAATAGCTTGGGCAATTGTCACAGGTTTAGGATGCAAGACGCGATGACCTTGGGAAATGCGATCGCTTTTAATCGTTTTAGAACCATTCACTAATTCTAGAGGCAGCACCGTCTCATCCAGCAAAGCTACCAGCCAGCGAATCGGTCGAGAAAACCTCGCATCGCCATTCCCCCACCGCATCAACCGCTTACCTTCTAAACCCCAAATCCATTGGGGAACAAGTTCTGTCAAAATTTCCGCCACAGGACGACCGAGAATTTTTCTTTGCACAAAGACAAATTCCCCTTTGTCAGTAGGGCGAGTGAACAGCGCATCTACTTCTACGCCTTGTCTATTGGCAAAACCTGATGCTGCTGCTGTCGGCTGACCATTTTTAAAGGCGGCTTGAGCAGGAGGCCCCTTAATTTCTTCTTCTCGGTCTGGTTGCTGGGATGGTAGACCTTTAATTAATACCGCCAGCCGCCGGGGAGTACCGTACACTTGGACACTTTTGCCCTTGATGCTGTTTGCTTCCAGGCTTTGGGGAATGCGCTCCTGCCATTGCACTAAAGCATCACTGAGAAAACTTGCAGGTAGTTCTTCTGTACCAACTTCTAATAGAAACCCAGGCATAGGACACTGTTTTCAACTTTGCGTAGCTCAACTTTATCAGTTATTATCAGGCGATCGCTCGTGATTTTTAGTCAGCCTTGCCAGATCCATCTTTATGGATAAACTCGCTCTCAGGTTTGTTGCATAGACTTGGCATCTTATCCAAAACTTTACAAAGAAAGTCTTCTCTTCATTGATTTATTATATTTACTACCGTAGTTTTATGCAGTATTTACTTATACATATTTTCATCGTAAGCTCAGGTTGTTTGATGCACTGATATTTGCATCATGTCAATTAACTTTGGAGTTATGACAATGAAAAACATTTTCGCTAAGATTGGCGCGATCGCAGCAACCAGTGTTGCGTAGGCGTAGCCCGCCGCAGGCATCGCTGCTGTTGCTAACAATCCAGCTCAAGCAATTGATTTCAACTTTAACTGGCTAGGTAATGCTGGTTATTCAGCAACAGGTTCATTTAGCTACGACGAAGCTACAGCACCTACAATTATTTCAGAAAGTGGTAGCGGAGCAACCGATTTTTTACAATCCTTGAATGTCTCCTTCTTAGACCCATCTAATAATCTTCTTGGAACCTATGACACCGTTGCTGGTGGAGTGTCAGAATCTAGCTTCTTCGCTTTCAACTTTGATACTTCCACTCATACATTGTTTGGTTCGCTGAATATAGCAGGAGGAACGGGTGTAATTGGAGAAAACTTCTTTACTGGAACAGTCGGCGAAATTTTGCGATTACGTCAGGATGTCGATCAACAAGGAACATCAATAACACTAGATCAAAATTCTGGCTCTATTCAGGTATCCAAAGTCCCTGAACCCGCTTCTATCTTGGGTTTAGTGGCACTTGCTACCTTGGGTGTAGGTTCAACTCTCAAGAAAAAGCAAGCCTCTTGCTAAAAAGTAGGGTTTTCTAATCAGAACTTGCCAAATTTACTGAATTTATATTCTAGCCCAACTGGTTGAGTAACCTCGTGGGTTTATTATTCAAACTCATCGGTTTCTCATCAACACTTTTACAAAGCTCAGTGCTGAGTGCTGAATGAAGTAAAATCACTCAGCACTGATTTACTTGGTAAAAGCTCCGCACTACCTTACCTTGCAGAAGGTCTTTTAACTTAACACCAGATTTTACCCAGTAAATACAATAATGATGACTTGGTTAAAAAGCCTTTGTGTGCCAGTTTAAAGAGCGGAATCAGGGTTATATACACAAACGTAAATATATTGCTACAATCCTCTAGGTGAAAATTTAGACATTAGTTAGAACTAAGGAGACTAACGATTGTCATAATCATTAGAAGCTAAAACCCATGTCCATAAATAAGAGCCTAACCTACTTAACACAAGTGATATTTTGATTTTTGAGTGTTTTATTCAGTATAAAAATTCTCTTTTAAGAATCACTACTAAAAGTCATAACCAATGTTTAACGTAAACTTAATAAAATAATACAACTCTAAGACAAATACCAAAAGTAGCAACTACTACTTACTATAAGGAACAAACTCGATACCTTAGGAACGCAAATTTAATAACGTGCAATTCTTATTTAACTTGGAATGGTGCGTTACGCTCCGCTAACACACCCTACTTTTGCACTTTATTTAATCCACATTCCTTAGCCTGTCTTTACGAAATTCAAAAATAGCTCATGCACATTCTGATTTATTCCTACAACTATCATCCAGAGCCAATTGGAATTGCTCCGTTAATGACTGAATTGGCAGAAGGACTAGTAAAGCGAGGTCATGAAGTGCGGGTAATTACCGGAATGCCCAACTATCCTCAGCGCGAGATTTATGATGGGTATCGAGGTAAATGGTACGTTAATGAACAAAAAAATGGCGTTACAATCCAGCGAAGTTATCTCAGAATCAAGTCTAAACCTAATCTTGTAGATCGGTTGTTGCTGGAGTTGAGTTTTGTTTTCACGAGCTTGCCAAAAGCCTTCAAAGGCGGACGTCCCGACGTGATTATCTTAACAGTTCCACCTCTACTAGCTACATTACCTGCAACACTACTTGGTTGGTTATACAACTGCCCAGTAATTCTAAATGTGCAAGATATTCTACCAGAAGCTGCCGTGCGTATCGGGCTACTGAAAAACAAGTGGATGATCCGAACTCTTGCAGCCTTAGAGAAATTTGCATATCGGAATGCACACACAATTAGTGTCATCGCTGATGCGTTTAGTGAGAATTTAGTGAATAAGGGAGTACCTGTTAATAAAATTGTTTGTATTCCTAATTGGGTAAATGTAAATTTCATTCACCCATTACCTAAAGAGAGCAACTCCTGGATATCTAGCCATCAATTAGATGGGAAATTTGTAGTCCTCTATTCGGGTAACATTGCTCTAACGCAAGGTTTAGAGACAGTAATAGAAGCAGCAGTTTGCTTGCGTCATATCAAAGAAATTGTTTTTGTTATCGTTGGCGAATCAAGAGCATTGCAAAGATTGCAGGAATATTGTCAATTAAATGGAGCAGATAATGTTTTGCTGCTACCGTTGCAACCGCGAGAAAAACTACCCGAAATGTTAGCAGCATCTGACGTGGGACTGATTGTGCAAAAGCGCAATGTAATTTCGTTTAATATGCCTTCAAAAATACCACTGCTGCTGGGAAGTGGTCGCCCGATTGTGGGTTCAGTTCCCGCCACTGGTACTGCTGCGAAAGCCATAGAACTTAGTGGTGGTGGTATAATTGTTGAGCCAGAATCACCAGATGCAATGGCCGCTGCGGTGTATGATTTATATGCTAATCCGACTTTAAGGGCAAAGCTAGGTAATACAGGAAGACAGTTTGCCGAAGAAAACTATTCCTTGGAGCAAGCACTTAATCGGTATGAAGCGCTATTTTATCATGTTGTTACCAACCCAGAATCAACTGTAGGTATCTTACCAAAACTGGATTCTAAGAAATCAGTTGTAGATGGTTGAAGAATATTGAGCATTGGGGAACCATTACTTTGCGGAAGTTACCGACGCTCGATGACTCGCTATCCGTGGAAGTAACTGGCGCAATGGGGGATTTTTTACAAAAATGCGATCGCTTCATACCTTTTTCGTCCCTAAGATCAGTATTGACTATTACTTAAGAGCGATAAACTCATTACCTTGTACTAATCACTTCTACTATGTGGTTATAATGCAAGCACTTACAAACACTTATGGAGAACCTAGCATTAAATAGGGTACACTGTCCTCGGATATAGAGGCGCTTCCTCTCTGAGCCAAAACCAAGGTTTATAAATCATCCGTATAAATAACTTATAGGAGTTAGATAATGTACAAATTAACCATAATGTGTTAAATAAATTTGTTCGTTTTAGATGCCGGACATCCTGAGCGATATTTATCTCCAATTTATAGAGAAAAAACTATTCAAATAGTATTTTTTTAGCCAAGAGTAGATTGCCCAAGCGTAAATCCACAAGACGAGAAAACGAAGATGTCCCATTCTGAGTTCCCAGAATCTCCCCTTCCTATTGAACTAGAACAACCTGCTGTTACTGATTCTAGTCAAGAGTCGCAACCATTGCCAGAGCGATCGCCTAAACCACCTCAAAAGCGACGTTGGCTTCCGTTGTTGGGAATTGTCCTGTTAATTGCAGGTGTTGGTTTTGGTTGGCGCTGGTGGCAAACTAGCAATACACCATCGGGTGCTGATGCAGCCGATCAACCGATGGCAATTCCCGTCAAGCTAGCAACCGTAGAAACTCGAACTGTGCAGGAAAGTTCGGAGTTTCTTGGTTCCTTGGAGGCTCCACAATCGGTAATCATTAAGCCACAGGTTGAAGGACGAGTTACCCAAATTTTGATCAAAGAAGGCAACCGTGTTCAACAAGGGCAAGTTATTCTTAGCCTAGAAAGTGATGATGTCCAAGCTCAATTATTACAAGCTAAAGGCGGACTCGAACAAGCCCAGGCACGTCTTGCGGAACTCAAAGCGGGTACTCGACAAGAAGAAATTGCCCAAGGTAGAGCGCAATTAGCCCAAGCCCAAGCTCGTCTTACAGATGCTCAAGCTGGATCGCAACCAGAAGAAATTGCCCAAGCTGAAGCTCAAATTCAGTCAGCTAAATCTGATGTGGAACTAGCACAGTCACGAGCCAAGCGATATGCACAATTGAGAAAAGAGGGTGCAGTTTCCCAAGATGTTTTAGAAGGATATGTCAAAGAACAGCAAAGTGCTGAAGCTGCCCTTGTCGTAGCCCAGAAACGTCTAGGTCAAGTCCGCAAAAGTAGAAATTCTAGTATCAATGAGCTAGGTGGTGCCCTGGAACAACAGAAACAATCCTTAAGGCAACTAGAAAATGGTTCCCGCCCAGAAGAAATTGCCCAAGCGCGATCGCAAGTCACTCAAGCAAATGCCCAAGTCCAAGCTGCTCAAGTCCAACTGCAATACACAAAAGTCCTAGCTCCTTTCACTGGCATTGTTGGTGATATTCCCGCAAAGGTAGGAGATTATGTGGAAAAAGCAGATCAACTCACTACATTGACTAGAAATGACTCTTTAGAACTGAATATTTCCGTTCCATTACAAGAAGCCCAAAAGCTGCGTTTGGGATTACCAGTGCAAATGCTGGATGCCCAAGGCAAACCCACAGCAAGGGGTAAAGTGAGTTTCATCTCCCCAGATGCCAGTTCAGATTCGCAGACAGTTTTAGCTAAAGCCAACTTTGGTAACTCTACACGCCAACTGCTCAATCGCCAGTCGGTGCAAACCAAAGTTATCTGGAACCAACGTCCAGGAATTTTAATTCCAGTTACAGCAATATCTCGCCTGGGTGGAGAGACTTTTGTGTTTGTGGCTGAAGCACCGAAGGAAAAGCCTCAATCTGGAGCGCCGTCTTTGGTGGCTCAACAAAAGTCCGTGAAATTAGGAGTTATCGAGGGGAATAATTATCAAGTTCTCGAAGGACTAAAAGCTGGGGAAAAAATTGTTGTTTCTGGTATTCTCAACCTAACCAATGGCGCTCCTATCGCTCCTGCACCTAAAGAAGTGGGTAGTCTGAAGCCTTAAAGGGGGCAGGGGGAGCAGGGAAAGAAAGAATAACTGATTAATTAATGCCCAATGCCCCATGCCCAATTTTTAATAGGATTAATCCTTCCTTGTATCGGAACATGATTGATTTCTTCCTCATTGTGTTAATGACACACAGGGATTTCTCCAACAAGGGACTTCCAAATAAAAAAATAATCAATCGCTTTGGAGAGCAGGGGGAGAAGAAATTTAATATTCGTATTTAGATGCAGTAATTGAGTAATTTAATTTTTGGATGTCCCCAAACTGCTAGGCACGCTATGAAAACAGCACCCGCTCCCACGAGCGAATAACATTGCTCAGTCGGCACTCTTCTTTTGCTCTCACAACTGGCCGCCCACCATTCTTCCACGACATCAGACGCTCGATGATTGCATTTGTGTCTCTAGCGTCAACCAATTGCTCTGGAGTGAGCAGTTCGGGAGCAGCTCCGATGGGATGAGTCAGCACCGGTGTTCCAACGGCGTTGCTTTCTGCAAATACAAGGCCGAACGTCTCGGGCATCTTGTTGGCTGGATAGAAAACACACAACGCTGACCTCATTTCATGCAGAACTGCGGCGTGTGAAAGGCTCCCGAGAAAAATAACGTTTTCGGTTAACGACTCGTCCAACTTTCCAGTCGGATGATATCCAGGGCTTGCGACATGCAACTTTAGGTCGGGAATATGTTGGCGGATCGTCTTGAAGGACTTCAAGACCATATCTAGCCCTTTCCAGGGTGCGCTGACGAAGATAAGTTTCGTCGGATCGTATGCAGCGCCTTCAGGTAAAACATCAAGATTTTCAGGAATAGGGTTATAAACATAGTCAAGTCGCACGCGATCGCGAAGGGGGCCGATCACCCGTGTCTTGTTGAGGCTGTCGCGGATGTTTTCCATGTGGGTGCGAGACACTCCAACGTTAACTGCGTCGTAACAAGCATGAAGGAGGAAACGCATCTCAACTTTCGCACGCCAAGTTAAGCTCGCACGCGAGAGAACTGAGGGGCAGGGAAAGAGCCAATCGTGGCTCCAAACGAATAGCCGAGCGCGTGGGTGATACCACTTCATCAGAGGTAAGTCGCCTACTCTCCTGAGCACGACGATAACATCGACATCCAACGAGGAGTCAGTGGCTTCTTTTTTGGTCAGCCAGTGGATGTTGTGGTCTGTAGACTTTTCGTGTTTGATCCGATTGTGCTGTCCAACGCTGATTCGGTATCGTTTGCTCAATCCCTCGGCAATGCGGATGACCGACCCCTCTGTGCCACCGATCTTGCTCCCTGCCACCAGCAGCGACTCACTCGAGTAGGGAAAGTTGCACTCCGAATCATAAAAAAGAATATGTTGCACGGCACTGGGGAATTATTGAATCATGTTTCTATCAGCAATACAATACCTTACGTGACTACACAATTAATATTAAGATTTGTAACAATATAGCTGTCATTACACTTAGAAGTTGCCAAATCATCTCGCTTTCTCTGCAACGCCAGAAATATTAGAAAGTTGCCCACCAAAAGCAACATAATGAAACCCAACGCTATGACTATATTCTGTTTGACTATGGCTTGCGATCGCCTACCCAAATGTATCGCCACGGCAATTTTTTCTAACCTGTCTGCCATCAGTACTATATGTGCGGTTTCCAATGCCACATCACTACCAGATATTCCCATCGCTATACCTACAGATGCTTGCGCGAGGGCTGGTGCATCATTGATCCCATCGCCTACCATTGCCACAGTTTGATATTGTTGCTGTAGACGGCGGATAACATTCAGCTTATCTTCTGGTAGAAGTTCAGCATATACCCGATCAATTCCGACTGCTTTGGCGACACTGTGAGCAGTTTCTTTAAGCGGGTAATAGTTGCTGCTGCTTGCGATCTTACTTCATCTGCGATCGCAAAAAAGTCCTATAGCGGTTCCCGACCTAGTGAGGTACGTTTTCAAAGCTACTAACCTTGGTAAACAAGATTTGAGTGTACCTCAGTAGACTAGGAAACGCTATAATTCTTGTTGATACTAGTGTTGAAGTTCAAGATATAAATAACTCATAAATATCTGTAATAGTCGGAGTTATCTTGCTCTTAGAGACTAAAAACCAGCCAAATTTAATTCTTTATGTAACCAAGGTGGAATGTTCTTGAGCGTGTAATTGGCAATGCTAAACATTATTATTCTGATGAGCAATTTCGCAATGCAGTTGATGCGGCGATCGCAGAGCAGGCTGCAACTCTTTAGGTATGGCGGTCAATCTCAAGATTCAAGCTGATATCATCAACATCAAAACTGATAATCCCCAGCAGGGTGATATTTTTCTTGTAGATACCAACGTCTGATTTTGGCAGACTTATACAAATGCTGGATTTGGTGCTAACGCTTCCGAATTCAGTATTTATCTAACATATCTTAACC
>Ga0335394_10005374_pt1 | contig 14496 bp, 10 predicted proteins | sample MAT03_FD_205741 | JGI IMG/M metagenome (GOLD analysis project Ga0335394, IMG submission 205741) | Freshwater microbial communities from Lake Fryxell liftoff mats and glacier meltwater in Antarctica - MAT-03 (spades assembly) (version 2) ...
CGTTGCATCTGGGCAGTAGACTCCGGGGCCACAGCCACCGGTGATGCCTTCGGCGGCGAGTTGCTTAATCCAGGCGGCGGCCCAATAATCGGTGGGGACATCTGTAAAGCCAGTGCTGACTCCCACAGCCGGCGGAGTGTAGCTTGCGCCGTGAATCCCCTTCAATAAGAAGACCGCCATCTGTGCGCGGGTGACGGTGCTATCGGGGCAATAACTCAAGGGAGTGACCAAGCATCCGCCAGTGATACCGGCGTTGTAGAGTCGTTCGATATAACTACTTGCCCAGTAACTAAATGGCACGTCCGTAAAGATGGCTGAATTATCGAGTTTTGAGACGAAGATGTCGTAGCCCCCTACACTTATCAGGTTGGCTGTGCCTGCGCCGGGGTCAAAGTCGGCGGTGAAAGAATATCTCCCCGTCGTATAAACATTTTCGCTTGAATCCAGGGCTATGTCGTAGGCAGAATCATATCCCGCTCCGCCGAGGTTCTTTGCCCAGAGAAAATTTCCGCTGTTGTCCAACTTGGAGACAAAGATGTCGAAACTCCCTACGCTGGTTAGATTGGTAGTGCCCGCGCCGGGGTCAAAGTCGGCGGTGAGCAAATATCTCCCTGTCGTATAGACTTTGCCGCTTGAGTCTACAGCGATATCGTTTGCATAATCTTCACTCGCCCCGCCCATGCTCTTTGCCCAGAGAAGATTCCCGCTGTTATCCAACTTGGAGACGAAGATGTCGTAATTCCCTGCACTGGTCAGGTTGACAGTGCTCGCGCCGGGGTCAAAATCTGCTGTAGAAGTATAGCTACCCGTTAAATAGACGTTGTCGTTTGTATCAAAGGATACGCCGGAGCTATAGTCAGCGCCAAGCCCACCCATCCCTTTTACCCAAACAAAGTTTCCGTTGCTATCCAATTTGGAGACAAAGATGTCGTAGCCCCCTGCGCTTATCAAGTTGGCTGTACCTGCGCTGGGATCGAAGTCGGCAGTAGTAGAATAATATCCTCCTACCGTATAGACATTCCCGCTTTGGTCTAAGGCGATGTCGGAACTATAATCATAATCTGTTCCGCCCATGCTTTTTGCCCAGACGAAGTTGCCGTTACTGTCCAATTTGGAGACGAAGATATCGTAGCTGCCCAAACTGGTCAAATTGGTTGTGCTCACGCCCGGGTCAAAGTCGGCGATGCTTTGATAATAGCCCGTCGTGTAGACGCTGTCATTTGAAACTATGGCAATGTCGTAGCCTTCATCATAATTTGTTCCACCCAGGTTTTTTGCCCAGACAAAGTTGCCGCTGCTATCCAGTTTGCAGATGAAGATGTCGGATTGCCCCGCACTGGTCAGGTTGAATATGCTTATACCTGGGTCAAAGTCAGCAGTGCCTTCAAAGGAGCCTGTAGTATAGACGTTGCCGTTTGAGTCTACGGTGACGCTGCTCCCAAGATCGTAGCCAATCCCGCCCATGCTCTTTGCCCAGACGAAGTTGCCGCTATCGTCCAACTTGGAGACGAAGATATCGTCGAAGCCGGCGCTCGTCAGGTTGGTTGTGCCCGCATTCGGATCAAAGTCGGCGGTGCCTTCAAATCCCCCTGTGGTATAGGTGTTATTGCTAGAGTCTACGGCGATACTGTTGCCATAATCACTCGTTGTTCCGCCCATGCTCTTCGCCCATAGGAAGCTGCCACTGGCAGAATGAGGACTGGCAAGCGATTCGGCCTGCACAGGCAGCACCCCCATTTGCAAAAGCATAATGATGAAAAAAATTGAGAACATTCGGAAAATCGATTTCTTGGCAATCATGGCTTCTCCTTTTTTCGCTTAGTTTGATTTTGATTCAAGTATTAAATTATTGTACTATTTCTCAGAGAGGATTACTACAAAACCCGCTACTCATTAGTACCATTCAATACCCTGGTGAATGAAGTGAAATACAAAAGGGCTGCGAAATAAGTCTTTCGCGGCCCTTTTTGAATCTAACTTATAAATTGATTAACTGGTTTATTTTATGGGAGATTAAAAGCCTTGACCAGGAAGATCGCCATCTGCGCACGGGTCACATCGGAGTCTGGACAATAGTTGCCATTGCCACAGCCGCTGGTGATGCCATCGGCGACCAATTGTTTGATGAATGCTGCTGCAAAGGCGTTGGTTGCGACATCCGCGAAACCGGTACTGACTCCTACTGCGGGAGGTGTAAAGGATGAGCCATTCTTGGCTTTCAAGAGGAAGATTGCCATCTGCGCACGGGTTACGAATGCATCGGGACAATAATTCCCGTTGCCGCATCCGCTGGTGACGCCTTCAGCCGCGAGTTGTTTGATGAAAGCCGCTGCAAAAGCATCGGTTGCGACATCTGCGAAGCCAGTGCTGACTCCCACGGCGGGCGGAGTATAGCCTGAACCATGGATGCCCCTCAAAGGGAAAATTGCCATTTGTGCTCTTGTCACTGAATTGTCGGGGCAGTAATTCAATGGAGTTACTGAGCAGCCGCCGGTGACTCCAGCGTTGAAGAGGCGTTCGATGAAGCTATTGGCAAAGCCGTTGAATGGCACATCGCTAAAGATAGGCAGTTTGCTGATTGTATAGGATTCGCCAGTTGTGAAAGGCAGGCCGATTACCAGGTCCGTGATGGTCGCAGAAAGGGGGATATCAAGACGCAAGGTGCCGTTGCCTGTGCCTGTATTGACTGTGACAGTGTAGACACTGCCCGAGCCGCTGACACTACTAACGGCGGCGCCTGATACGCCGGCTGTCGTCAAAGTGAAATCGCTGATATCCACGCCCGTCACAGCTTCTGAGAAGACAACTATGAAATTCACATAGGAGGCGCTGGTTGGGTTGACGCCCGCGCGCACACTGGATGAAACCGTGAGGGGAGTTGGGTCTACTTCATACGCGCCGATTTCGCATGAACCATTTTGTGGGCGAGAGACGCCGCGCTGATCCAGCACATAACTTGTGCCGCAGCCGTTTACAGTGAGTGGAATGGCATCTAATGCAGGGCTGAGGGCCTGAAGCGCATGCGTGTCTGTGGAACCGCCGTTATCGGCCAGTGGATTCAGAAGAGCGCTTGCGGCAGTGATATTGTTTGTGGTTGTACCCGTGATGGTGCAACCGTCAGTATCCTGGATGATGTTGTAATCCTGCGAAACGATGGGGCCATCGCAATCCGCATTTGCAGTTGTAGTGGAGGTATTGCCGGCCAGGATGCTGCTCTGTAGGTTTACCGTGCCGTTGTCTGAGTACCTGATTCCTCCACCCGCGCCGTCTGCTGTATTTTGGGTAATGGTGGTATGTGTCAGATTGATAATATAGGAAGGCGAATTGCTATTGATAAGAATGCCCCCGCCAGTGCTAAAGGATGTGTTTGTGACGTTACCAGAGATCGTTGTATTCGTTATGTTTACAGTTTGGCCGGCAAATCCGCTTAAGGATAGTCCGCCAGCGCCATCTGCTGCTGTGTTATTTGCGATCAGGCTGTTAGACAGATTTGTGGTAACTGTATCTGAAATAGATATTCCGCCTGCGCTACTGGCTAGGTTGCCTGAAACATGGATCGAATCGAAAATGGCTGAGGTGGCGCTGTTGACAGCAATTCCTCCGCCCGTGCCTGAATTTCCTGCGTGGGTGTTGTTGTTGTTGACTGCAACATTTTGCAGACTAAGGACTCCACTGGAAAAGAAAATTCCACCACCTTGAAAATCCGCTGTATTGTTGTTGATATTGCTGTTGGTTATGGTCAATGTTCCGATGGAGTCGATGCCTCCGCCTCGAATAAAAAACGAGCCACTGCTTTTGACCGCGGAGTTGTTTAGAATCGAAACATTATTGAGGAGGAGGGTGGCGCCAAATATCAACTCAATACCCGCGCCGCCTTGATCGATCACCTTCCCTTTTTGAATGGTCAGGTTCGAGATCGAAACAGTACCGTTGGTGGTGATGTTAAAAACCCTTGAAACTTGTCCCGCGTCAATGATCAATTGGGATGCATCGCTGTTGCTGTGGGACCAATGATGGTTAGGTTTTGGGCTATCACGAGTTGGCCCAGGCTAAGGTTAATGGTTCCTGTAACGCCAAAGGTGATCGTATCGTTTGGGTTGGCGGTGTTGATTGCATCGCGCAGGGAACAATCTCCTACGCAAGAGCCATCGTTTTCATCAACCAACGTATTGACCGTCAAAGTGGCGGCCTGTGCCGGAGTGGCAAAGACCGCACTGCCCAGTAGAGAGGCAAGTAAAGCGAAGAGTGTAAAAACATTAAGAACGGGTTTGGAATAACGATGTATTTTGTTTTTCTCCATGAATGGTTGGTTCTGTTAAAAATATCGTTTCTCTCTTATTGTAGCCCGCAAGCTCATCACAGGCTACCTGCATTGGATAGGTATTTATAAGGCATTAGTAAGGTTAAATGACTAACTAAAGTTAGTTTTGTGCCCACCAGATAATAAGAGAATCTGGTTGTGAAGGCAGGTACTATTGTTTCAGCGCGACTAATATACTAGAAAAATATCATAAATATTGACATATCCCCCTAACCCTGCTATACTGCTTAAATATCGTTAAAAACGCCAGAAATGGCTTAATTAGGAGCAAATCTCGTTATGTCGCAACTTGAAATCAAGAACCTGCACGTCAAAATTGAGGATAAGGAAATTCTCAAGGGTCTTTCGCTCACCATCAATCAGGGCGAAATACACGCAATCATGGGGCCGAACGGCACGGGCAAGTCTACATTGGCCTACACCTTGATGGGACACCCCAATTACACAGTCACCGAAGGCGAAATCCTCTTTAAAGGAAAGAACATGCTTGAGCTTGAGCCAGATGAACGCTCACGTGCGGGTATTTTCCTTGCCTTTCAGTATCCCGTTGCCATCCCTGGCGTAACCGTCGCTAACTTCCTGCGCACCGCCATCAACTCCCGCCGCCGCGCGGAAAATCCTGAAGATAAAGGCATGCCCATTCCCGAGTTCCGCAAGATGCTCAAGTCTAAAATGGAAATGCTCAAAATGGATTACTCCTTTGCAGGTCGTTATCTTAATGACGGTTTCTCAGGCGGCGAAAAGAAACGCGCCGAGATTTTGCAAATGGCAACCCTCAAGCCAGAGATGGCTATTTTGGATGAAACAGATTCAGGCCTGGATATTGATGCGCTGCGCATCGTCGCGGAAGGCGTCAACGCTCTTTCTGGACCTGATCTGGGCGTGCTGGTCATTACACATTACCAGCGCCTGTTGAATTACATCAAACCCAACTTCGTCCACATCATGCTTGATGGCCGCATCGTTGAATCAGGCGCAGCTGATCTTGCGTTGCATCTCGAAGAAGCAGGCTACGATTGGGTTCGCGAAAAATACGATGTAACAGTCGAAGAAGCCTAGTATTAACAATTGAAACTTAATGTCCTTAGTGGTAATAAACCCGGAGACTCTCACATGACTGAAGAACTGAAAATTGACGATAACAAACTCCTCGAAGGAGTGGGTGATTACAAATACGGCTTCCATGACCGCGACGATAATTACGTGTTCAAATCTGAACGCGGACTCAGCCGCGCCGTGGTTGAAAATATCTCGCGCATGAAGGAAGAGCCGCAATGGATGCTCGACTTCCGCCTCAAGGCGCTTGAGCATTATCTGGCACGTCCCATGCCCAATTGGGGACCTGAATTAAATGAACTCGACCTCGACAATATTTTTTATTACGTCAAGCCGACCGAGAAAAGTGAAAAGAATTGGGACGATGTCCCCGATGACATCAAAAATACCTTCAATAAATTAGGCATCCCCGAAGCTGAACAAAAGTTTTTATCCGGCGTAGGTGCGCAATACGAATCCGAAATGGTCTATCACTCCATTTTGGAACATCTTGAAAAGCAAGGCGTAATCTTCCTTTCGATTGAAGACGGACTCAAACAACATCCTGATTTATTCCGTGAATATTTCGGAACGGTCATTCCGCCAGAAGATAATAAATTTGCCGCGCTTAACTCTGCCGTGTGGTCGGGCGGATCATTCGTATACGTCCCCAAAGGTGTGACGGTCGAGTTGCCTTTGCAGGCCTACTTCCGTTTGAACACTGCCAATGTTGGTCAATTTGAACGCACACTCATCATTGTTGATGAAGGCGCTTCGGTACATTATGTCGAAGGCTGCTTCACTGCTGGCGCACAGGTCAGGACTCGGAACGGCGAAAAGCCAATCGAAAAAATAGAAATTGGCGACGAGGTGATGACACATCTGGGTCGCTATCGCCGCGTGTATAACACTATGAAACGCCCATATCATGGCGATATTTACAATATCCGCGTTTATGGCGATAGTGGGCGCGAATTAAAAGTTACCGCCGAACACCCTCTTTTGGTTGCTCCTCGTCATAAGAAAGGTGAACGTAATAAAGATTTTCAACCTCATTGGAAATTTGCCGAAACTGTAAATGTTGGCGATTATCTTGTCATCCCCATTCCTCAGCCGGAAACAGAATTTGAATTGTCGGCAACTTTTGAATCTAATTCAAGCTATTCGCCCATTAGCGAAATTCGCGTTAAAGATTTTCTAGCAAACAGTATTCCTGATTGGGTTATTGAAAATCCAGCAGGCGATCTCAGCGGTTCTCCCTTCTTGATGGATGAAAATTTCCTTTATGTTCCCATTAAAGAAATCACTGTTGAAGAAATGGAAACAGAAGTATTTAACTTTTCTGTGGAAGAAGATGAGTCGTATGTTGCGGAAGGCGTTATCTCTCATAATTGCACCGCACCTCAATACACCACCAACTCATTTCACTCGGGTGTGATCGAGATCGTGGTTAAGAAAAATGCGCGCTCGCGTTATTCAACCATTCAAAACTGGTCGACCAATGTATTCAACCTCGTTACTCAGCGCGCAAAAGTATTTGCGAATGCCTCTCACGAATGGGTTGATGCAAACCTCGGCTCCAAACTCACCATGAAATATCCATCCTGCTATTTGATGGAACCCGGCGCTCGCGGCGAAATGCTTTCAATGGCCTTCGCTGGCACAGGTCAGGTTCAAGATGCGGGCTCGAAGATGATGCATTTTGCTCCGAATACCACCAGCAAGATCACTTCCAAGTCCATCAGCAAGGGCGGCGGTCGTGCTTCTTATCGCGGCATGGTCAAGGTCTATAAAGGCGCGAAGGGTGTCAAATCTAACGTGGTTTGCGACGCGCTCTTGCTTGATCCTAAATCACGCTCTGATACCTATCCTGTCATCGAGATCGATGAAGATGATGTGACCATCGGTCATGAAGCCTCGGTCAGCAAAGTGGGTGAGGAGCAACTCTTCTATCTCATGTCGCGCGGGCTTACCGAAGAAGAAGCCACCACCATGGTGGTTTCTGGCTTCATCGAACCGCTCGTCAAAGAACTGCCCATGGAATTCGCGGTGGAAATGAATCGTTTGATTCAATTACAAATGGAAGGGTCGATAGGTTAGCAAGTTATCACGTTTGCAGGTTTGAACGTTCCAACTTTTCAACCTGCAAACTTTTCAACGAGAGAAAATATGCAAGAGAAACCCAAAGTATCTGTTACTCGAACTCGACGCGACTCTGCCGCGAAGGAATTTTCCTTTACAACCGAATCCGTTCCTGCTGGCGCTTTGAAAAATGTCCGCGCCAAGGCTTGGGATGCGTTTACGAAATTTTCCATGCCCATCACTACCGATGAAGCCTGGCGCCGCACCGACTTAAGATTATTACCCGCCTCTGATTTCAAGATTCCAAAAGAAGGCGCTTTTGAAGATTTGCCGGTTGTGCCCGCAGATTTACTCAAGCCATTGACTGGCGAACAACACGGTGGACAAATCACACTCGTACCCGGCGGTTCACACGTTGACCTGGATCCTGCTCTGGTCGCGAAGGGCGTTATCTTCACTGATATTCGCACTGCCGAACGTGAACATCCTGAGTTGCTCAATAAATTGATCGGTACAATTGTCAAACCTGAAGATGGTAAATTTGCCGCATTGGCTTCTGCTCTCGCTGGCAATGGCGTTTTGTTATATGTTCCCAAAAATGTAACCGTAGAGACTCCGCTTCATTCCGTACTCTGGGGGCCCGGCGTGGATTTAGCTCACTTCTCTCACTTGATCGTCTATGTGGAAGATGGCGCTTCGGTCACTTACGTGCATGAAGCCGCATCGCCCAATGAGACAGGTCACGCCCTGCACGCGGGAATTGTAGAAATTCATGTCGGCAAAGATGCAAATTTACGCTTTGTAGAGTTACAATCCTGGGGGCGTCATGTTTGGAATTTCTCGCATGAACGCGCTCGTGTTGAACGTGGCGGCAATCTTGATTGGATCTTTGGTGCAGTGGGTTCACACCTCACCAAGAATTTCTCTGATCTTGATCTGGCTGGCGAAGGCGCGGTCGGTCGCATGTCTGGTTTTTATTTCACAGATGGCACGCAGCATCTTGACCATGATACACAGCAGAATCACCTCGCTCCGCACACCACCAGTGATTTGCTTTTCAAAGGCGCATTAAAAGGAAAGAGCCGCTCCGTATGGCAGGGGATGATCTACGTTGCGCCCGGCGCACAAAAGACGGATGGCTATCAGGCAAACCGTAACCTCGTCCTTGACGATCAGGCTCGCGCCGACTCAATCCCGGGCTTGGAAATTCTCGCAGACGATGTCCGCTGTACACATGGGGCAACGGTTGGTAAACTTGAGAAGGAACCATTGTTTTATCTCAAAAGCCGCGGCATTCCACAGGCCGATGCAGAACGTTTGGTTGTGGAAGGTTTCTTTGATCCGATCATGCAGCGCATCCCATTTGAAGGTGTGCGCGAAAGGTTTCAACAGGCAATTCAAGATAAGCTATCCACAGGATAGGTATCCACAGGATAAATATCGGTGTAAAGATTACTTAAGTCTGACAGATTTCAATATCTGTCAGACTTAAAAAAAGTATCAGCGAGGATTATCGCAGATCGGCATGTGGCAACTGTCAGTTAAGAAAGAGGCGGAGGGCGTCTCTATAATCCAATAAAGGATGTGAGTCATGGCTGTAAAATCAAAAGTCAAATTGAAGGCGAAGATCAAGGCGAGGTCAAAAACAGCGAGTAGATCGAAGGTGGTGGTGAAAAGTAAAACAGAAAAGAAGATCATGTCGAAGACAACTGTAAAAGTAAAACCAATAAGGAAATTAATGACAAAACCAAGTGCTGTGAAGGCGAAATCTACATCCACGTTAACCGCGAAACCAGTCGCTATTGTTGAAGCGCCTGTTACTGTAAAAATAAAGTCAGTTGCAGCGAAGGCTGTTGCTCCTGTTGTGAAGCGCCCGCTCAATCCGTTGGTTGAGCGACGCCGACCAGCCAAGCGTTCATCGCGCGCCAATCAATTTAATTTTATGAAAGCGCCTGAACTTGTCAGTGTTTTTGATGTGGGCGATACGGTGGAAGTATTTTGTGATCACGATAAAAACCGCGAACGAATTCGCGGCTGGATCAAAGGGATTGTGGTGCAGGTGGATCATAAAATGGTGGCCGTGCAATTTCGCTCCAATGTTTATTTGACTGATGGCTGGATGGTTCCTGATCGTATCCTGTGGTATCCGGTGAATTCTGAACATATTCGCCCCGTGGCCGGTAAAAAAGCGGTAAAAGACAAAAAAGATTTTATTCCAGACTATTAGTGAGCGAGCATGCAGGCAGGCTCAGGTCTGGCTGTATGCATGTTTAAATGTTGGCTTATCTCATGAAACTTAATATAACTGAAATTCGAAAAGACTTTCCCATTCTTGAACGTGAATTGCGCGCAGGGGTGCGTTTGACGTATCTGGATTCTACAGCCACATCACAGAAACCATTGTCTGTGATTCAGTCGATGGATGATTATTATCGCAAATCGAATGCGAATATTCATCGTGGTGTGCATGCGCTTGCCGAAGAAGCGACTACCTTGTATGAAGGTGCGCGCGAGCGGATCGCCAAATTTATCAATGCGGCTTCAGCGCGTCAGATAATTTACACACGCAATACAACCGAGTCGATTAATCTGGTTGCATATAGTTGGGCGCGTGCCAATTTAAAACAGGGCGATCTCATTATTTTGACCGAGATGGAACATCATAGCAACCTTGTGCCGTGGCATATGCTTCAAGCTGAACGCGGGATCGAATTGGATTTTATCCCGGTGACGGAAGAAGGTTTGCTTGATCTGGAAATTTACAAAGCGCTTCTTTCCCGCCGCCCGAAGCTGGTCTCGTTTACGCACATGTCCAACGTCCTCGGCACGATCAACCCCGCTGCTGAAATTATCCGTCTTGCACATGAAGCGGGCGCGATTGCGCTTGTGGATGGCGCGCAATCCGTCCCGCATTTACAAGTCGATGTGCAGGCGCTCGATGCGGATTTCTTTGCGTTTTCAGCGCATAAAATGTGCGGGCCAACAGGCATCGGCGCGTTATATGGAAAAACTGCCTTACTCGAATCCATGCCGCCCTTTTTAGGCGGCGGCGACATGATCAAGGAAGTGAAGCTGCGTTCCTTCCGCGCGAATACTTTGCCGCATAAGTTTGAAGCGGGTACACCCGCCATTGCGGAAGCAATTGGCTTTGGCGCAGCAGTCGATTATCTTTCTGCGATCGGTATGGATAAGATTGCCGCGCATGAACATGAAGTTACTGAGTATGCCTTGGAGCGTTTGGAAGAAATTCCCGGCCTGAAATTATTTGGCCCTTCTGCTGATAAAAAAGGCGGTGTGGCTGCCTTTACCCTTGAAGGAATTCATCCACATGATGTGGCGCAAATCCTGGATCAGGATGGGATTGCAGTGCGCGCCGGGCATCATTGTGCGCAGCCTTTGCATGAGAAATTTGGAATCCCCGCCACCAGCCGCGCTTCTTTTTATTTATACAATACAAAAGAAGAGGTGGATCTGCTAATCAATGGGGTGTATAAAGTAAAGAAATATTTCGCTTGATTCCAGGATAATTAATGAAGCGGGTAGAGTATCTTGACCGGGCGCGTGCTTTTGGTATGTTCCTTGTCTATTATGGTCATTTTGTGCAGAAGTTGATTCAGTCCGGCGGGGGAAATTTTGCAGCGGTGCAATGGAGGTTGATCTATTCTTTTCATATGCCGCTTTTCTTTTTTCTAGCTGGTATTTTTTGGGAACCCAACCCCGATTTTCTTTCTGTATTGAAAGATAAATTTAAGACTCGCATGGTTCCCTGGATTACATTTTCTTTATTGTTGGTCCCGTTTTGGTTGTTATTTGACCCTTCCAAGATGTTGGAGCGTCTACTTTCAGGCTCTTATTTTGTGGGGAATCCCAAACTCAATATTGTGACATGGTTTTTGGTGTGTCTTTTTGTCGTTGAGCTGCTTGCAACACTTACTGCAAAACTGTTTAAGTTTGATAAATTTCGGGTTGTTGTTTATGCACTGTTTTTCTTTTTGATTGGCCATTATGCATTCATTAGAAACCCATCCACTGTATTGGAGTTGACAGGCATCCGCCCGGATATTTGGTACATTGACGACGCCTTCATGGCCATTTCCTTTTATTTTGCGGGCTATATACTGAGTACTGTGTTGAAACAATTGGATGACAGCCGCGCGGGCTGGTTTCTGGCTCTTGTTGTGACGTTTCTGGCAGGCTACGGGGTGTGGTTGACTTTTGACCTAAATATCGCCGATAAATTTTGGGGAGTACTCATGATTTCCTCCAAATATGGAAATCCGGGATACTTTTTGCTGACCGCATTTTTAGGGATTTTCTTTGCGCTAGGGTTTAGCCGCCTTATTAACGTAAATCTTTCCCCGGTGCGTTTTGTTGGTCAGAACACAATTATCTTCCTCGGCTTGAATGGAATTTGCCAGCACTTCCTTGACCGTTGGATTATTGATTTTTTACATTTTGACCTTAGTTCTCATTTTGGCGTTTTTCTATATACTACTGTTTATGTTGTCCTTGTTATGCTATTCTTCACGCCTATTGTGATTGCCATAAAGAGATGGATACCCGAGTTGGCCGGGCTTGAGTGGTCTTCAACTTCATTGCTGCCCCCTATGGCTGAGTGGCAGTTTCATGGCATTGGAAGAGCAGCTGTGTCGTTCTTCAAAAAAATAATAATCAACTAAATTACAAAGAAGGTTTGTCATGGATGATCTCTATCGAGAAGTAATTATCGAGCACTATAAAAACCCATCGTATCGTGGAAAACTTGATCCGCATGATATTTCGTTTGCAGATAATAATCCGTTGTGCGGCGACCATATCCAAATCGATTTACGCGTAGGCGTGGATGGCGTTGTGACCGATGCGCGCTTTGACGGTCATGGATGCGCCATTTCCCAGGCCTCAGCAGATTTATTGATCGAATCCATTATTGGCAAGCCGTTGGAAGACGTAAAAAAACTTAAGAAGGAGAATGTCCTCGAACTACTTGGTATTGAGCTCGGCCCTGTCCGATTAAAGTGCGCCTTGCTTTCATTGAAGGTATTAAAGGCTGGTGTGTATGGGTTGGGGGAAGCCAGTGATGATTTAGTGGAGTGAAATAATATGTTTAATTATAAGTCTGTTGATGAAGCAAAGATCGAATTTCTGGAAATCGCCCCTGCCTCTGAGTTACCTAACGGCGAAAGGTTGTTCGTTGAACTTGGAGATAAACCGATTGTTATTTTTAATATCGCAGGACAGTATTTTGCAATAGGCGATATATGCACCCATGATGATGGCCCGTTGGGTGATGGAGTCCTGGAGGGTACTAATATCGTCTGCCCGCGTCATGGCGCAGAATTTGACGTGAGAACGGGTCAGGCGATGCAGATGCCCGCTGTGGTGGATATTCCTGCATATCCTGTACAGATTAGGGATGGAAATATTTTTGTTGGAATATTGAAAGAATAGGATTTTGCATAATAAAAAATGCTTCGCCAGTTCACACTGACGGAGCGTTTTTTATATATTATCCAGCCTTCTGGGGATATCTCATTATGGTTTTTTGTCCCATAATTTTACAACTGCCCAGGCCGCATAATCATACGCCGAAGGTTTCTGTGACTCTACTTCAAGCCTAAAGCGATGGATTCCTTCGGGAATATTAATTTCTTGACCGATATCGAGTGGCGCGTCCCCAAAATTGTAAGGCGCTTCGAGGGCTACGTTATCATCAATGTAAATTCTAAAAATAACCCCAGTTGTCGATTCTATAAAAACAGCCTTGTATCCGGCTTTTATTTCTAGATAAGCCTTTGGAGCACGACGGGCAATGCGTACTTTTTCATAGTTTCCAAATATTTTGAAATAATCAAGATAAGGATAGGTCAATAAAACCTGGTCCTGAAGATCTCCATTCATTAACGCGACGTTATACTCCCAGCCTACATAATTATAGTTATACTCGGTCGTATATTCTTCGGGGCTTAGGGATGTATCCAGGCTCTGAAAGTCAATATTTTTTGAAGTCCCGCCTGTAACATCATTAAACCAGTACGCCTCATCTGCATGTTCCACGAAATCATAGAGCAATTGTGGCGTTGAGGTAGCTGTAAAAGTTGGGGATGGAGTTTTGGTAATTCTTGAAGTAGGTGTATGCGTACTTGTCGGCGAAATGGTCGGTGATGGTGTATCGGTTGGATTGAAAACAGGCGCTTCGGTAGGTGGGTACTCGTTATTTCCATTGGATGACAGGAAAGAGAAGAATATCCAGATAATGATGGTTAGGGCTGTTATGGCGGCAACGGCTCCGCAGCCACAGGATAAATATTTCCTACAGCCAGACGTTTTTCCCTTTAGCGGAGTAATGATTCCGTTTAAGGTATTAATATTATGTTGTGTGAGCGCCAAACCTGCTTTGTCCCCGATTGCCTGACGAATATTGAGTGCCTGAGACAGAAATGCTTTTGCCTCACTGGCATAACCCAAATAAAGCGCTCGGCTGCCTAATTGATGCAATGCCCAAGCTTGCACACTGCTATCATTGAGCGCTTTGGCGGCAGTAAGTACTAAATTCAAAATATCAGACCACGTTTGCCAGCGCTTATACAAAACCATGAATTTCTCAAGTAAGCGGCCTAATTGAATTACCTCCCGCCATTTTTTTCTTTCTCCTGCTTTTTTTAGAGTGTGGATTAAAAGGTCGCTTGATTCCTCGACCAGCGCCGAAGAAGGCTGTTGACTTAGCCAATTGATCGTGTAGTTCAGTAGAGTGTCCTGCCAGGAGGAAAGATCCCAGGCTGTCGAAATCGAGGAAACCAAAGTGCCTGTAATACTAAATCGTGGACTATGAGACTGAACGAATCCAAGTGTGACCAGTCTCTGGATATCATTATGTTCACGTCCGCCTTTGAATATTTCCTTTAAGTTTTCCAGCGAAACAATGTTCCCGCCCGCGGCTGCGAGCAATGCCAGAATTCGCTTTTCCGAGTCGCTGAGGTTGGCGATATTCATATAGGCCATGGATTTGTCTTCTGCTTTTTCGTTTGATATTTCTATTAAGAAATTTTCAACGGGTTTCC
>Ga0335394_10005376_pt1 | contig 14492 bp, 17 predicted proteins | sample MAT03_FD_205741 | JGI IMG/M metagenome (GOLD analysis project Ga0335394, IMG submission 205741) | Freshwater microbial communities from Lake Fryxell liftoff mats and glacier meltwater in Antarctica - MAT-03 (spades assembly) (version 2) ...
GCATCAAGGCAGCCGGCTACAGCATGGGCGCACAGGGCGCGCTGCTGCTCGCTGGGCTGGACGCCCGCGTGCATGCCGTCGCGGCCATGGTGCCACCTCATCTGGGCGACAACGTCGCGGCCGTGGCCCCCATCAATCTGGTCGCGGGACTGCAAGGCAAGCGCGTATGGCTGCTGACGGGTGACGAGGATGACGAGGCCAGCCCGAAGCAGAACCAGGCCCTCTTCGATGCCATACCCAGCCAGGACAAGAAGCACCTGCACTTTGCATCGGGGCATCTGTTGCCAACGGACTATGTCGAGCAATTGTCGGATTGGTTCAAGGTCTAACACTTGCAGTTCACCCGAGCGAGGCCGCCGGTGCGCAGTCGCGCACTGCGAGGGAGCACGTGGCGTGCGCGCCATAAAACGATTCTTGACCCGGCCAGGTGTGCTCATTGAAGAGGAGGAGTCGGGCTGCCTGGCCGACCGCGATGCCAATTCGGACGACGCCCGCACGCCCAGGCCGCTGGGGATAGGAAATTTGAACGCACTATTTCTCCCAAAGGCCCCCAGCAAGGCGTTTGAACACCCACTGTTTGAACACCCACTAACAGGCAGGCGAGACCCCCGCCCCAAAGAAACCAGACCATGAAGAACTTCAGCCTTGACGACAGCTTTCTCGCCATCGTCGTGTTCGGCATGCTGGGCTTGTTTGGCAGCGTGGCCTATGAAGCCAAGCACAACGGCATGACCGATCCAGTGGTGGCTGCAAGTGCAGCGGCCCACAACGCTGTCGCGATGTCAAACACCGCACCAGAGACAGAACATAGGAAGTTTGAGCGCACTTTTTTCTCGGCCAGATGTGCTGATTGAAGAGGAGGAGTCGGGCCACTTGGCCGACCGCGATGCCAATTCGGACGACGCCCGCACGCTCAGGCCGCTGCAGGCTGCGGCCTGCACCCAGGCTGACGGTTGCGGTATGACAATATCTTGTTCAACAGTCGGAAGTGAGTGCCGTGTCGCCAAGGGCGCCGCTTCTTGGAGTCCTGGGAGTGTCAATTCCACCTGTAGACGCCACGTCCTGCCCAACCCAGGGCTCAAGGCGTTGCGCGCAGGCTCGAGGACATCACGCTGGCCCCGCCGGCGCGGCCGAAAGCGCGTCCGAAAGCATGTCGAACACCATGCGGATGCGCCGCGCGGTGCGCAACTCGCGGTGCGTGACCAGCCAGATTGGAAAGTACACCGGTGGTACGTCGTCCAGCACCCGGATCACGTCGGGCATGTTGCAGGCGATGTCGTCCATCATCGGCCCAATGCCCAGGCCGTGCTGTACCAGCGACCAGTTCGCCATCGTGTTATCGGCATAGCAAGAGAAGTTCGACGTCTCCAGCGGCAGGCCGTGCTGCCGCAGGTACCCCAGATAGCGGCCCGAGCGATCACTCCCGACGAAGGAGTGCCGCGCTGCCTGATCAGCGGTTCGCGGGTGGCCGTGCCGGCGCACCCACTCCCTGGACGCGTAGAAGCTCGCGCGGGCTTCGCGGACCAGGCGCCCGATGAGATCGGGCTGATCGGGCCGTACATGGCGCACCGCGATGTCGGCCTCGCGCCGGCGCAGGTCGCTCAGCGCATCAGAAGCGACCAGGTCGATGACGATGCCAGGCTGCTGCTCGCGAAATCGGCTCAGCACCGGGGGCAGCAGATAGCCGGCCACCCCTTCAGTGGCGGAAACGCACACCACACCGTCCACCGCCTGCGACTGGCCAGTGGCTGTCATTCTCAGGTCCTCTGCGGCCGAGCCCATGACGCGCGCGTGCTCCAGCAGGGACAGCCCGGTGCTGGTCAGCACCATGGTTTTGCCGACGCGCTCGAACAAGGTCACCCCGAGCTGCTTTTCGATGGCCGCGACCTGGCGGCTCAGCGTGGGCTGAGTCAGACCCAGTTTGCGGGCCGCTGCCGACAGCGAGCCGGTTTCAGCGGATTCCAGAAACGCCTTTAGCTGGTTCCAGTCGAGGTTATCCATGCGCGGATGTATATGTTCACTGCAATTTACCGCAGTTTCTATCGAGATTGCTCATGGATAGCATCTGTGCACTGCCTTGAACAAACCTCCCATCTGTGCGCTGCCTTGAACGAACCTCCCTTCTGCCTTTGCCGTCTTCCGCCATCGCCCCTCTCGCCGAAGTCTCACCACTCACCCATGCAGGCGGGTCGGCCGCCCGCAAGGCCCGTTTCTGGGACCGTATCGCAGTCAAGTACGCTGCCGACCCCATCGCGGACATGGCCGGCTACGAGGCCACGCTGCGGCGCGTGCAAGGCCTGCTGTCTGCGGATCAGGACGTGCTGGAGATCGGCTGTGGCACCGGCACCACCGCGTTGCGTCTGGCGCCCTTCACCCGGCGCCTGATGGCAACCGATGTCTCGGCCGGCATGATCGCCATCGCCCGCGAGAAGCTGGCTGCCGAGCCGGTGCCGCAGTTGAGCTTTGACGTCGCCGACGCCGATGCAGCGGTAGCCAGTCAAGGCGAGTACGACGTGGTGCTGGCCTTCAACCTGCTGCATCTGGTGACCGATCTCGACCGTGCGCTGGAACTGGCGATGCGAGCCTTGCGGCCGGGTGGCCTGCTGATCTCCAAGACAGCCTGCATCTCCGAGATGAACCCCCTGATTCCCTACCTTGCATTGCCCTTGATGCGGGTCATCGGCAAGGCACCCCATGTGCTTTGCTTCGACGCCGACGCGCTGCGGTCGGCCATCGCCCGCCAGGGCATGGACATCGTGTCGGTCGAGCGACACGGCACTCGGGGCAAGGACATCCGGGTCTTCATCGTGGCCCGCAAGCCGACCTGAGTTCCCCACCTCACACCAGACCCTGGTTCAGACCCGGGTCGGGTTTCGTACGCCCTGCCGATTTCGCAGGCCTGCCCTTCTTCCGATCGTTTGACACACAAGCCTCACATGCCAATCTTCCAAGCCTTGCCGAGCCTCGCTCAAGTACCCGCCTTTGCCCTGATCGTGCAGGCTGCATCAGCCTTGAGTACCGTTAGCGGAGCGAGGCCTCGTTCGGCTTGCATCGACGCCATGGAAGGCGACTGTCCTTCCGGACACGATCGACACGGCAACACCGCCGTGACCTCGGTCACGGCGATGCAGGCCGTACTCGCCGCCACGTTCCTCGCGCTGTGCCCGCCCGTGCAGGCGCAGTCGGTTTCGCAAGAGCCGGCGTATGGATTCAGCGGCCGCCTCGGCCTGGGCGTGGCGACCGTGCCCACTTACGAGGGCAGCCCGAACCGCCGCACGCTGGCGGGCCCGGAATTGACGCTCAGCTATCGCAGCCGCGAATGGGGCACCGTCGAGTTCGGTCAGCGGGGGCTGATTTGGAACGTCGTCGAATCGGGCCGATTCAGATTCGCCCTGGTCGCGCAGTTCGACCCCGGCCGCAAGGACAAGGACACATCGACACTGAGCCCGACCTCTGGTGACAAGCGCCTGGCCGGCATGGGCAACGTGCAGGCCAGCACCGAGGCCGGCGTGGGGTTCGGCTACGGACCGGTGATGGTGGTAGCGCGCCAGTCGCTGAGCGAGCGCGGCGCCAAGGGCGCGCAGGTGGACATGACCGTCGAGATTCCGTGGTCGTTGTCCGACCGCTTCAGCCTTCGCTTTGCTCTCGGCGCGACGTGGGCCAATCGAGACTACATGCAGACCTACTTCGGCGTGACGGCAGCCCAGGCGCAGGCCACATCGTTCTCCGTGTACACGCCGAAGTCGGGGTGTCGCAAGGTCGATGCAAGTGTCGGTGCCGAGTACGCCATTGCACCCAGCTGGAGGTTGCAGGCCAACGTCGGATTCTCACGGCTCGGTGACGATGCCGCGGCGAGCCCGCTCGTCGGCCGGCGCAATGGCGCATCGACAGCGCTGGCGGTGGCCTATGTGTTCTGAACCATCTTTCAAGGCAGCGCCCCACAGCACGCCTGACCGCCGCAGGCGGCAGCTGCTGGCCCGCATCGCGTCCGGCGCGGGGTTAGCTTCGGCGCTGTCGGCCCTTTCGGCGTGCGGCGGCGGCGGGCCGGACGACGACGCGACGCTGCGCGCCGTCAACGCAACGATGGATGTCGCCAGCATCGACGTGCAGTTCAACGATTGGCTGTTCGCAGGCGCTGTCGCCTACGGCGGTGCAGCCAGCGGCTACGCGCGTCGCAACCTGTGGACCGTGGGCCCGCGCGGACCGTTCGAAGTTCGGCGTGCGGGAAGTTCGCCGATCCTGTTGCGCGACACGAAGACGCTACCCGATGGCGACACAGCGAGCGTTGTGGTCATGGGCAATCTGGCCGCCGGGCTCAGGCTGCGCGTCATCGACGAGGACACGGCCCGCCCCGGCGGAGCGACGTCGCGGCTGCGCCTGCTGCACGCCTGGCCGTTGGTCGGCGCGGTGGATGCCTTCGTCACCCTTGCAGACCAGCCCTTGGCCGGCCGGGACCCCAGCCACAGGCTAAGTGGCTACGAGTCGCTCAGTGCCTACACCGACGTGCGCGGTGACGGTCGGCTGCGCATCACGCCAGCAGGGCGGACCGATCTCGTGCTCTTCGACAGCGCCTCGATCGGTCTGGCTGCCAACCAAGTGGCCACCCTGGTGATATCTCCGGCGCCTGGCGCCGCGCGCGTCGCGGCGGCCGTGTTGCCGCAGGGGCTGCCAGCCTACGTGTTGGCCAACACGGTCGTGACATCTCAGCATGGGGCGTCCCAATGACGTGTCTGCTGGGAGACGACATGGATAACACCGCTAACACTCGTGACGGGGCGGCTGACCGCTGCTATCTGTACGGGGCCACTGGCTTCCAGAAGGCCATGAGCTTCGGGCAGACACCGCATTCCGACGCCATCTGCACCGCCATGTCGGATGGCAAGAGCGGGAGCGGCAATCAGGGGCCCGGGGCCGCGGGCCACAGTGGTCGAAGCGCTGGCGCCGATTGCAATGCGTTGCAGTGCGCAGCAGGGCGGTGCCGAACCGTCATTTCAGAAGCGAAATTACCATGATCCAAACGTTCACCCGACCGATTCCGCTTGTTCTGGCCCTGGCCTTTTGCACCTTCATCCCGGTGCTGACGGCTACTGTCGCCGTGGTGCAGATCCCGCTTGGTGCATTGCCCGCGGACAGCTTGCGGCTGGCCTCCGTTCCTGTCACGTTCTTCCTTCACTCGCTCGCGGGCGTGCTGTTCGGCGTACTCGGGCCGCTGCAGTTTGTCCGCGCCCTTCGCCGCCGATTCGGGACTCTGCACCGCCTGACCGGGCGAGTCTTTGTGCTTGCGGGAGCGGGGTTGGCGCTGTCGGGGCTGGCGCTGCTGCTGCAGGTCGAAAGCATGGCCACCGGGCTTCTGGATGCCGCACGCGGGGTCTTTGGCCTGGCGCTGATCGCAGTGCTGGTGCTGGGGGTGGCGGCGGCGCGGGCGCACGACATGCTTCGACACCGGGCTTGGATGATCCGCGCCTATGTCATCGGCATGGGACAGGGAACTGTCGCGCTGGTCATGTTCCCCATCTACCTGATCACCGGAAAACCGCCCATGGGGCTGGCCTCTGACATCGTGGTTGTCGGCATGTGGCTGCTCAACATCGCTCTGGGTGAATGGGTCGTCCGCAGGCTTGCGTTCCCCAGACCACTGCAGCCCGTCATCACCGTGCCCTAACCAGTTCAGCGTCGGGGGAAAGCATATGAACATCGACAAGGCAGACAGCCACAGAGGTGGCCACGATGACGGAGATGCGGAGCGTGGATCCGTCAGGAGTTGCAGATGATCTCAACCAAGACTTGGCCCGTTTTCCTGCTCGCACTGGCCAGCGTGTCCGCGCTCGCCGCAGAGGCCAGAGAGCGCGGTTTCATTCGGAAGGGCATGGGTGAAGGGGAGGTGGTGCTGAAGATCGGCAAGCCCGACCATGAGGCCTTCCACCGTGACGTCAGGGGCGAACCCGAAGAGAAGACCTGGACCTACTTCCCTCACGCCCGGGACCCTCAGACGGTGACGATCCTCAGGTTCCACTCGGGCGTGGTGACAGACATCCAGCGCAAGATCGCCAGGTGAGGCCAGGCGCTGCGACCTTGAAAGGAAGTTCACGAAAGCAGCCCTCTCGTTCGCCGCCCTGGCGATCCCGATGATGGTGAACGCGGCCGACCTTCGGGTGACGGTGACCAACTGGCCACCGGGCCACCGGGCCACCGGGCCCGGCGACGCTGTACATCGCGCTCTTCGAGATCGCGGACTCGTTCTCTGCCAGCCGGGCCATGATGTCGCAGAAAGTCGAGATGCACGACGGTGTGGCGCAGGGGGTTTTCGGCGGCTTGCCGGAGGGTCTCTACGCGATCAGGTCTTTCGCTGACGAGAACGGCAACGGCAAGCTGGACACCAACCTCATCGGCCTGCCGGTGGAGCGCTACGGGTTCGCGAACAATGCCCGCGGGCTGCCGGCGGGGCGCTCGAGCGCTGAGTCGGCGATGGCGCTGCCCACCCACGCACCGATCGCCATCGTCGGCAGGGGGGGCGCCTGCCGCACGCAGCCCTGCCTGTAGAGTCCGCGGCGGCGGTCGCACCACTCACCCCGCCCGCGACGCTCATGCCAAGCCAAGATCCTCAGTTGCAGCTGTTCGGCGCCCCTGGACTGGTGTCTCAGGGTGTGCGCTTGCATGACCTGCCCGACAGCCTGCCGGGCTACCTCACGGCTTATCTGGCCTGGCGTTCAGACTGGCTCAGCCGCGAGTCGCTGGCCGGCCTCCTGTGGCCCGAGCGGAATGACGCCGATGCGCAGCGCAACCTGCGCGTCAACCTGCACCGGGTGCGCAGTGCCCTGCAGTCGCTGGGCCTGGACCACTGCGTCGAGGCCGACCGCCGCCGTGTGCGCTTGTGCGTGGCCACGGATGTCGCCGCGTTCAGGGCCGCGCTGGGCCGAGCCGACTGGCAGCAGGCCACCGCGCTGCAGCACGCGCCGCTGCTCGACGCGTTCAGCCTTCGCGGCTTTGCATTGCTGGAGGCCTGGGCCCAGCGCGAGCGTCAAGCGCTGGCCGGCGCCTGGCAGGCCGCTGCACTGAAGTGCGCTGCGCAGGCCGAGCAATCCGGTGACGCGGAGCAAGCGGCCGAACTGCGCTTGCGGCTGGCCGATGCGGGCGGCGGCGAAGACGTGGTGCAGGTCCTGCTGCGCGTGGCTGCGGCCGCGGGGCGGGTGGCCCAGGCGCTGGCCGCGTACGAGCGCCTGTGCCTGCACCTGCACGAAGAGCTCGGCCTGGCGCCGGCAGCCGAAACGCTCCAGCTCGCGCGCGCGCTCAGGGGCGAGCGGCCAGCGGTCACGCCGGCGCGGCCGGTGTCAGCCGTGCCCAGGGCGATCGAACAGCCGCCGCGCCTGGTGGGCCGCGACGCCGAGCGCGCGTGGGTGGTCGACGCCGACACCCGCGTGCTGCTCGTGGCGCGACCTTCTGCTGTACCTGACGCGCCGCCCCGGCCGGTGCAGCGTGGTCTGCTCCGGGCGGTGGCGCTCGTAGTGGACCGGGGTGCCGTCCGGCGCCCTGATCGGAGGATTGGGCTGCCGGCCGATGGCTTGCACGCGAGGCTCCCGAGGTGGTGACCTCGGACGTTCTCAAGCCGCGCGCTGCACCTCAATCGCGAAGTACCGCTTACCGGTGTATGCCCACTGCTGCTGGAACACATTCGGGGGCCGGGGTGCCTATCCGACCGGCTGCTTCGGGGCGACGAATTCGCGGCAGCGTACGTCGCTGATGGGTCGGCAGCGTCAGTTCGAGCCTTTGACCAGCAGTCGTTCGGCAGACACCTGCCGGTCAGCAGCGAGAAGGCGGTCGAACGGCAGCTTCCAAGATTCTGTCGCTGCGACCCGATGTCGGCCGATTTCAGCTTTGAAGGTACAGCGGTCGGCCAGCCCGAAGATGGTGGCCGACTGCAATGGACCGTAAGCGCCCCCAACGAAGCAACAAAGAGCCGCCCCCCACCCGGTGCTCAGCCAAGGTTGCAGTGCCAATGAAAATCGACCGTCAAAAGCCGCAGTTTTGGGTGGCGACGGTCGCTCGTGCGAGATCCTGCATTGAGCAAGCTCCGCGTCCCTGCCAGACTGGTCATGCTTCCGTGGGCATCGTGCCTGCACAGCCTTCATTGGGTACTCCGGTCCCCCTGAAGTCCAGCTTGCTGGCGGCGCAGTCGTTACCTGCCTTGTAGACGCCGGGCTTCGGTCCGGTTCAGCCGTGCAAACGGCTGCGTGTGTCGCTCGGCCCTCAGGCTGACGACGTTGACGGCGCGCCACCTGGTGCTGCCGCAGAGCCGCTCCGCCCTCACCGGCTGGAGCATCCCGAACGGGGAACCCCAAGTTCCCCGCCAGGGATGGGTGTTCCCTTTCATCCGTGAAGGAGAACACCATGTTCGCTGTCCCATCGACGGGAGAAATGCGTCCTGTCGGCGTCTTGCTGGGAGGCTCCGGTCTTGCCCGGATGTCCGCCTCGCAGCCGCCACAGGTCGCCGCGTTGTTGAAGCCCATCGCGTCTGCATCCGTGCAGGCTTGCTGGGCTGCCGAGAACCGCGTTTTCGAAGTTCTGGAAGGCCAGCCATGCTGACCAGCCTGTACCGAAACCGCATTGCTGGGTTGGAGACTTTGCCCAGTCGCGCCGCTGACTCGGCGGTGAGTTGATCGACAAAGATCGATTGCTCCAAGAAGTTGGCCTCGCCTTGCAAGTTCTTGCCGGCTGCGGCCAGGTGGTCATGCAGGTTGTCTGCAAACAGTCTCGCCATCTCCTCCTGGCCCTGACGTGGCGTGAACACCCGATCCAGCATGCGAATGCCTTCGAGGGTCTCCTCGACTGCGCCCAACCGCAGCAACTCATCCAGCACCGCGCGTGGCCGCACATCGCTGCTGACCTTGGTCACCAATTGGTCGAAGCCATCGGCGGCCGCGCCGCGCTCCAGCGTTCTTGCCTTGCCATCGGCATAGAGCAGCGCCGGCTCGCTGAGCCAGCGCGCCACCACCTGGGTGACCAGGCTCAAGGGCTCACGCGCGGCCGCTTGATCAACCGCCGGCGCCAACCGCGTCAGATTGCGCACATCCCGACGGTGCACGCCCGACAGCAGGCTCACCGCGCTGTCGGTGGTCGGGCGGCCAAGGCGGTTCAGTTCGTCTTGTGCGGCTTGTAAAAACACCGGCTTCAGTGCCTGGGCAAAAGCGGTGTAGGTCACGCCGTTCTTCAGCAGCAGGCGCGCCAAGGGGCGCATGACCTTGAGCACGCAGGCGAGAACGATATGGGAGCTGGACTGACTCATCCGCGCGGACCTTAACTGATTTTCTGCGGCTGTTTGGCTTGGACTGACCAGCGATTCGCAAACGCGATTGACCGGCTTGAATGATGTGGGATATTATCCCACAACACCAACCGATGGAGTGAGTCATGTCTGTCAATCGTCTTTTTCTGATCAGCGCGCTGGCGTCCGGCCTGGCCGCCTGTGGGGGTGGCGGTGGCGCCGGCCTACCCAACACCCCCGCGCTGACGCTCAGCGGCACGGCGGCCGTCGGCCTGGCCATCGCCAATGCGCCGCTGAGGTTCAAATGCCAGGGCGGCAGCGGTGCTGCCACCACCGGCGCCGATGGCAGTTTCACGGTCAAACTGGCCAGCGGCAGCCTGCCCTGCGCCGTCGAGGTGCAACTGCCGGCCGATGGCGGCAAGCTGCACTCGGTGGTGGCCGGCACCGGCGCCACGGCGGTGGCCAATGTGACGCCGCTGACCGAGATGCTGGCCGCGCGTGTGACGCGCAAGGACATGGCGGTCTTCTTCGAGCAATACGACGCGGCAGCAGCCAAGTTGCTGACGCCGGTGGCGCTGAAGAACGCGCAGCTCGATGTCACCAGCCTGCTGACCGGCACCGTGGACACAAGCAAGTTGAAGGACTTCGTGGCCGATCCGCTGAAGGCCGCCACGCCGGCCAACCCGGCCGGTGGCGACGCCCATGACAAACTGCTGGACCAGTTGCGCGCCAAGCTCAGCAAGGAGAAGTTCAAGGAGATGGTCACCTTGCTGGCCTCGGGCAAGCCTTTGCCCGATCCCGTGCCCGGGCCTTTTCGCCCCGTTCTCGAGGTTGAGCCCAGCGCGCTTTCTCTAGGCACGGGCAGCACACGCTATCTGCTGGCATCGATCAACTACCCCGACGGCATTGCCTACATCCGCCAGCCGGTCAGCTGGAGCGTGGTCGAGGTGGACGGCGGCAAGGTGGACGCGATCAGCGGCCTTTACACCGCGCCGACCAAGCCCGGCACCTACCATGCGCGCGCCACGCGGGACGACTTCCCTTCCGTTGTCAAGCTGGTGACGGTGACGGTGACCTACTTCCAGTCGCTGGAGCAGGACAACCACTCGGGCATCGCCGCGCCTCAGAACGCGGTGGTCCGCGATGCCACCGCTTGGGCCGCGTTGTGGATGCAGCACAAGAAGGCGACTGGCTCCACCACACCGGTGGCACCGCCGGCCGTGGACTTCGCCACGGACATGGTCGTCGCGGTGTTCCGCGGCAGCAGTGGGGGTTGCGATGGCATCAACATCACCAGCGCCAGCCAGACCGCAGCCAAGCTGACGGTGGAGTATCAGCTGACAACCGCACCGGCGGGCAGCGCCTGCCCGGCCGTGGTCACGACACCGGCGCACATCGTCACCGTGCCCAAGAGCGCCACGCCGGTGGAGTTCGTGGTCAAGCCCTGAGAAATGGGCTAATCGACGAACAGCGTCGCCGGGCACTCCAGCATGGCGCGTATGGCCTGAATGAACTCGGCGGCATGCTGGCCGTCAACGACGCGGTGGTCGAAGGAGGAGGACAGATTCATCATCTGCCGCCCGACCACCGCGCCTGCGCGCATCACCGGTCGCTCGACGATGCGGTTGACGCCGACGATGGCCACCTCCGGATGGTTGATCACGGGCGTGGACATGATCCCGCCCAGCGCGCCGAGGCTGGTCAAGGTGATGGTCGAGCCGGTGAGCTCGTCGCGCGTCGCGCGGCCGCTGCGCGCGGCCTCGGCGAGGCGGGCGATTTCGGCGGCGCAGCTCCACAAATCATGGGTCTCGGCATGGCGCAGCACCGGCACCATCAGGCCGGCCGGCGTCTGCGCCGCCACGCCCAAATGCACCGCGCCATAGCGGGTGACAAAGCCCTGTTCGTCATCCAGCCGGGCGTTGATCTGCGGGAAGTCGCGCAAGGCGTTGACAATGGCGCGCACCAGCAGCGGCAGCACCGTCAGCTTGCCTCGCGTGGCGGCATGCTGGGCATTGAGCCGGGCGCGCAGCAGCTCCAGCTCGGTGACGTCGATCTCTTCGACATAGGTGAAATGCGGAATGCGGCGCTTGGACTCGGCCATCTTCTGCGCGATCTTGCGGCGCAGGCCCACAATCTTGATCGCCTCCTCGCCGTCGCGGGCGGCCAGCGGTGCCGGGCGCACGGCGATAGGCTGAGCGGCGGGCGAACTGCCATGACGGGCCGCATGGGCATCCAGATCTTCATGCATCACCCGGCCGCCGGTACCGCTGGGTCGCACCTGCTGGATATCGACACCCAGCTCCCAGGCGCGGCGGCGCACCGAGGGGGAGGCGATGGCGCGGTCACCGCCCGTTCGCACTGAGCTTGTCGAAGTGCCTTCACGTCGTTGCGGCAGGCCTTCGACGGGATCAGGCCGAACGGGTGTGGGGGCGGAGGCGGGTGCGGATGCTGAGGCTGAGGTTGAGGCTGAGGCTGAGGCTGAGGCTGCGGCGGGCGCTGAGGGCGCTGAGGGCGCTTGCGCGCGAGGCGATGCAGGCGCGGTCGTCGCGTCACCCTCGACCTCGATCCGCACCAGCTCCGAGCCTACCGCCATCAGCTGGCCGGCCTCGCCGCCGAGCGCCAGCACCTTGCCATGCACTGGCGACGGAATTTCCACCGTCGCCTTGTCGGTCATCACGTCGGCGACGATCTGGTCCTCGGTTATCTGATCGCCGGGCTGCACGCGCCAGGCCACAAGTTCGATTTCGACAATGCCTTCGCCGATGTCCGGCATCTTGATGATGTGAGTGCCCATCAGGCCTCCATGGCGCGTTTGAACGCGGCTGCGACCCGCGCGGGGCCTGGAAAGTAGTCCCATTCCTGGGCATGCGGGTAGCGCGTGTCCCAGCCGGTGACGCGCTCGATCGGCGCCTCCAGGTGGTAGAAGCAATGCTCCTGCACCAGGGCGCTGAGCTCGGCGCCGAAGCCGCTGGTTCGCGTGGCCTCGTGCAAGACGATGCAGCGCCGCGTCTTCTTGACCGAGTTGATGATGGCGGGTAGGTCCAGCGGCCAGATGCTGCGCAGGTCGATGATCTCGGCGCTGATGCCGGTCTCATTGGCCGCCGCCTCGGCGACAAAGACCATCGTGCCGTAGGTCAGCACGGTCAGATCGGTGCCGGGTCTGAACACCGAGGCCGTTTCCAGCGGCAGCGAGTAGTAGCCCTCGGGCACCTGGCCCAGCGGATGATGGGTCCAGGGTACGGACGGCTTGTCGTGGTGGCCGTCGAACAGGCCGTTGTACAGGCGCTTGGGCTCCAGAAAGATGACAGGGTCGTCGCACTCGATCGGGGGATAGGCTTTTCAAACGCCCTTTTTTCTCCCAGAACACCCCCCGGAACACCCCCCGCCGAGCTCTCGGACACGCACCCGCGTGGTTGTTGGGCGCGGCACCAGCCCGTTGAACACTGATCGCAGCCCCAAAGGGTGTCGTTCGTAGCGCTTGCCTTCGGGTTTTCCCGGGCGACGTGGCCTCAAACCTCGGCCTTGCAAAGCCCAGACGCTGTCAGACGCAGTAAAGATGAAACGTCCATCAAGCCCTACCCCGGCGTCAAAAGGGCGTTTTGCAGCAACTTCTCTGGAATCACGATTCTTGTAAAGTCGCAACGTTTGATGGAATTGCTCTAAAGTTGGCACACTTGCAGGTCCGAGACTCGATGCGAGCCTCGAAGTACGTCGTTGGGATTCGACGCTTTCACGGCGCGCATGCGAGTAACCAACTTGCCAAAATAAACCAATTAGGTTAAGGTCGCGCATGGAGAAGGGGCGCCTCACTACAAACTTCCCGCCGTCAAGCGTTTGGTCGAGGAAGGCAAGGTTCGCATGACCAAGACAGCGCTTGTTGGCGGTGCGGCGCTGGGTTTCGACGCGCTGGCCATCGTCGAGGTTGTGAAGACGTTGGCGCCTGAGGACTTCTACAAGAGCATGACCACGCACGGCGACCATACGGTGTGGCAGGACGTGTATCGGCCGACGACTGCGGCCAACCACGGCGGCCGGCGAGGTTTACTTGAAGCTCACGGTCGTCGAGGACGTTCTGGCCGTGTCGTTCAAGGAGCTATGAACATGAAGTGCCCGAACTGCGGCCGCGCCAAGCTGGTCCACGACACGCGCGACATGCCCTATACCTACAAGGGCGAGTCGACCGTCATTCCAGCGGTGACCGGCGACTATTGCTCGGCGTGCGACGAGGCCGTGCTGGATCTGGCCGAGTCCACCCGCACCAGCGCGCTGATGTTGGCGTTCAACCGCGAGGTCAACGGGGCCATCGTCGACCCGGCGTTCATTGCCAGCGTACGCAAGAAGCTCGCGCTCGACCAGCGCGAAGCCGCCGAGATTTTCGGGGGCGGTGTCAACGCGTTCTCCCGCTACGAGAACGGCAAGACCAAGCCTTCACTGGCGCTCGTCAAGCTGCTCAGAGTGCTCGACAGACACCCTGAGCTCCTCGACGAAGTACGCGCCGCCTAAAGGCACAGGGCAATCACAGAGACAAAAGTCGTTGGCGCCCAATGTTTATGCCGGTCGCACTGCCCATCCAGCGCGGCCCCCGGCAGACGCTGCACCACGTGTGGGCACCCAAGCTGCGCCGCATCGTCATGCTCACCGGCCAGGCTCAGCTCCACCTCTGGGCCATGCTGGAGGCCCACCCCGGTGTGACCCAGTATTGCGAGCGTCCGGCATCCCCCGACGCCGCGCAGGCCCTGCCCATCGCCGACTTCTGGGCGATTCGCGACGGGAGCCCCAGGTGGCTGCGCCTCGCACAGGCGTCTGCGGAAGGCGCTGCTTCGCTCGACCGCTCCACCTCGCCCGAAGGTGTTGATCTGATCAGCCCTGAGGAACTGAAGCGCCATCGGGTATGGATTCGCAATTGGCTATCGCTCCTGCCTTACCTCAGCACGATCAGCCCGATTGGCCTGGAAGCGCTGAAGGGCCAGGTCGTCGAGGTGGCCGGCGTTGAATCCACCTTCGATGAGATCGAACGCCACTTCGCCCAGACGGATTCCGTGCTGACACGCACAGCCGTGATCGCAGCTCTCCACTCAGGGCTGCTCGTCAGCCAGGACCTGCAGGACAAGCCCTGGGATCGCAGCACACGGGTTTGCCGGACCCCTCCCCGCGATCGACATGCACCGCAGTGAAGTTCCCCCGGCGCTGATCGATCCGACCACCTGGCCGGGCGTCGATGTCAGCGCCCTGC
>Ga0335394_10005379_pt1 | contig 14490 bp, 21 predicted proteins | sample MAT03_FD_205741 | JGI IMG/M metagenome (GOLD analysis project Ga0335394, IMG submission 205741) | Freshwater microbial communities from Lake Fryxell liftoff mats and glacier meltwater in Antarctica - MAT-03 (spades assembly) (version 2) ...
GGATGGATATCCTTGAGATATTTCGAAAAAACATTTCTAGCAGTCGAAATAATATTATAATATTTGCAATATACTAGATAAATATTGTACACTTCCGTTTTTTTAATATCAGATTTTTTATCTGGCACAAAGTTATTGGTAATCCAAAAACGAACTGGTGCTGGCACACATGGTGCTTTTCTGAATTGTGTTATTTGTCTAACTTGTACCGGTTTTATAACTTTTCCACTTCTGGTTTCCATTGAGTAACGTAGTGTAGTACGGTGCAGTTACTGATAATATATTTCAGTCATAAATCGAACCATTTACTGTTTATAAATTCAATTTTTTTTTTGGTAACCATATTAACCAAAAAAATTGAGTTTATAATCAGTTATAATATTTCTGTCATTAAATATATTTCGATTAATTATAAATGGACACTAGTAACGAACATGAAGATTTATCCATATCGATCGTAAAAGAAAATTCTGATCCGGGAGTAGAAAAAAGTAATTGGAATGTGTTAGAATTTGATAAAAATTTATCAATATCCGTTTCTAATTTGAATTCAGAAAAAAAAGAAATATTTCATAGCAAAAAAATGGAAATTCCAGTTTCGAATAAGGAGTCAATAAATATAGATATAGATGGAAATTATCTATGGGTAAGTGATGATTCGGTAATATGTTGCTGTAATTGTGAAATAATTTTTGATTTGATGGTAAGAAAACATCACTGTAGATATTGCGGAAATATATTTTGTTTTAATTGCGCGAATAATTTTATTGTATTTCCTGATTTTACTACAAATCGGGCAATATCTCCTCCACCAACATATAATTATTGGCATATATTGGAATCTTGGATTCCAGGTATCGTATTGCCAGAAAGGGTTTGCTCACATTGTTATGGTTATATTAAAAAAACCCAAAAAAAATTAGCCTTGGTGGATAATATTTTTAAAAATCCAAAAATTATTAACCAAATTAAAGAATTACTCAAATTAAATACTGATATTGAAATTAAAAACATTTGTTTTGATCCAGTTAAAGATAATGTTGTTGTTTATTATTAAAAATTAATTTTTTTATTTTTCTTTTGAGCAACCAAAGATTTAGCATAATTATCATATTCAAGTCTGTTTCTTTTGGTAGAGCATCTTACACATTCACATTGAAAACCATACTGGTTTAATAATCGTTGTTGTCTTACTTTTCGTTTTAATGTAATATCAACATAATTATCGCAAATTTCTTCACCGGCATCAATATCGCGTGCGGCAACAAAATACATTAAATTATTTTTTCTGTAAAAAATAACATTAGGCATACATGAATGATTTAATAAAGTACCAATAAATAAAATAGCAGAACCTCCACCAAAATCAAAAGCATTGCATATATACTTGATACAAAAAAGTAATATTTCGTTGCTAGTGTAATTTTCTTTAAAAAAATTATATATATGGCAAAGATGACTATTTTTTAATTTATCTAATTCTATTTCAATTTTGGCATTGAAATCCGTAAATTTGGTTGTGATATTCGGAACCAAATTCATAAATTGTTTAATTTTTTTTTTATTATTACATGTTAATATTTTATACAACAATTGGAACATATCCGAAATATTCTTTTCATTGTTATCCAAAAAAAATGGTGGCTGTTCTTTAATAATAATTGTACCTTTTGGTATATTTTTTTTGGCAACAAAACCGTACCCTTTGTTAAGAATAATTGTTTTTTTAATTCGGGTATCAATATAATTCATATTAAATTTTATGCAATTCATAATTTTATTGAGAGAGATAATAAACTTATGCAGTTGATAAAATTTAATAATTTCAATTTTATTAATTCGAGTAAAAAAATTGAATATTATTTTTTTAATTAATTCAAACTAATGATTAGCCTGAATTAATCAAAAATGAATTTTCCACATTGTCCGTTTATTGTTATTCCAAAATATACTAATGATGAAAGTGATCCGGGGTATAAAATTAAAACAAATGAACCAATTTACTGTGAAATTTTTGATGATTTAAACAATTATTTGGAACACGAAGGATATTTTCCTGGCTGTAGCGATAAGAATGGTGAGAAGGATGAATTTACTTGGAGAATTTCATACAGCGGTGGATGGGGTTTAGGATATTCTTTTTATTTTATGTATGATAACGGTAATAATAAATTTTTGTGTTGGTCACCGGATGATAATGATGATATTATTAAATTTGGTGAATTTAATGATGGCGACGAAATGTTTCCAGAAGTTTTTGTCAAGAATAAAAAAAAACGAATAATCGAATCAAACAATTTTTGGAAAATATACGGATCCGCTTTTATATATGCAAATGTAAAAATAATACCTAACGGAGGCCTAAAAATAAACCATCCATCCGATAATCATCGATCTATAACAATTAATTTTGTTACCAAATATGTTCCTAAAAAAAATAAGTGGGCCGAACTCAATTTTTTGTCTGATGATGAAGATAATTAATAAATTTGTTATTTATCAAATTGTTAATTTTTGTAGTATCCGTTGCTGAATTATATTTATATTCAATACCATCTTTATTGAAAATGAGTTTGTTATTCGGCAAACAAACAATTATTTTTTCCCAAAAATTATAATTTTGATAATGTTCATCACCAGCTGCTGGTGTTGGTGCTTCAACTAAATCTTCATAAGTTGCCCAATCTTGTTCCAAAAAACGAATCAATTTATCAATATCAGCAATTTCAATAGTAAAATAAAAATGGCGTTTGATATTATAGTATTGCATATTTTGCGCAGTATTAGAAAATAATTTGCGAACAGCTTCTAAAGTTTTACCATAAACTTCATTATGCATTAGTATATTTATTTTTATTTTGGGTATATTCATTTTTTTTATTTCAGAAAATAAATCTATTAATATTGTATCATAATCTAGTCTTTCGATATTTAAATTCCATACAATTGACATTATTATTATTTATTGTAAAATAATAATATATTATAACAAACATTCTAGGTTAATTATTTGCGTGAAAATATTAAAAATACTTTCATCCAACCAAAAATTAATATAAATAATTAGTATTATTACCTAATTATAAATTAATAGATTTACCAATGGAAAACGAAGTCATTTTTAATCGTGTTATGCAAGAATTACTCCAGCGAAATGAGAATAAAACTGTATTCGATAACGTCATAGAAGAATTACTCCAAAATTGTCAAAATAAAAAAAATTATAACTGTGTTATGCAAGAACTATTGGATAATAACAAAAATCAAAACACATATAATAAAGTAATGATGGAATTATTATGCCGAAGCGAAAACAAATCCATCTATAATAGAGTATTATTGGAACTACTAAATCGAAATGATAATAAGTCTATTTATAATAAGGTAATGTCAGAATTATCAAACAGAAGCGAAAATAGAATGGTTTATGATAATGTTATGAGAGAATTATTGGATTGCCGTGCTTAGATTAACCATAATATACTAGAATTAATTATAATAATTGATATTTTTGTTAAATTACATCAATAATATCAATAAATCATACTTTTATTAACCATAATATATTTTAATTAATCAAAAAAAAATTGAAATAATAAAATATAAGAATTCCCAAACTAAAATAATAATTAAATACATACCTTTTTGGAATAACAAAAACAATCAATTAAATGGAAAATAACGAGCCTATTTTGTTGCAGGGACCAGCTGGAACCAGAGATTTTTATCCTGAAGATAAAATAAAACAGAATTGGTTATTTAGCCAATGGAGTGATGTTTCCAAAAAATATGGATTCAATGAGTATGATGCACCGGTATTGGAACATACTAATTTGTATACCAGAAAAGGCGGTGATGATATTACAAACGAGATGTTTCTTGTTCCGATTGATGGTGTTAATGTTTATTGTTTACGACCTGAAATGACACCAAGCGTTGTTCGTATGGCTATACCGATACTTCCTAAAGAGGTTTCCCCATTGAAATTGTTTAGTATGCCACAATGTTGGAGAAATGAAACTACTACATGTGGACGAAAAAGGGAACATTATCAATGGAACGTTGATATATTCGGTGCTGAAAAAGTCAAATCAGAAATAGAAATTCTATCAATGCTGGTTACATTTTTTAAACAGGTTGGTTTAACTGATAAAGATATTGTTATCAGAATTTCAAACAGAATGATTTTACAAAAAGTCTTAGAAAAGATGAACACCGATCCAGAAAAATTCGAAAGAGCATTTAATATTATTGATAAGATCAAGAAAGTCGAACCCGCTGAACTATCGGAAATGTTAATGACTGAGATTGGTATTAATCAAGATCAAGTTGATACCATCGTCAAGTTAACTAAGGTAACTAAAATTTCGGAATTGGTTTTATTTTTGGGCGAAGAAGATGATACAGTTGATGAAATGGTTAAAATTTTTAAATTGGCTGAACTAACTGGAATTTCTAGTTGGATTCAATTTGATGTGTCTATTATGAGAGGATTATCATATTACACTGGTGTTGTATTTGAAGCTTTTTTCAAAAATTCTACTATGCAAAGATCGATTTGTGGTGGCGGTCGTTATGATAATTTGTTCCAAAAATATGGATACGGTGAAAAAGTACCAGCCGTTGGTTTCGGATTTGGTGATGTGGTTATTATGTATGGTTTGGAGGAAAAAAAATTATTGCCTCCACTTGAATTATCCGTGGACTATTGTGTAATTGCTTTTTCTGAGGATTTATATGCAACTGCCGCAAATATTGCAAATAGATTACGCGAAAAAAATAAGACAGTTACACAGTATATGAAATTCAATCGTAACCTCAAAATCGCATTTAGTTACGCAGACAGAATAAAAGCAAGATATGCTATCTTAGTTGCACCTGATGAATTCAAAGAAAATAAAATGGTGGTTAAAAATTTGAGAGTGACCGATGGAAAAAATGCAACGGTAATAATAGATGAATACATCGATCAACTAAATTAAAAGATTTTAGATTGTTTTAATTAATATATTATGCAAATAATGTATTAATTAATAAAAAATTGAATAATTAATTAATTAATCAATCCTAATTAAATCAATAATTATTCTTGAAATGACTTCGAATATCGTCTCTCGACTATATTTCAAAATAACAAACCCAAACGAAAAACATCATGGTTTCCAATATTATGATGGTTTAAATGAATTGCTGGAGAAATTTAATGATGACCCAAAAGCTTCATGTGTTGCGGGTGTGGTTTTTATTTTACCAATGCAAAACATATTTTAGAATTTTTAGATTATGGTATTTATTTGAGGAAAGTTACTCTACCGACAGATGATCCTGATTTCAAAATGGTTAAAGATAAAAATAATAAATGGAGAGTTAATATAATTATATTAGGTACGAGATATAATTTAAGCGATGTTTCTACATTCCAATATTTAATAGATCATGGAATTGATATTTATGCCAACAATAAACGTACAATAAAATGGGCCTCAAAAAATAGATATTCGAAAGTTGTAGAATTTTTAATTTCGAAACTTATAGAACTTTTTATTTCGAAACATATTGATTTTATTGGGGATTATACAATAATATCGGCATCTAAAAATGGACTTTTGGATATTGTAAAACTATTAATTAAACACAATACTGATATTCATGCTAAAAAGGATTCTGCTATTAGACAGGCATCTAAACATGGACATTTAGATATTGTCAAATTATTAATTGAACATGGGGGCAGTTACTAGTACATTCATTTCTTGATATTTTTTGATATTTTTACATTAAAAATAATATATTATTTTTACATAAAAAATTAAAAAAAAATTGGTATATTGTAATATTTTGATATAAAATCTTAATAATAATAATAATAGGGCTTTCATTTATATACGAATTAAAAAATCTGTTATGTTCCTATTTTTTGATTAAAATGTTAATAGTACAAACATTGGATAATACCAGACATGTATTATTAATTTATAATCAAAAATTATAAAATACCGACAGGAACATTAATATAGGCTCATCCGCGATGAGTCTTAAATAAAGTTGCATGATTTGGAACACTAATGTCACGATTAGTGGGAAGTAATCATTTAGATTCGAATCTAATTAAAGGTTCATAAAAGAATCTGTACCAACTTTGAACACTTAATTTTTAATATAATTGGTAATGTATCAAGAAATATCAAGTTTTAAGTAGCGGCAGTTACGTTACCAATAAACGATCCAGATTTTAAAATGGTTGAAGATACAAATAATAAATGGAGAGTTAATAAAATTATTTTAGGAAAGAGACGTAATTTAGCTGATGTTTCTACGTTTAAATATTTAATAAATCAGGGAGCTAATATTCATATGTCATGCGATTATGCTGTAAGAATGGCATCGCAATATGGTTATTTAGATATCGTTAAATATTTAATTTCAAAAAATGCCGATATTCATGCTAATAATGATGCAGTTCTAGGATTAGCATCAAAAAATGGACATTTTGATGTTGTTAAAATTTTGATTGAACATGGAGCAGATGTTCAAGCTGATAATAATTGGGCAGTTAAACGGGCATCTGAAAATGGACATTTAGATATTGTGAAATATTTGATTTCCAAAGGTGCCGATATTTATTCCTTAAATGAATTTGCGATCAAATGTATTCGAGTAGAAGGTCGTTTGGAAATTATTAAATTATTAGTTCAAAAATAGTGCTGATATTAAAAAATTGATAAATTATCTATTTAATCCGTCTTGAAAATAATTGGTTAATTATTTTCAAAATGGGTTCCAACAAATTATATTTTAAAATAACTAATTCAAAAGAAAATCATCACGGATTCCAATATTATGATGGTTTAAATGTATTAAAAGAGAAATTCAATGATGATCCAGAGGCTTCGTGTGTTGCTGGTGGTTTTTATTTCACTGATATTAAACATATACTTGAATTTTTAATGTATGGTATTTATTTAAGAGAAGTTACGTTACCAACAGATGATCCCGATTTTAAAATGGTTCTAGATGAAAATAATAAATGGAGAGCTAATAAAATTATTTTAGGAAAAAGACGTAATTTGTGTGAAGTATCTACATTCGAATATTTAATCAATCAAGGAGTTGATATTCATATCAATGATGATTATACATTAAGATGGTCATCTAGATGTTATTAAAATTTTAATTAAACATGGAGCCAATATTCATACCCGTGATGATTGTGCGATAATATTATCATCAAAAAATGGTTATTTAGATGTTGTAAAATATTTGATTGAACATGGTGCTAATATTCATGCCAATAATGATTATGCTTTAAGATGGGCATCAGTGAGAGGACATTCAGAAGTTGTAAAATTAATCAGTGAAACTAATTAATTTAACCTGCTCCCCTGGAGACAAGGTAAAATTAATCAGTGAAGCGGATTGATTTAATCAGCTCATCTTGAAAACAAGATAAATTTATTTTTATTTATTCCAATAACAAAAAATAAAAAAATTGAAAATATTATCCATTAATCCGATAAATATATTATTTAACATATTAATATTCAAACAATGTATTGACTGCGTTCACTTTTCTCGATTAACACAATCGAGGATATTAAATTTCTGGCTGATTTATACAATGATGTCAGTGGAGAATTAGAAATAAAACGAGCACAAGGGGAAGAATTGGTTTTATCAATTGAATAAACTATCAATCCTTTTAAAGCATTACTAGATAATTCAAATTTGCCAGCGTATCCTTTTAATATTTATTCTAGATTAGTCGGTCCTAGTACTGTTAGAGCCGTTGCAATTTGTCCTGATAAATTAAACGCTGCAGAATTTGTACATCCCAATAAAGATTTAATATTGAAGTGGTCAAATCATATTGATACAATGGTTGGATCCGAAATGGATAGACGAAATGACATGGGTTATTGTTTTAGTTCTCCCAAACAAAATCTCGAAAATATGTCAGAATTAACATTGGCTGTTAAGTTATCCAAATATGCTACCCATATAATTCCGCTCGAATCTGGATTTGTTGTGACCAACGCTAAATCAACCTATTTGTCATGTGTCGGTTTAACATCAGATTTTTCATGCGACACTTCGCTAATGTTCGATAAAGATGATGGTTTCCTTTCAGCATTTGGTGACAATTCAAAAAGTATAGCATACATCAATTCCCGTTTCCAATTATGGAAAAATAATAATTATCAAGGAAAAATGATGGATTATTACGAGTATTGATAAAAAAAATAATTTTGTTTATAATCATAAACAAAATTATTTTTTATAAATGTGCTCCCTTTACATAATATAATATTTCTTTCTCATATTTAAGAATGAAATCATAATGTTTTTCGGTTAATTTTCTTGTTTCAAATCCAATATCCGAATTATCAAGTTCGTTAGAAATTTTTTTTTCTTTTTTTTTGCTGTGTGGATAATTTTCTATATTCCTAAACATACCATCAAATAACATTCCGGCAATATTTAAACTGGACAAATAAGTTATTTTTATCAATGTATTATATGCTGTGATAATTTCTGGATCATCAAATTGTTTCATTTCAATACTTCTTAGATACATATCTAAGCCATCATCAACTGATGTAATTTTTTCGGAATTAATTTTAATAAATTTTTTATATATGCTTGCTACTTTTTTTGGCATAGTTAAATGTTCTCGCCTGTAGTCCCATTCCAAAATTACAAAAACTTCATCCATTTATAATAATAACAATAATAATATATTACTATTATTATTTTTTTTTTCATTTTTTTTGTGATACTTGGACAAAAATTACAAATATATTAAACAATTATATCTCACGCAATTCAAATTCGTACTACACACAATAAAATTAATATTACAATTATTAAAAATAACAACATCTTTCCGTAAAATAAAAAATTGGATGATGATGGTATGTTATGTTTTTGTTTTTCGGTAACAGTAAATGTTCTCCAAAAATTAAGACTATTTTGTTTAATTTGTATTGGATAATTATTATCTGCTGCGAATATTAAAAATGTTTTGAATGTGTCAAGTGATTTAGGGATTTTTTTGATTATTATTGAGTGGATTAGCGTCACAAATATCGACAAGTAACCATATTATCCATTTTTCTTCGCCATATCTACGCGTTAATTCTTCACCAGGCATAATATCACGATTTGCAACATATGAAGACCCAATAACAGACACATTATGATTATCGTATGATAATCTATAAGAATTAAAACATTTATCCAAATCAGACCTTACAAAAGATTTTGGATATGAAAAGTCACCATCATTAATAAATGCAATAATATCTGATGCTATAACAAATCCTTTATTTATTTTTTTTTTGTAAAAACGCCATTTCCACTACAGATATTGGATTTCGATATTATAAAATTATTTGAATTTTCATTGATATTTTTAATACTGGACTGATATGATAACATATTAGGCATATCATTATATAATATTTTTATATGATATCATTTGTGTAGAATTTCGGAACATTCGGCAATAATGTCCTTTTCGATTTTTTGATTTTTTGGAAGAATTGATCGGTTACCACATTTATCACTCCATATTGCATTGTCTATATAACCTTCATCGGGAGGATTATTGAACATTGCTATATCATAAACATATCTATTTTTTTTGATCCATTTACATACGTCCAATTGGCCATTATTGATCGCGTAAACACCGACCCATCCATTCCATGGGCAATTATTTGCATAAAGCCATTTAACAACAGTCAAATCCCCATATTCGGCACCATATGTAAATGTCCAACTGTCCCATGGACACCCATTTTCGTGAAGCCATTTAAGAATTTCCAATTGGCCTCCTTTTGCAGCAGCGGAACATAAACGTTTGTCCCAAATAGCACCATTATTTCTGGCCCATTCTATTATATCAATATGCCCTCGATAAGCCGCAGTGATTAATGTCCAAATATCCCACTGACAACCATTTTCATGCGCATATTTTAAACAATTCAATTGGCCTCCATTAGCAGCATTTGTACATACAAATTCATTTAATAAACAATTATTTTCATGAGCCCACTTTAAAATTTCTAAATGACCATATTTGGCAGCGTCCATACAGACATGATTTCCCAAAATATAACCATTGTCATAGGCCCATTGCAATGTTTTCAAATCACCACCAATTAAAAAATCATTAATGGAAAATTTATTGGCACATTTTTTATACTTATTTTTAATGAGAAATGATGCAATTTGTTCAAAATTTTTAACAGTATATCTCAGTAAATAAAGATAGGAAAGGGGTAATTTATCAAAAATCAAATACCAACAATCGTTAGAAATTATGTTAATCTCCATTGGAGGTTACTGGGATAATATTAATTGGAATGCAATATTGTAGATTTTACTGTTTCAATTTTTTAGAAAAGTTACAGGTATCATATCCTTTACCAAATAAATATTATTGGTATTTATTAGAAAAAAATGTCGAAACATAATGATAAATATTGTTGTCAAAAATGTTGTTGTGATAAACATTATAAACCGTATCCAATAAAAGAAAATTTATTAAAAGGAAAGACTATTAAAGCTGTTTATATGGGAAAATTAACACAACAAGATGATGGCCAAGCAGTTAGTTGGGTTGATCCAGCAACAATTCATTCATGGATTTTAACAGCTGCAAGCGATCCAATGCATATAATTGGGTAACAGGCGTTTCAACTTGGCAATTTAATTTATCGGGTAATCCAACTTCTGAACAATGGATACAAACAATATATCCTTAATCAATTTTAGTGTATAGACACAAACACTAAATAAAAGTATCAACAATATTAATATTTTTATTACACCAAACAAAAATTCGAGTATCATGAAGGATTTTTACATCTACTAAAAATATATAGGAAATATATGAATATAATGAAAAAAATTAATGGTCCAATTAATGTTGTCAGGATGGAAGGAATAATAGATAATACTAAAAAAGTAATTTATTTATTTATGGATCAACATCAGGCATATCAATACCAATCCGATTGTAATGATCCCGATAATTCGATAAACATCGCAGAATATTTCAAAGAAAATTTTACTGAACTAAAAAATACAAACAAAACATACGATTTTTTTTTAGAATTCGATCCAGAATTACTATCACACGAATCAGACGAATTATTTTTCGTTTCTGATCCAGAAATAATATATATTGAAACTGTGTGGAAATTTTTTATGAAAATATTCGGTTTGAACCATCAAATAATAAAATATCGTCATTATTTGATAATGTTAGGTTACATTTTTTTGATATAAGAGATGCATTATGGTTTTTTATATTACCTATTTTTGAATACACCATCGCAGCAATTAGGAGTAAAATTTCAACGGCACAAAAAACTATGGAAAAATCAATTGATGTGACGATTGAACTAATGGATACAATGTTAAAAATTTTAAAAAGTAAAGGAATATCAGAAAAAATTAAAGCGACAACTATTAAAAAATTTGATGTAGCACCAGATATAATATTAGAAGATGCCGATATCAGAAAAGAATATTTTGATCATTTTGTTTATTTATTAAATAAATTTTTGCACGGATACAAAAGCGAAAATGTTAAACAAATAATTTATTACAATATCGATAATTACTTAGTTCCATTTATAGAAGAAGGAGTACAATATTTTAATAATTTACAAAACGAAATTAAGCAGATGGATTACAATAGTTATAATAAATCAAGAAATTATTTAATTGATCAATTAAACCTAATAATAATAAATCTATTTGATGTATTTGCTGAACTTGTTGATTTCTATTTTTTGAGAAGATTTTTGGACAAAAAATATATTACAAATACAATAATTTATTCGGGCGCGGCACATTCAGTTGTGTACATATACATTTTGCGCAGTATTGGTTTCAAAATAACACATTGCGCCAATTGTATCATCCAAGATATGACAAAATTAAATAATACTGTCTCGGATGTACCAAATTTTCCTTTTAATCAAAGCAAAAAAGATTTAATAAATATATTTGTGCAATCATACGAAAATCCACAACAATGTTCCGATCTAACAAAATTTCCTAAATTGTTCAAATAACATATTTCAAACTGTAGTAAGTGTGCGGTTTCGATACGCATAACAAATATTTCCAAGTTCTCGAAGATTTGTCAAGATATTCTTTAAATTTTGACAAATTTTTTCCATTGTGTCTTCTTTTCTGTCAACATAGAGATAATTTTGTAAATCTTTGATCAAATTATTTAATGCTACTAGTCTAGTTTGTATATCTTGCAAATTATAACATATATTTTCAAAATACCATACCATCGATTTAATCATATTTTTATTAGGCTTATCATATTCACTAATTTTGTCTAATATATTGGTACAACTAGTGGAAAAAATAATCAAATCATCAACATATAATAAATTTAAAATTTTTACAAAATTATCCGATTTATTATCCGTATCATGTATAATATCACATAACGCTTCTATTAAAGGAATATATTTATTAGTTAATTTTTCTGTATCAGCACAAATAAAAATTATTCCGCTGGGTAATTGTGGTTGTATTTTGTTTCCCATTTTTAGTTACTACTACCTAGTTAATTAATTAATAGAAAATAATAAATTATCAATTTTTTTATTACCAACAGAAAAATTGAAAAATTAATTAGCAATATTTGTTTTGATAAATAATCACTATGTATATTAATTAATAATATGGAATCAGCACTGGCTTATTTACAATCAGCATCGAATGATTTAAATACTGATTTAGAACTACAATTCGAATCAAATTTAGGGAAAACATTAAATCGATTCGAAATATTTTCAAAAAATAATAACACATATGAATTATTATTCTCCAAAATACAATCTACAATCAAAAATTTAAATGATTTAATCGCATCAACAGAATTAAAATCAAATCCTTGTAAAAAAATGGCAAAAAGAATGAAATCTAAATTATATTTTTTTATGAAAAAATTAATGAACCCATATTGCAAGGATTCACTAACAAAAAATATTATTGATGATACAGTATCAGAATTAGATATGTTATTAAATACAATACCAAAAACTTCTTTTAATAATGAAAGACATGTTAATGTACTGATAATTGCATTAAAATATAAAATCAGATTATTAAAAAATAGTATTGTAATATTGGACGATATTATTGATGATCAAATTGATTATCAAAATCAAAAATCAAATATGTTTTGCCAAATTTTTTAATTGACTCACTAAAAATATAGTTATATTAATATATACATATATTTGTACACATATGTTTGATTTAGTCAGTAAAAAATATATTTATTTGGGAAATTTTGATGTGATCAGCAAAGAAATAGTCATATCGGATCCGAGTTATGAATTAGATAAAAAAATATATAACAATGAAATTTGGAAATTAAATGCGCTAATAACAAATGCGGCCAACGGCTCTCTAAAAATATATGCGTTGTTTTGTATTCAAAATTGTGAAACAATTTTGTAATACTAAAACCACTAGAAAATAAATATGGGCGAAGTCCATATTTATTTAACTAGCTAAAAATATAATAGCTTTGCTATTATATTTTAACTAGTGTTTCTGTTATCTTTTTTGCTTCGCAAAAATAGATAAAGAAAAACGTATGCATGTATTTTTACGAGGCTTTTTCATATAAATATGAAAAATTTGGGGTTGAAAACCCCAAACTCACCTTGTAAAATCGACAGCAAAGCTGACGATTTAACCTGCCGCTTTGCGGACAAGGTAAAAAGTATGTAAATGTATGCATTTACATACTTTTTAAAGGTGCGGTCAATGGCATGCGTGGGTAGACCAGCATGAATATCGGAGCAACAACAAACGTAATGCCATATTGTATTCATTACATTCATCTGTTGCCAATAAAAATTCTATACTTGATGAATTGAATGGTATGACATGGAAAAAAATTATGGCTCTCGGTGTTGATTCCGCACAAATAACTATTTGTGATTATAAACATTACAGAAATGATAATGATACCAAAGGAAAAGATTTAGCCAAATTCATCAAACTAAGTGATACAGATGGACCCGGAGAAAAATGGTATTCCATGATATGTAATGTAACTGATAATAAATCATTATTGGCTGGTATTATTCCGCATGGTATTGCAACAAAGAGTGGATGGGGTGATGGTTTATATGATTTATATAGTTCAACAAATAATGGTAAATGCATTGGATTAAAAATTATTTTTATTGATGAAAATGAGGACAATAATGAAAATGATACAGGAGAAAAAATAGATACTAGCGGAGATTCTAATAATTTTTTTAATAAGTATCTAAAATATAAAAGGAAATATCTTTATTTGAAAAACAATAAAAATATGTATATTATTATTGATGTTATTCTTATCCGCAACATATGCAAATGAAGCATATATTCGTGATATTCCAAATGATAATTCCTTAATAATTGAAAAATAATCTTTTCTATTTAATTTTT
>Ga0335394_10005380_pt1 | contig 14489 bp, 13 predicted proteins | sample MAT03_FD_205741 | JGI IMG/M metagenome (GOLD analysis project Ga0335394, IMG submission 205741) | Freshwater microbial communities from Lake Fryxell liftoff mats and glacier meltwater in Antarctica - MAT-03 (spades assembly) (version 2) ...
AATAGTCCGACATGATCACGCCGACCGGCCGCGCGACAAAAGCGATATACGCGAAGGCTTCATCATAGGTGATCGGTGCGAAGAGCATCCAGGCCCGCAGGGCCGTGCCGATCAGGATCAGCAGCATTACGAAGCGTTTGTGCGGGGCCGAGGTGCGCTCGCCGTAGCGATCGAACACGTCGCGAACGTCCGCACGAAAGCGTACCCATTTGCCTTCACCCGCTTCATCCGCCGAACGGCGGCGATGGCGGCGTCCCGGACCGCGTGACCCCGACGCAGCGAACGCATCTGTCCGGGTGGAGCGCGGAGCGGCCAGGGCAATTGCCATAGGCTGTATCGCTGTTCGGTGCGGACGCAAGCGCATGCGGCAAGTTAAAGGAACGTTAAAGCGCACGCGGTCCGATCAGCGATGCACCACGTCCATGGACACGATACTGTCCACCACGAACTTGCTGTGACCGCGCCATGGCAGCGACGCCACGTACTCGCGGTAGTGCAGATTGAACTGGTTCCCGCTGTGCTCCATCAATTGCCTGGCCACCGCCTCCTCCTCCACGGAGAACAGGAACTCAAAACTCTGCAACGTTCCAGCCTGGTTGCGGATACCGGTCTGGATCATCTTCCCTTCATAGGTCTTGAACAACACGCCCTTGTGTACCATGTAGTTCAACTCACCGGCCTTCACACCGGTGCCGAAAACCCAGAAGTAGCGGAAGTATCCGAAGATGCCGAGGATGAGCACGAGGCCGAAGAGGATCTTCCAGAGATGCTTTCTCATGGGTGGTGGTATGTGTGCGGCACAAGATAGAAGTAGCCCGGAGCCTTCCGCCGTCCGTCCCGTCCCACACACCGTTCATCAATAAATAGTACTTTGTCTTGCATAGTACCATCCCATCACCTTTACTTTGCGTCGTCAAGTACCTTACCCATCGCCCAACATGAAAGTCGAGAACACCAAGGCGCAAATGCGGAAAGGCGTGCTGGAGTACTGCATCCTCAGCGTGCTCGCCCAGGGCGAGCTGTACCCATCGGACATCATCGCCAAGCTGAAGGACGCGAAACTGATCGTGGTGGAAGGCACGCTCTATCCCCTGCTCACCCGCCTGAAGGACGCGGGCCTGCTCACCTACCGGTGGGAGGAATCGCGCTCCGGACCACCGCGCAAATACTACAAGCTCACCACCGTGGGCGACAAGTTCCTTACCGAGCTCGACCAGACCTGGGACGACCTCTCGCAAGCCGTAAAGAAGACCACCCGGAAGAACGCACAACGATGAAAAAGACCCTCACAGCCAACGTCAGCGGTACGGTGTTCCACATCGAGGAGGACGCCTACGAGACCCTGCACCGATACCTCGGCAACATCCGCAACCAGTTCGCCGGCACGGATGGTCGGGACGAGATCATGGCCGACATCGAGGCACGCATCGCCGAGCTCTTCACCGAGCGGCTCGATGGCCGCCGCCAGGTGGTCTCCATCGATGACGTGGACCACGTGATCGGCATCATGGGCCAGCCCGAGGACTTCTCCGAAGGGGAAGATCAGGAGGGAGGGGCAGGCGCCGGCGGAGTTGGTGCAGGAGCAGGAAGTGATGACCAAACACGCGGGCGAAAGCGCCTATTCCGTGATCCGGACGACCAGTGGGTGGGCGGCGTGCTCGGTGGCATCGGCGCCTACTTCAACGTCGATCCGTTGATCCTGCGGCTGATCTACCTGGTGTTCCTCTTCCTCGGCTTCGGCTTCATCCTGTATGTGATCCTGTGGATCGTGGTCCCCAAAGCCGGGACGGCTGCCGATCGGCTGAACATGCGCGGCGAGGAGGTGAACGTGGAGAACATCAAGCGCGTGTTCGCCGAGGGTGCCGAGACCGTGACCAACGAAGCGCGCGAGTTCAGCAAACGGGCCGCGCCCCGTGCGCGAAAAGCGTCCAGCGACGTGCTGAATTTCTTCGGCGAGGGGGTCCGTCTCACGCTCGTCGCCATCGGCAAATTCATAGGCCTGGCATTGCTGGCCGCAGGCGCCTTCCTCGCGATCATGCTCATCGTTCTGCTTTTCGGGAAGTTCAATATCATCATGAGCGACAACCTCGCAGGTGGCACCACCCTGCAGGATATCGCGATGCTGATGTTCGAAGGCCACGGACAGGCGAACTGGACCTGGTTCGCGATCATCGGTCTGGTGCTAGTTCCTATCATCGGCCTTCTCTATGGAGGGATCAGCCTGCTGTTCGGGGTGAAAGCGCCGAAGTGGTTCGGCTGGTCGCTCACACCGATCTGGGTCGCGTCGGTCATCGTGCTCGCCATCACCGGCGTGCAGCTGGCCAATCAGTTCCACACACCGGACACGATCACCGAACGCATTGAGATCGCTCAGCCTGCGGGCCAGGTGATCCACATCGCCAGCCTGGCCGATGAGCATTTCGCCGGGGGCGATCGCTGGAACGAACTGGAAATGATCAAGATCGAGGGGGATCGTGTCATCCTGGGTTGGCCGACAGTGGACGTGCGCGCCAGCGCCGACAGCCTGTTCCACCTGGTGATCGCCCGCACCGCACGGGGCAATGGCCCCAAGGAGGCGGGGCAGCACGCTGCCGCCATCACCCACAAATTTGAACAACAGGACAGCACACTGCTTTTTGCGCCATACCTCAGCTTCCCGCATCAGCATCGCTATCGTGCCCAGAACGTGCGCTACATCGTGGAGATCCCGATGGGCAAGGCGGTACACTTCGATCGTGGCTCAGAGCGCGTGATCTACAACATCCAGAACGTGACCGACACCTATGATCCCGAGATGGTCGGCCGCACATGGACGATGACCCCGAGCGGGCTTTCACCCGATGAACTGCCCGCAAGAACGAAGGAGGCCCTTGCCCCTCCTGCCGGGATAGTGGAGCACGAGAACGAAAGCGATGAGCGGATCGCCGCCACCGTTTGGAAGGGCCCCTCCAGGCGCAGTGCGGCACCGCGCAGGACGCCCGCACACGCAGAGACCATCAGCTACTCGGGGCCCAACCTTTTGCAACTGCTCCGTCCACGGATCTGATACCGCTGTCCATTGGCGCCACGAGGGGGGATGTCCATCAACAGCGAGAACGCCCCGTCCCGAAGCATCGGGGCGGGGCGTCGGCGTTGGAATAACGGTCAGTGCGCCAGCTTCACCACGCGCCTCTCCGCGAACGCATCGCCGCGTTGAACGCGCACGGTGTACGCACCCGGAGCGATCGCCTCGAAACCATCGAGGTGAACGGCCTCGTTCCCGATCACGAGCCTGCGGCTCATCACCTCCCGACCATCGGCGGCTATCAACTCCACCGTCGCATTGGCCGGATCTCCGGGCAACGTGATCCAAAGTTCCGTGGAGCAGGGGTTGGGGAAAACCGTGAGCGCGGAGGAAAGGTCCGTGCGCTCAGCGACGCCCACCGCGACAAAATTCCCTGATCCGGCGTTCAGCGCATGCAGGGTACTACCCACACGCTGGCTCACCGTGGCGACGATGCGCAGGTTGTAGGAGTTCCATTCGATCGGTACGGAGAAGTTGTAAGTGTGCGCATACGGCACACCGGCCACGGTGGTCGCTGGGATCACCCCGCTCGTGCCGGCACCGCCGCCCAACACCTCGCGCACCACTTGTTGATGGATGTAGCCGGGCGGGGCGCTTGTCTGCGGACCGGGTACGTTGTCCTCCACGATGTACGCGTTTATGATGAGATCGCCGGTGAGGCCATAGGTGAACGTCGCGCTAATGTCCACGGAGAGCTCGCCCGACCAGTAGTTGAACTCCGGGTTGATCGCAAGAGTGACCGGTGACACACCTGTTTTCCGCAGTTCCACCTCATTCCTCCACAGGGGATAGTTGGCGTTCGCGATATAGGTGCCCTGCTCGCCCTGTTCCAGCGTGGCGGTGGGCGAGAAGTTCGAATTGTACTGGTTCCAATAGGCCGTGCTCGCAGGGCTGCTGAATTCATCGGCGTTGTGGTGCTTCGCAACGACCACCTGTGGGTCGAGGTCAAGGGCATTGGTGGTATCGTTCGGCAGCGGGCAGAACTGGCACCATGTTCCGGTGAACTGTTCCAGCAGCACGGTCTTCACCGCCCAATTGCCCAGAATGCCCATGGGGAACGTGAGCGTATCGTTCGTGTGGTCCGTGTCGCCGCTCCCCACCACCCAGATCTTCAACACACCCACGCCTTGCGCTTGGTTGAAGGAGATCGGATGCTGGTAAGGCCAGTACTGGTTGCCGCTGATGCCCGTGGTGCTCTGGAAATTGCCCATCTGTACCGGGCCGTTGTTCCACTGCCAATCCACCCGGAAGGTGATCAGGGGCGTGGCCACGCTGTTGCGCACACGCACCGTGATCGGATAGTCGGTGGCCGCTTTCGCGTAGCGCGGCATGAAGGCGTTGGTGAGGTATGCGTTCTGGGCGTGGCTCGCCGTGGTCACTACCAGGCCGGCGAACAAAAGCACCCTTGAACTCGAGAAGAGATTTCGCATGACGTCTTGTGCAGGTTCGCCACGAAAGTAACGCCCCGGCACTCCCCTACCTTCGCCAGCCTACCCACCATTGTGCCCGGTCCGACCCGCGCATGATGCTTCACGATCAGCGCCATGAGCAAAGCGAGCAAGATCAAATCCTTCGATCCGAACAGTCCAGCCGCCGCGAACGCGGGCATCTACGGACTGCCCTTCACCACCGAGGAAGCGGATATCGTGCTGGTGCCCGTGCCTTGGGAAGTGACCACCAGCTATGGTGGCGGCACCTCGCGCGGCGCGGCGGCGATCTTCGATGCCAGCTTCCAGGTCGATCTGCACCATCCGGAGTTCCCGGCCCTGTGGAAGCGCGGCATCGCCATGGACGAGATGCCCAAGGCCTTGCAGCAGCAAAGCGATGCACTGAAGAAGGAAGCGAAGCACGTGATCGATCTGCTCGTTGAAGGCGACAGCAAACCGGTCTCCGCGAAGGAACTGGTGCGACGCGGCAAGAACGAAGCGCGCGCGGCCAGGGCGCTGAAGCTCATCAACGCGGAGTGCGCCGTGATGAACGACTGGGTGGAGCAACGCACCAGCTATTGGCTGGACCAAGGCAAACTCGTTGGGCTGGTCGGCGGCGACCACAGCACGCCGCTCGGTTTCTTCCGGGCACAGGCGAAACGTCACAAACACTTCGGCATCCTGCACATCGACGCGCACATGGACCTGCGCATCGCGTACGAGGGCTTCACCTATAGCCACGCCAGCATTCTTTACAACACCCTGCCGCTGAAACAGGTGAGCAAGGTGGTCTCCGTGGGCATCCGTGATTTCTGCGCGGAAGAGAACAGGGTCTTCCTGAACAACCGCGACCGCGTGCGCGTGGTGCGCAGCGCCGATGTCCGCCGCCAGCAGTTCGAAGGCGTCACCTGGCGGGAACAGTGCGACGCCATCATCGCCGCGTTGCCGGAGAAGGTGCACATCACCTTCGACATCGACGGGCTCGATCCAACCCTGTGCCCGCATACAGGTACACCCGTGCCCGGCGGCTTCCAGTTCGAAGAAGCGACCTACCTCCTCTCCCGCCTCGCGGCGAGTGGAAAACAGATCATCGGTTTCGACCTGGTGGAAGTGGCGCCAGGCAAAGATGAGTGGGACGCGAACGTCGGCGCGCGACTGCTGTTCCACCTCTGCGGGGTGCTGGCCAAATGAGCGCGAATTCCGCTACACGGCCGGTCTTCCTCACTGCCGAATGGCGGAAGCTGGCCATGGCGAACTACGCCGTGGATCCCGAACTGCTGCACGACTTCCTGCCACACCGCACCGAGCTGGACTTTTTCAAGGGCACCTGCTACGTCAGCCTCGTCGGCTTCCATTTCTCCAACACACGCTTGAAGGGGATCCCCATTCCGTTCCACACGGAATTTGAAGAGGTGAACCTGCGCTTCTATGTGCGCTACCGTTCAAGCGAAGGCTGGCGAAGAGGCGTGGTCTTCATTCGCGAGTTCGTGCGGAAACCGGCGCTCACCTTCGTCGCCCAAACACTGTATGGGGAGCACTACCAGACGATCCCGATGGATCATCACTGGCAGTTGGATGGCGATCCACTCGCCGTGAGGTACCGGTGGAAGAAAGAGCGATGGCATTCCATGGAGGTCATCGCGGGCGCAAGAACGCATGACATCATCGCGGGCAGCGAGGAAGAGTTCATCACCGAACACAACCGGGGCTACACGCGCTTGAGCGCGACCCGCACGGCGGAATATGCGGTGGAACATCCGACCTGGCAGGTGTATCCGATCGTGCGAAGCACCATCGACGTCGATTTCGGTGCATCGTACGGAGAGCGGTTCCGGTTCCTCAATGGTGCAGAGCCACGGTCCGTGTTACTGGCTGAGGGCTCGCCGATCAGTGTGAGGCACGGGGTGCGGTTGGATTGATGGACCATCCATTCCGCTCAACACCACCGCGTGGAGAATTACAGTCCAGGCTCTGGCGTTCCCGCTACAGGACGCTCTTGCTTTACGCTCCAATGATCCGCCACACCGGTTCTGTTCTTCTATTAGCTGTTGCGCTCACTTCGGGTGCATGGTGTCCGCTCTCCGCACAAAGCACCTGGCGGGTGGATAGCTTGATGGCGACCTGGCCGGTGGAGACGCGCATGGAAGAAGTGCGCAACCAACTCGGTCGAGGCGTGATCCGCATTGTCGACACCAAGGACCTTACCGCCCGGCTGATCCGTGCGTCGGGCGCGTTACCGGTGATCAGTGACACGGTTGTGGAGCGGTACATCCACCTCTACGGTGAGCCGCGACGCGAACAGTTCCGTGCCTTGCTCGGAATGGCGCAGGCGTACTTCCCGATGATCGAGGGGGAACTCACGGAGCAGCGACTGCCACTGGAACTGAAATACCTGCCCATGGCGATGAGCGGGATGAACGCGCAGGCGGCGTCGAGCACCGGGGAGGCGGGCCTCTGGATGCTGACCTGGCCCGTTGCTGTGCGCTACGGTCTGGTGGTGACCTCGGAAGTGGACGAGCGCAACGACGTCCGCAAAAGCACCGTGGCCGCCGCGCGATACCTGAAGGACCTGCATGCCAGACACGGCACCTGGGAGATGGCCGTGATGGCCTTCGCCTGCGGCCCCGCGAACGTGACCCGCGCACAGCAGCGCGCACCGGCGAAAAGCGACCAATGCTTTTTGTACCCGCACATGAGCGACAGCCATCGCGACGTGTTGCCGCTGCTCATGGCCTTCGTCTACCTCACCAGCGAGGCGGACGATCAGGGCATCGAGCCGATCGCCATGCGACCTTGGGAAGCGGTGGACTCCGTGAGCGACGCGCGCCCGATGCGTTTCGATGTGCTCGCCGCGGTGATGGGCGAACCGGTGCGCCACCTGCGCGCCATCAACCCGACGTTGATCGCAGCGGAGATCCCGGGAGGAAACCGTTTCTGTGTTCCCGCTGGGGCAGGCGCACGCTTCGCCCAGCTCGTGGATTCGGCGCAACGCCTGGACCAAAGCCTGGTCGCCGCCCGTGCGGCACTCGTTCCGGTGGTCGCTGAAGAAACGACGACCCAGGTGGTGGAGAAGACCATCCGCTACAAGATCCGATCGGGTGACAATCTCGGCGAGATCGCGCAGCGGCATCACGTGACGGTATCCCAACTGAAGTCGTGGAACGATCTGCGCAACGATCGCATCGCCGCGGGTAAGTACCTCACCATCCATGTGAAGACCCGCGAGAAGGTGAAGGCACCGGTCGAAGCGGAAGAGTTGGTGCCGGAGGGCGAGGGGCCTACGAACCGCGCGCAGCCCGGTGGCGATGCGGTACACGCGAAAGAGTCCGCCGCGAAAGCGAAGCTCAACGACCTCACTTACACGGTGCAGTCCGGTGATTCGCTCTACCGCATCGCGCAGCGCTACCCGGGTGTCACCGTGCAGCACATCATGGAGATGAACGGCATTGGCACGGCGATACGGCCGGGGCAGAAGCTCAAGATCCCCACGCGTCCATGAAGCCGGTGGGTGTGCTGCTCTTCCTGCTGGCGGTGTTGTGCGGCCTGGGCGTGCTCGGCTCATTGATGCCTGCGGATGGGATCCGCGTCGGGGCGTTGACACTTGATCTTCCCTCCGCCCGCGAAATGCTGTTCCCGCACGAAGAGGAGAAAGTGGACATAAGTGACATCCTCGCGATCGCCACGGATTCCGCTGCGGTGCGGACCGACTCGATCGCCACCGATACGCTGCCTTTCGTGTTCGACGAAAGCAAGTTGCCGCCGTTACAAGAACGCATCGCGCTACACTACCCGAACGGTGACAAGAGCGTGCTGCATCCGTTGTTCGCCGCGATGGAGAGCGCGGGCGGTGGCCGCCGTCCGATCCGCATCATGCACTACGGCGATTCGCAACTCGAGGGCGATCGCATCACCGCCTACCTGCGCAACAAGCTGCAAACGCAATTCGGTGGTTCGGGGCCGGGCCTGATCGCCGTGGCGGACATCGTGCCCAGCTTCTCGGTGGACCGTGCCATCAGCAACAACTGGAAGCGCTACAGTGCGATGGGCCGCAAGGACGGTACGCAACACCACGATCGGTTCGGCGCGCTCTCCGCCTTCTCGCGGTTCACACCGATCCTTCCCGACACCGCGGTGATCGACACGGTGGTGCATACCGCGACGGTGACCTTGAGCGGGGCGTCGCGGGCGTACGGCAAGGCACGCACCTTCACCGCGTGCAAGCTCTACTACGGATGGCACCGGGCACCGCTCAAATTGGAGATGAAGCAGGGTGAAGAGGTGATCTCAACGGAGGTGGTCGAACCAGCGGATAAGTTGCTCGTGCGCGAGTGGCGTTTCGCATCAGCGCCGAAGGAGATCACATTCACCTTCAGCGGAGCGGACAGCCCGGACGTCTTCGGCATCGCCCTCGATGGCGGCACCGGCCTTGGCGTTGACAACATCGCGGCGCGCGGGGCTGCAGGCTATGAGTTCCGCAGGGCGGACCAGCAATTGCTGCGCGGTATGTACGACGACCTCGATACGGAACTGTTGATCCTCCAGTACGGCGGCAACGTGCTGCCCAACTTGCAGAGCGCGGAGGAGGCGGCGCAGTACGGCCGCTTCTTCGGTGCGCAGATCGCGCGCTTCAAGAAGCTGATCCCGGGGGTGAGCATCATCGTGATCGGCCCCAGCGACATGAGCATCAAGGAAGGCGACAACTATGTGACGCGGCCTTTCCTGGAGGATGTGCGCGATGCGTTGAAGACCAACACCCTCGCACAGGGCGGCGTGTTCTGGGACCTGTACGATGCCATGGGCGGCAGGAACAGTATGGTGAGCTGGGTGACCGCCGATCCACCGCTGGCCGCCACGGACTACACCCACTTCAGTCCGCCCGGTGCGAAGAAGGTGGGCGAACTCTTCTACACCGCCTTGATCAATGATTTCGCCGCGTACCACCGCGCCAAGGAATAGATGCGACGAACGACCACCACCCTTCTTGCGGCCGCGTTCATCTGCGGCTCAATCATCGCGCGCGCACAGAGCAACCCGCTGGCGATCCCTGCGGTGTCGTTCGTTAATAGCGCTGCGAACCAACTCGTGTTCAAAGGTGACAGCAGCGCGTGGGAGCGATACTGGGCGAAGGTCGATCGCGTGGTCTACGAAGGGCAGGGACAGGTGAACGTTGTGCAGTTCGGTGGCTCGCACATCCAGGCGGACATGTGGAGCATGGAGATGCGGCAGCGCATGCAGACGATGGTGCCGGGCATCCGGGCGGGCCGCGGGTTCATCTTCCCGTACAACATGATCAAGAGCAACAACCCCTACTGGTACAACCCGGAGTACACCGGCACCTGGACAGGCGTGCGCAATGTGCTGCGAACGGACACCAGCACGCTCGGGATCGGTGGTGCCAGCGCGACCACGCGTGACAGCCTCACCACGCTGAAAGTGAGTTTCCGTGGCGACGTCTATCCGGGATACTCCTTCAACCGCGTGAAGGTGTTGCACCGGATGGACAGCAGTTTCACCGTGGACGCCTGGTCGACCGATCCGACGGTGTCCATCGCCATGAGGGTGAACGGGGAGGAAGGCTTCACGGAATTCACCTACGACCACTACACGGACACGCTCCACCTTCGCTTCCTGAAGACCGACAGCACACAGCGGCAGTTCACCTTGCGCGGCATCATCCTGGAAAGCGACGATCCCGGCATCATCTACCACGCGAGCGGGATCAACGGGGCCACCACCCGAAGTTGGTTGCGTTGCCAGCGCTTCACCCAGGAGCTTGCCTTGCTCAAGCCGGACCTCGTGGTGTTCTCCATCGGCATCAACGATGCGCACGATCCGGACTTCGACGCGGCACGGTACGAACGCAACTACGAGCAACTGATCTCCCGTGCGGTGGAAGCCTCGCCCAATACGGCCATCCTGCTCACCACGAACACGGACAGCTACATCAAGCGGCGAACGCCGAACCGCAATGGGGAGGCGGTGCGCGCGGTGATGATGCGGCTCTCCGCCAAATATGGCTGCGCGGTGTGGGACACGTTCGGTGTGATGGGTGGGCAGCATTCCATCCGCCACTGGGAAGAGGCCGGACTGGCGAAGCGCGACCGCATCCACCTTACGCGCGCGGGCTATACGCTGCTCGGTGATCTGCTCTTCAACGCGATGATGGAGAGTTACGGGAACCACCTGCGACAGTCCTACCGGCCATAGCGCCAGATGAGCTTGAGCCTCCTCGCCACCACCGTGCCCGTCACCGACTGGCTGGATGTGCTGCGTTACGATCCGCTCAAGCCGCTCATCTTCACCCGCTTTTTCTTCTGGGGCTTCTTCGCCGTGGTGCTGGCGATCTACAGCGTCATCCACAAACAACGCGCGCTGCGCAACGCGTACCTCTTCTTCGTCAGCCTCTTCTTCTACTACAAGAGCAGCGGGCTGTTCGTGGGGATCCTGCTCTTCTCCACGGTCTCGGACTACTTGCTCGCGCTGGCCATCCATGCCGCACAGCCCGGCCTGCGGAAAAAGCTCTGGCTCGCGCTCAGTCTCTCGGTGAACCTGTTGCTCCTGTGCTACTTCAAGTACGCGCACTTCCTCATCGAGAACATCAACGCGGCGTTCGGCACCAGCTTCCACGAGGTGAACTACTTCGCGCAGCTCACCAACGGACTCTTCGGCACGGGCCATCTGGTGGACCGCATCCTGCTGCCGGTGGGCATCAGCTTCTTCACCTTCCAGGCGATCAGCTACGCGATGGACGTGTACCGCGGTCATGTCGCACCCGTGCGCAACATCCTCGACTACGGCTTCTTCGTCAGTTTCTTCCCTCAGTTGGTGGCGGGACCCATCACGCGCGCTGCGGAATTCATCCCGCAGGTGTACAAGGAATTCTCACTGACCCGGGCACAGTTCGGGCTCGCGGTCTTCTGGATCCTCAACGGTCTGGCGAAGAAGATGCTCATCGGCGACTACATCGCGGTGAACTTCATCGATCGGGTGTTCCTGGATCCACTGCACTTCACCGGTTTCGAGAACCTGATGTCGCTGTACGCTTATTCACTCCAGGTGTATTGCGACTTCAGCGGTTATACGGACATCGCGATCGGCGTGGCGCTGCTCATGGGCTTCCGCCTGCCGGTGAACTTCAACAGCCCATACAAGGCACGCAGCGTCGCCGATTTCTGGAAACGCTGGCACATGAGTCTGAGCACCTGGCTGCGCGACTACCTCTACATCCCCATGGGCGGCAACCGCAGTGGCTCGGTGTTCTCGTGGATCATGCTCGGCTTCATCGCCGTGGCGCTCACGCTGCTCACCGGCTGGCTCTGGCTCCCGGTGGCCTTCATCACCGTCATCGGCGCTGCGGTGATCGCCGTCCGCTTCTCCCCTGCACTGAACAACGTGATCAGCACCAACCTGAACCTGATGATCACCATGCTGATCGGCGGGCTGTGGCATGGGGCCAGCTGGATGTTCGTGATCTGGGGCGCGCTGAACGGGCTTGGCCTGGTGATCTACAAATTCTGGCGGCGCATCAGTCCGTGGGAGAGCAGCAAAAGCTGGGTGGCGCACGCCTGGGCCGTGTTCATCACGTTCAACTTCATCACGTTCACTCGCATCTGGTTCCGCAGCGATTCACTGGAAACCGCCAACAAAGTCCTTCACCAACTGGGCAACGACTTCGGCTTCGCGTTGGTCGGCGATGTGCTCTGGGGCTTCCGCAGTGTGTTCGCGGTGATGCTGCTCGGCTTCGTGGTCCACTGGCTGCCCAGTGGCTTCAAACAGCGGTACCGCGATGGCTTCGCGAACCTGCCCCTCTGGGCGATGGCGCTGGTGTGCGTGGCCGTGGTGTTCGTGATCTATCAGACGGTGACCGCGGACATGGTGCCGTTCATCTACTTCCAGTTCTGACGATCCCGTCCTCAGCAGCGGCCGATCCTAACTTGCCGCCCGATGCCCACGCCCCCGGAACCGCCACCCTCTTCCCCGACCGACAGGCGAAAGGAGTTCTCCGAATGGGTGCGCGTGCATACCGGCGATCTGCTGCGCTACACGCTGGCCCGTGTGAAGGGGACCGAAGTAGCGGAGGACATCGTGCAACTGACGTTCGTATCGGCCTGGGAAACCCTGGACCGCTTCGCAGGCGACAGCTCAGCCCGCACCTGGCTCTTCGCCATCCTGAAGCACAAGCTGGCGGACCACTACCGTAAGAGCTACCGCGAAGCAAAGGCGGTGTCAGGAAACGCGCTGGAGAACGACGCACCGGACAGCGAACTCTTCGCACCCGATGGTCATTGGACAATTGAACACCGCCCGGCCGTTGATCCCGAGGCGTTCCGTGAGGAAGAACCGAACGAACGGCTCGATCGTGCCCTGCGACATTGCCTCGAAGCCCTCCCTACCAACCTGCGCACCGCGGTGGAAATGAAATACCTCCTCGATCACGACAGCGACGCGATACAGCAGGCGTTGGGCATTTCGGCTACGAACTACTGGCAGCACCTGCACCGTGCCAAGCTGAAATTGCGGCAATGCATCGAAGGACGCGTAGCGAACAAGACCTGACATGGCGGTGATCGGCAGCCTGAAGCTCTCCTGCTACAAATCCACGGCCTTGTTGGAGCGTCGCGCCGTGCGTCCGTTGGGACCGGGCGAACGCCTGGGTTTGTGGATGCACCTGCGGATCTGCGAAAGCTGTCGGGCCTACGAGCGGCAAAGCCAGGTGATCGACCGCTTGCTGGAACAGCGATCCTCCCCGGCGAGCTTGGACAGTGGAACGTTGGAAGCACTGATCCTGGCACGGATCGGCTGATCGAGCGCACGCATTGGCACATCTTTGCAGCCAATGGCAACCCACCTCGTAACCGGCGGCTGCGGCTTCGTGGGCCGCAACATGGTCCAGCGACTTTACCGCAACACCAATGCCCGCATACTCTTCATCGATGACCTGAGCGTGGGCACCCACCCGGACACCTGGCTGGGCATACCGCTGAACTTCGAGCACAAGGAACTGCGGATCTATGGTAACGATGAGCGCCTGTTGTTCCTGAAAGCCGACCTGCGCGACGTGTTACGCGAACTGAACAAGGACCCGCAGTACTTCCAGAAACGCTACGGGCTGGATGTGGTGGTCTTCGATGACATCTTCCACTTCGCCGCCATCGTCGGCGGGCGCAGCAAGATCGACGGCGATCCCATGCTGGTGGCGCAGGACCTGAGCATCGACGCGGAGATGTTCCTCTATGTGTGCCGCAACAAGCCTCGCCGCCTGCTATACCCCAGCAGCAGCGCCGCCTACCCCATCGACCTCCAAACCGAGAGCAACACGCTCCAACTGAAGGAGACCGATATCGACTTCAAGAAAATGGGCGAGCCGGACATGACCTACGGTTGGAGCAAGCTCACCGGTGAGTTCCTGGCGAAGATCGCGGCGAGCCATTACGGCGTTCACGTCACCTGCATCCGGCCCTTCAGCGGGTATGGCGAGGATCAGGACCTCTCCTATCCGGTGCCTGCGATCGCAAGGCGCGCCGCCCTGAAGGAGAACCCTTTCGAAGTGTGGGGAACAGGCAAGCAGGGCCGTGATTTCGTGCATATCGATGATGTGCTCGACCTCACGTTTCTGGCGATGGACAAGATCAGCGATGGCCGCGCGATCAACATCGGTATGGGTCGGCTCACCAGCTTCCTAGAGCTGATCGAGGTCTTCAGCGGCTTCGCTGGTTACAAGCCGGCCATCAAGCCTTTGCTGGACAAACCGGTCGGCGTACACAGCCGCTACTGCGACATGACCTGGGTGGAAGAGAACCTCGGCTGGACGGCGAAGATCTCCATCGAGGAAGGAATGCGGCGGGTGTATGAGGCGGCGTTGAAGAAGATCTGAGTAATGATTCACCACAGAGGCACAGAGACACAGAGAATGGCCAGCTCAAACGTGTGGGCGCTTGTTGTCTGGGCGCTGTTCTTCACTGGATCATGCTCAGCGCAGCTACCCTGCGATAGTACGA
>Ga0335394_10005381_pt1 | contig 14489 bp, 12 predicted proteins | sample MAT03_FD_205741 | JGI IMG/M metagenome (GOLD analysis project Ga0335394, IMG submission 205741) | Freshwater microbial communities from Lake Fryxell liftoff mats and glacier meltwater in Antarctica - MAT-03 (spades assembly) (version 2) ...
CCACCCAGCTTCCACCCAGCTTCCACCCAGCTTCCACCCAGCTTCCACCCATATGCGATAACGTGCGCGCCCGTGCAGGGTATGCCGATCCGGCTGACCCCGCACTCGAGTTCAAGCCCTCCAGTTCACACCCTCCTCTCCAGACGTCTTCACACTGACCGCCATGACCGAACCCACCAACACCACCGACACCAACACCACCGATACCCCAGCCGGCAGCAGCGCCGGCCATGACAGGCAGACGCTCGGTTTCCAGACCGAGGTCAAGCAACTGCTCCAGTTGATGGTGCACTCGCTCTACAGCAACAAGGAGATCTTTCTGCGCGAGCTGATCTCGAACGCCTCGGATGCCTGTGACAAGCTGCGCTATGAGGCGCTGACCGAGGGCGCGCTGTTCGAGAACGATCCGGACCTGGCGATCGACGTGCGCTTCGATGCCGGCGCGCGCACCATCACCATCGCCGACAACGGTGTGGGCATGAGCCGCCAGGAAGTGATCGACAACCTGGGCACGATTGCAAAATCCGGCACCCGCGAGTTCCTGTCCACGCTCTCGGGCGATCAGGCGAAGGATGCCAACCTGATCGGCCAGTTCGGGGTCGGCTTCTATTCCGCGTTCATCGTTGCCGACCGGGTGACTGTCGAATCGCGCCGCGCCGGTGCAACCCCGGCGCAGGGCGTGCGCTGGATGTCGACTGGCGACGGCGAATACACCCTGGAGACGATAGACCGGGCGGCGCGCGGCACCGGGGTGACACTGCACCTGCGCGAAGGCGAGGTGGCCGATGAATTCCTGAGCGCCATGCGGTTGCGCAACGTGATCCGCAAGTATTCCGATCACATCACCCTGCCGATCCGGATGCACAAGGAGCGCTGGGATGCCGAGGCTTCGAAGTATGTCACCGAGGCCGAACTCGAAACCGTGAACCAGGCCTCGGCGCTGTGGTCGCGATCCAAGTCCGAGATCACCGACGCGCAGTATGAAGAGTTCTACAAGCATGTTGCGCATGACTTCCAGGCACCGCTGGCCTGGGCGCATGCGAAGGTCGAGGGCAAGCAGGAATACACCCAGCTGCTGTACCTGCCGGCGCATGCGCCGTTCGACCTGTGGGACCAGCGGGCCAAGCGCGGCCTCAAGCTCTATGTGCGCCGCGTGTTCATCATGGACGACGCCGAGCAGTTGCTGCCGGCCTATCTGCGCTTCGTGCGCGGTGTGGTCGATTCCAACGACCTGCCGCTCAACGTCTCGCGCGAGATCCTTCAGCAGAGCCGCGACACCGACGCGATCCGCGCCGGTTGCACCCGGCGTGTGCTGTCGCTGCTGGAAGAGCTCGCCAGCGACCAGAAAGAAAAGTACAGCACGTTCTGGAGCGAGTTCGGTCGGGTGTTCAAGGAAGGTGTGGGCGAGGACCATGCCAATCGCGAGCGGGTGGCAAAGTTGTGCCGCTTCGCTTCGACCCATGGCGAAGGCGATGAAAAGCAGACCGTGTCGCTCGCCGACTATGTGTCGCGGATGAAGACCGGGCAGGAGAAGATCTACTACATCACCGCCGAGACCTTTGCCGCGGCCGCCAACAGTCCGCACCTCGAAGTGTTCCGCAAGAAGGGCATCGAGGTGCTGCTGCTCGCGGACCGGGTGGATGAGTGGATGGTGTCCAACCTGCCCGAGTTCGAGGGCAAGCCTCTCGCTTCGGTGGCCAAGGGCGAGCTCGACCTCGGTACGCTCGAGGACGAGGCCGAGAAAGCCGAGCAGGCAAAGACCGCTGACGAGTTCAAGCCGCTGGTCGAGCGGATCAAGCAGGCGCTGGGCGAGCGGGCGAAGGATGTCCGCGTGACGCTTCGGCTGACCGACTCACCCGCCTGCCTGGTGGTCGAGCAGGGCGACATGGGCATGAACCTGGAGCGCCTGCTCAAGGCCGCAGGGCAGTCCGCCGCCGGCAGCCGGCCGATCCTGGAGATCAATCCGCACCATCCGCTGGTCGAGCGCCTTGCCCAGGAAACCGACGAGACGCGCTTTGCCGACTGGTCGCATGTGCTGTTCGATCAGGCGATGCTCGCCGAGGGCGGGCAACTCGAAGACCCGGCATCGTTCGTGCGGCGGTTGAACGAGCTGATGCTGGCGCTGGCGGGCGGGGCGAAGGAGCCGCAGCGGATCATCACACTTTGAGCAACTGGCACGGCCCGGCCGCGCCCTCGCAGTTCGTTGAAGCGCATGGGGGGCGGGCGGAATCGGGGACAGACCCCATACGGGGTCTGTCCCCTGACCGAGCACCGCGCAACGACGCCAGCGACCCCCGCAGTAGCTTTTCGACGAACTGCTCGTAGTTCAGGGCGCGCTGACTCTCGGCGTGCTGACTCACCGCGTGCTGACTCACGGCGTGCTGACTCACGGCGTGCTGAGCCGACCGATGACCCGGTGGCCTGCGGTGGGCGCCGGTCGCAACACGACCGCCTCGCCCATGGCCGGGAAAACGCCGGTGAGTGCGGTGATGTTCACCTGGTGGGTGACCACGATGAGGGTGTCCGGCCCCCGGTAGCCGGCGATCCGCTTGCGCAATGCCGCGGTCTGCGCGCTACTGCGTGCCGGCTCGTCGAAGAACGAATCGGCGGCTGGCCAGTGTTCGACCCGGCCGAACGCCAGCCTGGCCGTCTCCATGCAGCGGCACCACTGGCTGGACACCACCTCGCCGATGCGCACGCCGCGCGTCTGGAATGCCTCGCCGAGGCGTGCCGACTGGGCGCGTCCTTCGTCGGAAAGATTGCGCTGACTCGCGCAGTCGTCCAGCCGGAAGCCGGGAGGATCGCCGATGCCGGGTACGGTCTGGGCGTGGCGCAGCAGGACCACTGCACCGCCGGCGCGCAGGGCCTTCCAGACCGCCTCTGCGTCCGGCGCAGTGCGGGCAGATGCGGTCGTAGCCGACAGCGCAAGTGCCACCGCAAGCATCCACGCGAACGTCGGCGCGAACGTCAGCGCGAGCGTCCGCGCCGCGCCGGGCGTCCATGTCAGTCGGTGGGGCAGGCCCAGGGCACGCGCAGCCGGCAGGGGCGAACTGCGCCGTGCGGGCAGGGTCGTGAAGCATCTGGAGCGCATGGACCGAGCATAGCGTCAGGCGCCCGCTGCGGAGTCGCGCCCGCCCATTGACCATCGGATTGCACGCGGCGGCCCGGCGGGCACTATCATCCGGCCAGTGACGACAAGCGCTCGCGACAACCGCTGGCGACCGACGCTGACGACTGACGTTGGCGACTGACGCTGACGTCTGACGCTGACGTCTGACGCTGACGTCTGACACCCACGATCGCGGCCCATAAAGGAGAGCCTCCATGTTCAAGCTTTACACTACCAAAGGTTCCGGCAACGGCTACAAGGTGCGCCTGCTCGCCGCGATGGTCGGCGCGCCGTTCGAGCTGGTGTTGCTCGATTTTGCGACCAAGGACCACAAGCAGCCGGGCTACCTGAAGCTCAATCCGCGCGGGCAGGTGCCGACCATCGAGGCCGATGGCAAGACGCTCTGGGATTCGACCGCCTGCATGGTCTATGTCGCGCGCAAGTACGGCGGGGAATCCTGGCTGCCGACCGATCCGCTCGGGATGGCCGAGGTGGCCCAGTGGCTCGCGCTTGCATCCAACGAGATCCAGTTCGGCATCCAGGCCGCGCGCGGCATCCTGAAGATGGGGCGGCCCGGCAATGTAGAGGAATGCCAGGCGCGCGGCAGGATCGCCCTCGATGTGATCGAGAAGCAGCTCGCCGACTCGCCCTGGCTCGCCCTGGGCCGGCCGACGGTCGCCGATATCGCCTGCCAGGCCTATGTCGGCGTCGCCGACGAGGCGGGCATCGACATGAACGCGTATCCGAACACGCGGGCCTGGCTCAAGCGCATTGAAGGTCTGCCCGGCTGGGTGGGTCGGTGAGCGTGGCAGCGTGACCGCGCTGGCGCGGCATCGCAGGGCGGACCGCCGATGACCCTGGCCGTGCCCGAGCCCGGGCTCGGACCGGCGTTCGTGCATGCCCATTCGGCGTCCCCGCGCTGGCAGGATGGGGTGGACGACTGCGCGCGCACGATCGCCGGCGCCGGCATCGGCGCCAACCTCGGCTTCGTTTACGTCTCGGATGGTTTCGCCGGCGAGTTCCAGGCGATCGTGGATCGCCTGCGCAGCGCGAGCGGGGTGCCCCACTGGGTCGGCACCACCGGCATCGGCGTATGCGCGACCAGCACCGAGTATTTCGACCAGCCGGCGATCGTCGCGCTGGCCGGGGCGTTTCCCGAAGGCGGTTTCCGGCTGCTGCCGACCGTGAGCGACCCCTCGGCGCTGCCCGGGACGCTGTTCGCCTGCGGCGCCAACGATGCCAATATCGCGGTGCTTCACGCCGACCCGTCCAACCTGCAACTGCTGCCCCTGATCGAGGGCGTGTCGCAGCGGGTGTCCAGCGGTTTCGTAATCGGTGGCCTCACCAGTTCACGAGGCGCCACACCGCAGGTGGTCGACCGGGTGTGTGCTGGCGGCGTGTCTGGCGTGCTGCTGGGTGAGAACGTCCGGGTGGTGACCCGGTTGAGCCAGGGCTGCGCGCCGATCGGGCCACGCCATCAGGTGACCGAATGCCACCGCAACGTGATCATGAAGCTCGACGGGCGGCCGGCGCTTACGGTGTTCGACAGCGATGTCGGCGAGCCGCTGGCAAGCGACTACCGGCGCGCCGCCGGCGAGATTTTCGCGGCGATCACCATCCGCGGCAGTGACACCGGCGACTACCTGGTGCGTCACCTGGTCGGTATCGACCCTGAGCAGCGCTGGATCGCGATCGGCGACTGGATCGAACCGGGCAGCGAGGTCATGTTCTGTCGGCGCGATGCGGCCAGCGCCCGCGAAGACCTGATACGCGTGCTCATCAGCGCCCGGGAAACGGTCGAAGGGGTGCCGCGCGGTGGGCTCTATTTTTCCTGTGTCGGTCGCGGGGAAAGCCTGTTCGGTGGCGGCTCGGCCGAACTCAGGCTGATCGCGCAGCACCTGGGCGAGTTCCCGCTGGTGGGGTTCTTCGGCAATGGCGAGATTTCCCACGACCGGCTGTACGGGTATACCGGTGTGCTGCTGCTGTTTCCCTGAGCACGCTGAGGGTCGCTTGATATCGGGACCGGCCACCCTCAGCTATGCATCTTTCCGGGGCGTCTTCCCGGCCTAGCTGATACGGAACTGGCCTGCGAATGCAATTCAAGGACTACTACAAGACCCTGGGCGTGCCGCGCACCGCGAGTCTGGACGAGATCAAGAAGTCCTATCGCAAGCTCGCCCGCAAGTTTCATCCGGACGTGTCCAAGGAGAAGAATGCCGAGGAGCAGTTCAAGGTGATCGGCGAGGCCTACGAAGTGTTGCAGGATGCCGAGAAGCGCGCTGCCTATGACCGGCTCGGGGAATACCGGCCGGGGCAGGAGTTCCGTCCGCCCCCGGGCTGGGAGCAGCAGTATGGTCGCCGCGGCAGCGGCGCGGGCAGCGGCGGCATCGACATGGACGGCGTCGATCTGGGCGATCTGTTCAGTGGTCTGTTCGGCGGCAAGGCGGGGGGTGCCGCGCCGGGGCGCAGCGGGCGCGCCCGCGCCAATCCCCGGCAGCCGCCAATCGAGGCCGAGGTGACCATCACGCTCGACGAGGCGTTCGCCGGCACCGAGCGCATCTTCCAGATCAGTTCTGGCGATGGCACCCAGTACCCGATCACCGTCCGTATCCCCAAGGGCGCGACCCATGGCACTCGCATGCGGGTACCGTCGCGGGGTGTGGCCGGCGACATCATGTTGACCATCCGGATCGCGCCGCACCCGGTGTACAAGATCGATGAACGCGATCTGCAGGTCGAACTGGCCCTCAGCCCGTCCGAGGCAGCGCTCGGTACGACTGCCGAGGTGCCCACGCCGGCAGGACCCGTGCGGCTCAAGGTGAAGCCCGGCACCTCGAGCGGGCAGCGGCTGCGTCTGTCCGGTCGCGGGCTGCCCAATCCGAGTGGGGATGCCGGCAACCTCTATGCGCTGGTGCAGATCAAGGTGCCGGCTGAACTGAGCGACGCCGAGCGTGCAGCGTACGAGGCACTGGCCCTGGCGTCGCCCTTCGATCCGCGTGCGGGTAGCGCGGGTGGTTGAGCGTTAGAAAGTCGGCGCGTTCGGATCGCGGCCAGCCAGGGCGGTGCGTGGGTCGAGTCGTATTGCGCAGTCGCGCAGCAGTGCGACCAGCGTGGGGTCGCGCTGTTCGCACCAGAGTTCCACCTGGGTGTCGCCGTGGGTAGCTTCACGCCCGGGAAAGCGCGCGATCAGCCGCGCCACAGGGATCCACCCCGGCGCCGTTCCTCGCGCCGTTCCTCGCGCTGACCGCGGCGCTGACACCATCGCTGATTCCGTCGCTGATTCCGTCGTCGATTCCGGGCTGTCGAGGTCTGCATCATCCGCGTCCACCGGCAGCGTCGGTTTTCGCCGGCCGGTCTTCACCTCCAGCGAGGCGGGCAGCCGCTCGAGCGCACCCGCCGCGCGCAGCACCCGGTGGCGGATCACCTCGAGCGAAGCGTGCCGGGCAGCGTCATGGAACTGCACCCGCTCGCTCAACACCGGCGCATCCAGACCGCCGGCCACCGAGCTGTCTGCCACCCAGTACCAGAGTTCCTCGAGCGCCGAGCCCGGCGGCAGGGCGCCGCGGTCGATCGTGCGCAGTGACAGGGCGGGGCGAGCGGACGCCGTTGCAGTGAGTTCGATTGCTGCGCGCAGCTGCCAGTCGGTCGACCAGCCGGTGCCGGCCGCCAGGGTGTGCCGCAAGGCGAGCTCCAGCCGGCGCAGCCGTCCACCGCTCTTCATCACCCGCGCCTGCAGCGCGCCGGCCAGCCTCTGCCCGAGGGGCGAGCGCGCGGGCAGGATCGGCGCCGCAGCCGATGCCGCGCCAAGTGGCAACTGCGCGAACGGCGGCGACAGCGGCGCGCGCGACTTCACCGGTGCCCCTGCGCATTGCTCCCGGTCATCGACGACTACTCGGCCTTGATGCCTGCGTCGCGCACGATCCGGCCAATGCGGTCCAGATCCGTGCGGATCAGGCTGGCGAACTCGTCCGGGCCGGCGCCGATCAACTCGAAGCCCAGCGGTGCCAGCTTTGCGCGGACCTCGGGTGAGGCCAGTGCCCGGACGATCTCCGAGTTCAGCCGCTTGACGATCGCGGGCGATGTGCCAGTGGGCACCAGGAAGCCGTTCCAGGCGGCGTAGGCAAAGCCGGGCAGGCCGGACTCGGCAACGGTGGGGACCTCGGGCAGCGCCGGGGAACGCCGCGCAGTGCTTATCGCGATCAGGCGCACCTTGTTCTCCTTCGCGAACGGCACGACATTGGACATGCCGGCAAACATCACTGGCACATGCCCGCCCATGACGTCCTGCAGCGCCGGCCCCAGCCCCTTGTAGGCCACATGCACCATCTTCACTCCGGCCATGGACTGCAGCAATTCCATCGGCAGGTGCTGCGCGCTGCCGGTGCCACCCGAAGCGAAGTTGAGCTGTCCCGGCCTGCTGCGTGCAAGGGCAATCAGTTCCTTCACGTTGCGCGCCGGCAGCGAGGGATGCACGACCAGGATCAGCGGCACCGAGGACACCAGTGTCACCGGCACGAGATCGCGCAGCGGGTCGTAGGGCAGCTTGGCGTACAGCGCCGGATTGGCTGCGAGAATCGCGTCGTTGGCCAGCAGCAGCGTGTAGCCATCGGCCGGGGACTTCACCGCCGCCTCGGTGCCGATGATGCCGTTCGCTCCGGTGCGGTTGTCGATCACCACCGGCTGACCCAGCTGCTCGGCCATCTGCTGACCGAGCACCCGCGCGATGGTGTCGACCGCGCTGCCGGCGGTGAACGGCGTGATCACCCGGATCGGTTTGCCCGGCCAGGACTGACTGTATGCGGGCAGGGCGCTGATGCCGGTCAGCACAGCAAGTGCCGCCAGCAGGTGTGGCAGGGCACGGCGGGCGTGCGCCGGGGACACGCATTGAACAGTCATCTCGCGCTTCCTCTTAAACGGTAGATCAGGTTGCAGGGCGCAGGCGCAGGCGCAGGTGAAGGCGCACGCGCAGGCGCAGGCGCAGGTTCAGGTTCAGGTTCAGGTTCAGGTTCAGGTTCAGGTTCAGGTGCAGGGCGCACCGTGCTCGGCGCGAAGCAGGGAACGTTCCGGGTCGGATGTCATAATCGATTATCCCTTCAGCAGCGCCGGAGCGCCATGAGCGACTATCTCGATACCCTGGTTGACTTCATCGATCGAACCCGGCTGGAGGACATTCCGGCGCCGGCGCTGGCGCACCTGCGCCTGGCGTTTGCCGATACGCTGGTGGCGTTCGCCGCTGGCATGCAGCAGCCGGAGATGAAGGCGCTGGCTGCGCGCCAGATCGCCGAGAGTGGCGGCGGCTCGGCGATGATCGTCGGCAGTGGCCAGCGCTGCGCGCCGATCGAGGCCGCTTCGCTCAATGCGGCGGCGGGCTGCTGGTTCGAACTGGACGAAGGCAACCTGCGGGCCAACGGGCATCCGGGCATCCAGGTGATCCCGGCGGCGCTGGCGGTGGCGCAGCAGCGGCGCAGCTCCGGGCGCGCCTTCCTGGAGGCCTGCGCGATCGGCTATGAGGTGTCCGGCCGTATCGGCAGCGCCTGCGACATGCGCATGATCGTGCATCCGCATGGCACCTATGGGGTGGTCGGCGCGGCCGTCGCGGTGGCCAGACTCGCCGGATTGCCGCGCGCCCGACTGCGCGAACTGATCAACCTCGCCGGCTCCTCGCCGCTGGCCGGCAACCGGATGACGATGAAGGATGGCGCCACGCTGCGTAACTGGTATGCCGCGCACAGTGCGCAGATGGGGCAGATGGCAGTGCGCCTGATCGAAGCCGGTTTCACCGCGCCCTATGACGGGCTCGCGCCGACCTGCAACGAGATTCTTTACGAGAACTTTCGTCCGGATGCGCTGGTCGAAGGCCTGGGCGAACGCTGGCTCCTGGCCGAGGGCTACATCAAGCTCTACCCGTGCGGCCGGCCGATCCATGCGGCGATCGATGCCTTGCTCGACGCGCTGGCGAAATCCCCGGTGCCGGTCGAACCGGCCGACATCGAGCGCATCGAGGTGCGCGGGTTCGAGTTCGCGGTGTACCTGAATCGCACCGATATCCGAAACGCGTTCGCCACCCGCTTCTCCACCCCGTTCGCCCTGGCGAGCGTGATCTTCCATCGCAGCCATGGCCTGGAGTGCTTCGATGAAGCTGCTGCCGCCAACCCGGTGATCCTGGCGCTCGCCCGGCGCGTCGAGCTCACCGAAGTGGCCGAGTACAGCGCCGCGTTCCCGGTGACGCAGCCCTGCGATGTATCGGTCATTTTGCATGATGGGCGGCGCCTGGACGGCCACTGCGAGATCATGCGCGGGGAGCCGGGGAACCCGGTCGATCCTGAGGCGTTCCGGCGCAAGTTCTTCGACATCGGGCGGCCGATCTGGGGCGAGACGCGCACCGCAGCGATCCATGCTGCTGCCCTGTCGATCGACCAGACCGCGGACATGCGCGATCTGGTGGGCAGCGAGGGCATCTGAGGCGCCAGCCGGACGCGCACCTATACTCGGTATTTCGCCGACAGCCTGAGCCTGTGCAATGACCACGCTTCCAGACCCGAGGCGCTATCGCACGCGCGGCGCACCCGAGCGGTTGCTCGAACTCACTCGTGCGTCGCTCGCCACCGGTGACCCGATCGCCCGCTCCGTACACAACGATTCGTTGATCGCCGAGGTGCGCGCGCGTTTCGCCGCGAACGAGGACGCCGCGGTCACTGCTGCCCTCGAATCGGCGACCTCGGCGGCCGAGTTCGCCTGCCTCGACCAGCGCGCCCGCGAGGCCGCCGAGACCCCGCTGTCGACCGGCGAGATCGGGGCTCGGTTGTTTGCGCTGCCGCTGGCGATCGTCGCCGGCGGCCGCAGCGGCGCACAGCTTGCGAGCGCGCTGCCCGATATCGATGCGGTGAGCGCGTTGCTCGCCGAGCATGAGGCGCTCGGCGACGTGCAGCGGTTCTCGCTCGGCAATGCGCTGTGCGGCGTGGAGCGGCTGGAGACCCTGTCGCCAGGAGAGCTGGCGCGTGCGCACTCGGATGCGCGCGGCGATGCGCTGGCCCGTCTGGCCAGCCATTTCGAACCCGACCCGATCGTTCTCAGCCACGCCGACGAGTCGGTTCACCTTCGTTTTCTGGTCGGTGCAGCCTGGGTGAGCAGCGAAGCCAGACGCTGGATCGGTGCGGGCGCACAGTTTGAAAATTCGGTTGGTTATTCGGTTCGAGGTTCTGTTGGAAATGCGGTCGGAAAATGGGCCACGCCACTGACCCACCTGCTCGCCCGCCAGCTGGCACAGGCGGAAGTCACCGTGCTGCCGCTCGCGCGTCCGCCGTTGCCACTGGCGCTCGCCGCGAGCGCGGGTCGGGCTGCCCAGCTCGAGCTCAGCTTCCAGCTGTTCGCCGGCGGCGCGCTGCGCCGGGCGCGCGCCAGCATCGGCGAGCCGACGGTGATGGTGGCTGCGCACCGCTCCGACGATGCACTGCGGCCGATGCACGGCGAGGTGCGGATCACCCTGTCGTCGGTCTTCGATCAGGCGATGTGCGACGCCTTTGCCTGGCCGATCGGGCCGGGCGACGATCTTGTCGCAATCACCGCCTCGATCACCGGCCTGCTCGCTGAGTGTCGGGTCGAGGGCGTGGTGCTGGTGCCCGAAGTGCAGCCCGACCGCCATCCGGTGCATACGCATGAGCGGCTTCTGCTCACCGTGGCGAACATTGCGCCGGCGGGTGCGGCTGCGGTCGATCCTGACGGGGCACGTCGTCAGCATTGAATCGGCTGTCTTCAGGCGCCAATCCCTCATACTGCGGCACCGATCAGTCTTCCCGACTCACGGCTCACAGGAGCACAACCTTGTCCAATCAAGACCGATCAGCTGGTGTTCCTTTGAGGCGCTGGCAGGACGCGTTCGTCCGGTCGCTCCTGCTCGTGTCCGCAGCATTGCTCGGCGCGGCGACGCCGAGCACCGCGCTTGCACAGGCCGACTCCCCCGAGAATTACTTCAAGCGCGCCTTGCAGTACACCGCGCAGATCCGCACCATCGTCACCCTGCCGTTCGAGGGCGATCGCAAGGGTGCGATGCGTGGCGCCGGCTTCCTGGTCGATGCCGAGCGCGGCTGGATCATGACCAATTCGCATGTGGTGTCCGGCTCCCAGGCGCGGGTCGAGATCGCGTTCGCCGACAACGAGTTCACCGAGGCAAGGCGGGTCTATGTCGATCCGTTTCTCGATCTGGCGATCCTGCAGGTCGATCCGGCGCGCACCAAGGGCATCGCGGTGCCGTCGCTGGAGTGCGACCGCATGCCACAGGTCGGGCACCCGGTGGGTGCGTTCGGCCACCCTTGGGGACTGCGCTACACCGGCACCCGCGGCATCATCTCCGGCATCACCTCGCGCTTCGAGTTCGAGGTGCTGCAGACCGATGCGCCGATCAACCAGGGCAACTCCGGCGGGCCGCTGATCAGTCTGGAGAACGGACGCATCGTCGCCATCAACACGATGACCATTCGCGGTGCGCAGAACACCAATTTCGCCCTGTCATCGGTCTATGCCTGCCGCATTCTCCGGCTGCTGCAGCAGGGTGCCGACCCGAGCCCGCCCGAGCTGACCTGGGTCACCTTCCGTGATGTCGACGAGCGCCAGACGCTGCGTATCGCGCGCAACTTTTCGCGCGAGTCACTGGCCCTGGAGCCGGGCGACGTGATCCGCGGCGTGGTCGGAGTCAAGGAGCGCATCAGCAACGACACCCAACTGGTGCACGCGCTGCGCGGCCGGCTCGGCGACGTCAGACTGACCGTACTGCGCGGTGGCAAAGAGATTGAGCTGGCCGGCAAGTTGTCGCCGGCCTCGCGGGTGATGGAGCGGCGCGGCATCCTGATCGGCGGTGTGCTGATCGCCGAGTCGCGCTATCGGGATGGCCCGGACGTGAGCGCGCCCCTGCTGGTGGTGCAGCATGTAGAAGCCGGCTCGCCCGGGCAGTCGGCCGAGTTCGGTCCGGGCGATCTGATCGAGTCGATCGCCGGGCAGCCGGTGCGCTCGCTGGAGGACCTGGCACTCACCATTTCCGAGCAGATCAAGTCGCGCCGTGTCGTGCCGGTGGTGCTGCGGCGTCTCGGTGGCGGCCAGCGCGCCTACTTCAGCTTCCTGGAGCGGCCGATGCCGCTCATGGGCATCGAGCTGATCGATCTGTCGCGCGTGGACTGATGCGCTGAAGAATGAAGGAGCGGTCAGAGGATCGCTTCTTCACTCTGCAGCGTGGTCAGGCGGCCACCGGCTCGGCCGATATGTCGTCCGGTTGCTCGATGCCGAGCATCGTCGCGACCCGGTCGGCGATGGCCATAGACGAGGTGAGGCCGGGCGACTCGATGCCGAACAGGTTGACCAGGCCGGGAATGCCATGGTCCTGCACGCCATGGATGACGAAGTCGGCGGGCGGCTCGCCCGGGCCGGTGATCTTCGCGCGGATGCCGGTGTAGTCCGGGGTCAGTGCGCCATCCTTCAGCCCGGGGTAGTAGCGCCGGATCGCTTCGTAGAACGCCGGCTCGAGCGAATAGTCGAACCGGTAGTCGATGCGATCGATCCAGTTGAAGTCCGGGCCGAACTTGACCCGCCCGCTCATGTCGACGGTGACATGCACGCCCAGCCAGTCGCTGCGCGCGACCGGGTACACCAGCCGCGAGAACGGCGGCTTGCCCGACAGCGCGAAGTAGTGCCCGATCGCATAGTGGGTGGTCGGCACGGTATGCGCCGGCACCCCCTGGATGCGGGCGGCGAGCTGCGGTGCGGTGAGGCCGGCGGCGTTGATCACGGTGCCGCAGTCGATCGACATCGGCTCGGCGCCACCGACATCGAGCGTGATGAAGTCGCCACTCACCCGGCCACCGTCGACCGGACTGTTGAATACACAGGTCGCCCCGGCGTTCTCTGCATCGCCCTGCAGCGCCAGCATCAGCGCATGACTGTCGATGATTCCGGACGAGGGCGAATGCACGGCCGCAGCGAAGCTGACCTCGGGCTCCATCGCACGCGCTTCTTCCACGGACACCCAGCGCAGGTCGGTCACCCCGTTCTCGTGCGCCTGCTGCTTGTACTTCGCCAGCTGCGCAGTCTGGTCGTCATGCGTGGCGACGATCAGCTTGCCGATCCGTTTGTGCGGCACGTTGCGTTCCCGGCAGTAGCGATACAGCTTGTGTTTGCCCTCGACGCATACCTTCGCCTTGAGCGACCCTGGCGGGTAGTAGATGCCGGCATGGATCACTTCCGAGTTGCGCGAACTCGCACCATTGCCGATGCCTTCTGTCGCCTCGAGCACCAGCACCTCGCGCCCGGCCTGCGCCAGACGGCGCGCGATTGCCAGTCCGACCACCCCGGCACCGACCACTACACAATCGACCCGCTCTGTCATTGCAGACTTTGCACCGTGCATCGTTATTGATTCGAGTGTAAGGCAAAATCCAGGGATGACTTTCACCCACGCCGATGACTGGGACCCGCTGTTCGCGCAGCGCTCGCCGATGTTCGAGGCGTTCGCCCGGCCGTGCGCGCAGTGGCGTGATGGCCCCGGCTTTCCTGACCGCCAGCGCTGCGCCGCGGCGCTGGACGCGGTTCCGGTGCGCAACTCGAGCGGGCGGGCGCTTCAGCTCGCAGAGCCCGCGGATGCGGCGGGTGCCTGGGGCTATGAACGTTCGATCGCCGAGTCGGCCGAGCTCGGGTTTCGCCAGGGCAACTGGCACGACCTGATGAATCTGCTGGTCTGGTGCGTCTTCCCGCAATCGAAAGCCAGGCTAAACGCGGCCCACCTGGCGGACCCAGCCGGCTGCGCGAGGCCTGCCGCCCGATGGGCTGCGCCGCCGAGGAGCGCGCTGCGCGATGCGCTGACCCTGTTCGACGAGAACGGCGTCATCGTGGCCAGCGCCGATCCCTCGCTCGACCGGTTGTTGCGCGAGTTCCGCTGGCGTGAACTGTTCGTCGAGCGGCGTGCCCAGGTGTTGGAGTCGATGCGCTTCATCGTGTTCGGGCACGGGTTGCTCGACAAGGCGCGCGCGCCGTTCATCGGTCTCACCGGTCATGCCTGCCTGCTGCCGCTCGCGCCTGCGCTGCGCACGCTCGGCGCCGATGCGCTTGCAGGCGCGCTCGACCTCGCGGTTGCCGCGTGGATTGCCGGGCTGCGCGATACGAGTGATCTGGCACCGCTGCCGGTGCTCGGTGTGCCCGGATGGTGGCCGGGCAACGAGCAGCCGCACTTCTATGACGACACCCGGTACTTCAGGACCGGACGACGGCCTCGCGGCACGCAGTGAGCTAGCCGCCGCTGCAACCACAACCGCAACCGCAGGCGGACCCGCGGTCGGCCACCGTCAGTCTCCTACCCTCAGTCGCCGACCCTCGGTTCGACCTGCATCGGCCGACCCTC
>Ga0335394_10005383_pt1 | contig 14483 bp, 15 predicted proteins | sample MAT03_FD_205741 | JGI IMG/M metagenome (GOLD analysis project Ga0335394, IMG submission 205741) | Freshwater microbial communities from Lake Fryxell liftoff mats and glacier meltwater in Antarctica - MAT-03 (spades assembly) (version 2) ...
CGGCCTGTTCACGCCGGAAGAAACACACACCCTCAATGATGCGGTGCCCGAGCTTTACAGCCGGCGCGAGGACTACAACGTGCGCGAAAAAGGCAAAGACGCAGTGCGCACCAACTTCGCGGCCCACATGTACAGCAAGCCTTTTGCCAAACTCGGCCGGCATCCGCGCATGATCCAGCCCGTCGAGGAACTGCTGGGCGAAAAGCTCTACATGCACCAGTTCAAGATCAACGGCAAGATGGCGTTTGAAGGGGATGTCTGGCAGTGGCACCAGGACTACGGCACCTGGCTCAACGACGACATGATGCCGACCGAACGCGCGATGAACGTGGCGATTTTCCTCGACGACGTGACCGAGCACAACGGCCCGCTGATGTTCATCCCGGGCAGCCACAAAAAAGGCGTGGTCGATGCCAAACACGACCTGACCACCACCAGTTACCCGCTGTGGACGGTGGACAACGACCTGATACGCCAACTGGTGCAGCGCGCGGGCGGCAAACAGGGCGGCATCGTCAGCCCCAAAGGGCCGGCCGGCTCGATGATTGTCTTCCACTCCTGCCTGGTGCATGCCTCGGGCAGCAACCTCTCGCCGTTCAACCGCGTCAGCGTTTACCTGAGCCTGTGCGCGGTCAGCAACCACATCCGCCGGCACAAACGGCCCGAGTACATCGCGCACCGCGACTTCACACCGATTGAGTGCCTGCCGGACGACTGTCTGCTGAAAGACTACCCGGTGGACCTGCCGTGGAAAGACGGCGTGCCCGCCACGGCGCTGCAAACCTCGATGGAAGAAATCGCACCAGAGCGCAAAGCGGCCTGAACAAACAACTTCAAGCCAAGAGCCATGTCATGCCGGACTTGATCCGGCATCCATGTCGCGTTAACCATTCCACTTCGTTCAACCATGGATTGCGGGTCAAGCCCGCAATGAAGGACTGTCCTCATGAATCTATATACAAAACTCCAGCAACGCGCCTTTGAGAACAAACCCATCCGCATCGGGCTGATAGGCGCGGGCAAGTTCGGCTCCATGTACCTGGCGCAAATCCCGAAAACACCGGGCGTGCACCTCGTGGCGATTGCCGATCTGTCGCCCGCCGCAGCCCGAACCAACCTCGCCCGCGTAGGGTGGAATCCGGCCCTGACCCAAGCGGAATCGGCGCAAGCAGCTATCAAAACAGGAGCAACCTGGATCACCGACGACTGGAACGCGGTGGTCACACACCCGCAGATTGACATCATCGTGGAATGCACCGGCAACCCGGTGGCGGCCGTCGAGCACTGCCTGCAGGCTTTTGCACACGGCAAACATGTGGTCAATGTCACGGTGGAAGCCGACGCTTTTTGCGGCCCGCTGCTGGCGCGCAAGGCGGCTGAGGCTGGTGTGGTTTATTCGCTGGCTTTCGGCGACCAGCCAGCGCTGATCTGCGACCTGGTGGACTGGGCGCGCACCTGCGGTTTTCCGGTGGTGGCGGCGGGCCGCGGCCACAAGTGGTTGCCGCATTTTTGCGAATCGACACCCGACACCGTCTGGGGCAACTACGGACTGACCCCGGAGCAGGCCGAGCGCGGCGGGCTCAACCCGAAAATGTTCAACAGTTTTCTCGACGGCTCCAAGCCCTCGATCGAATCCACCGCGGTGGCCAACGCCACCGGCCTGACCGTGCCCAGCAACGGCCTGCTGTATCCGCCGGCCAGTGTGGAAGACATCCCTTTTGTGACACGACCTATTCAAGAGGGCGGCGTGCTGGAACGCAAGGGCATGGTCGAAGTCATCTCATCCCTGGAAGCCAATGGCCGCAAGATTCCGTACGACATCCGCATGGGTGTCTGGGTCACGGTCGAGGCCGAAACCGACTACATCAAGAACTGTTTTGAAGAATACAACGCGCACACCGACCCGAGCGGGCGCTACTTCACGCTGTACAAACGCTGGCACCTGATCGGCCTGGAAGTCGGCGTGTCGGTTGCCAGCGTCGCCCTGCGCGGCGAACCGACCGGCGTGGCCACCTGCTGGAATGCGGACGTGGTGGCCACCGCCAAGCGTGACCTCCAACCCGGAGACATGCTGGACGGCGAAGGCGGCTACACCGTCTGGGGCAAGCTGCTGCCGGCCGAGACCTCGGTGAAGATGGGTGGCCTGCCGCTGGGGCTGGCGCACAACGTCAAGGTGGTCCGTGCGGTCAAAAAAGGCCAAAGCCTGAGCTGGGCCGATGTCGCGATGGACACCTCCACCGATGCCTACAAGATACGCCACGAGATGGAAACCATGTTCTCGCCGGCCATGAAGCAAGCTGCCTGACAGCCTTCTTTTTTCTGCGTGCCCCATGATGGTGGCAACACCCTCCCCTGAAAAATCCCATGAGCACAAACGCCCACCAGCAATCCCCACGTATCGCCTTTCTGGGCACCGGCAGCATGGGGCTGCCCATGGCCAGGCGGCTGTGCGAGGCCGGCCATGCGCTTGCGGTGTGGAACCGCACACCTGCCAAGGCTGCCTGCCTGACGGCGCTGGGTGCGGTGGTGCACACACAGGCCGCCACGGCGGTGGCAGGCGCCGACATCATCGTGGGCATGCTGGAAAACGGCGCCGTGGTGGAAGACGTGTTGTTTGCGCAGGACGTCGCTGCGGCGATGAAGCCGGGCGCCCTGTTCATCGACATGGCGTCCATCAAGCCGCGCGAAGCACGCGACCACGCCGCGCGTCTGGGCGCCATGGGCATCGCCCACCTCGATGCCCCGGTCTCGGGCGGCACCGGCGGTGCCGAGCAGGGCACGCTGGTCATCATGGCCGGCGGCACGGAAGCGGAGTTTGAACGGGCCCTGCCTGTGTTGCAAGTGTTCGGGCGCGCCACCCATGTGGGTTCACACGGTGCCGGGCAGCTCACCAAACTCGCCAACCAGATGATTGTCGGCATCACCATAGGCGCGGTGGCCGAGGCGCTGCTGTTTGCCACCAAAGGCGGTGCCGACATGGCCAAGGTCAGGCAAGCGATCACCGGCGGGTTTGCCGACAGCCGTATTTTGCAGGTCCACGGCCAGCGCATGGTGCAGCGGGACTTCGTCACGCACGCACGGCTGGCGATCCAGCTCAAAGACATGCGCAACGCACTGGCCACTGCTGAAGAAATCGGTTTTGAGGCTCCCATCACCGCGCTGTTTGAACAGCTTTATGCCGAAGGCGCCGAGCACGGGCTCGGTGACCTTGACCATTCAGGCCTGTTTGTCGAGCTGGCCAGCCGCAATGGCATGAGCTGAGCGTCAGACGGCAGCCATAAAAAAAGCCCGCAAGCTGCGGGCTTTCCTATGGCCGGGCACGAATCAACGTGCCGGGCGTGCCGGACGCTTCTGGGCGTCACGGGGCACAAACACCTTGCCGGCCGGCTTGGCGAAAGCAGGCTTGCGGTCTGCAAAATCACCGCGCGGTGCGGCAAAACCTTCAGAACGGCCGCCGCCGAAACCGCCGCGATCACCACCACGGTCATCGCGTTGGGCGAAACCGCCGCTGTTGCCGTTGCCGCCGCCAAAGCCGCGGTCGTCACGACGTGGGCCACGGTCGTTGAAACCCGAGCGGTCCGCATAACCATTGCCATTGCCTTGGGGCGCGGGGCGCCCCTGGAACGGCGCACCACGGTCATCACGGTTGCCGCCGAAAGCACCACGGTCAGTGCCGCGATCAGCACCACGGTCGCCGAAGGCTGGCTTCTTGCCGGCATAACCGCCACCAGCGCCGCCACCGAAACCGCCCGAAGGCGCACGGTCGTTGCCGAAACGACCACCGCCACCACCGCCGCCGCCGAAGCTGCGGCCGCTGCGGTCACCACCGAAATTGCCGCGCGGACGATCGGAGGTCGGCGCAAAACGCTGCTGCGGCTCCAGGCCCGCGATCACGCTGGGCTTCAGGTTTTGCTGCGTGTAGTGCTCGATGTCCTGAATCTTGCGGCGGTCGCGGAACTCGGCAATCGTGATCGCCTGGCCTTCGCGGCCGGCACGGCCGGTTCGGCCGATGCGGTGCACATAGTCTTCGGCTTTCATCGGCAGGCCGTAGTTGATCACGTGGGTGATGGTCGGAACGTCCAGGCCGCGGGCGGCCACATCGGTCGCCACCAGGATCTGCACGCGGCCGTCGCGGAAAGCCATGAGGCGGCGGTTACGCAGGCCCTGGCCTAACGCACCGTGCAATGCGACCGCGCTAAAGCCGTCCTGCACCAGGTCGTTGGCCAGGCCGTCGCACTCGACCTGGGTGCAGGCGAACACGATGGACTGGTTCATGGTGGTGTCGCGCAGCAAATGGTCCAGCAGCTTGCGCTTGTGGGTCATGTTGTCGGCCCACAGCAGCGATTGCGTGATCAACGCATGTTTTTCGTGCGGCGAGTCGATCTCGACACGCTGTGGCTGGCGCATCACGCGCGTGGCCAGTTGCATGATGCGCGGCGCAAAGGTGGCGCTGAACATCATGGTCTGCTTGCGCTCGATGGTGAGCTGGTTGACTTCGGTCAGGTCGTCGGCAAAGCCGAGGTCCAGCATGCGGTCGGCTTCGTCAACGACAAGGAATTGAACCTGGTCGAGCTTGATCTGCATGCTGCGCTGCAAATCAAGCAGGCGGCCCGGCGTGGCGACCACGAGGTCGGCGTTTTGCAACTTGGCAATCTGCAACTGGTAAGGGATACCGCCAACAACGTTGGCGATGCGCAGGCCGCGGCAATGGCGAACCAGGTCGATCGCGTCAGCGCAGACCTGCTGGGCCAGCTCGCGCGTCGGGCACAAAATCAGCGCGCCGGGGGTGGCAGCCTTGAAGTTGCGCGCATTGGTCGGGTCCTTGCGCTTGGGTTTTTTCAGCGGGGCTTCGCCGCGGGCAACAGCTTCGGCGCTCAGGCGCTCAAACTCGGCACGCTCATGGCGCTCGGCCTCTTCCTGCTGCTTGAGCAGGGTGTGCAGCACGGGCAACAGGAAAGCCGCCGTCTTGCCGCTGCCGGTCTGGCTGGAAACCAGCAGGTCGGTGAATTTGGCTTTGGGGTCGTTTTTGGCTTCCTGGTCCAGCGCCTGCATGGCTTTGGGGATAGTTGCCATCTGCACGGCGGTCGGCTGGGTAAAACCCATGTCGGCCACAGCCTGCAGCAGTTCCTTGGCCAGGCCCAGTTTCACGAAACCGTTGGGTACGGGAGCGATGGCGTCCAGCGAGGTTTCCGCAGTCGCGGGCGCATCGGAAAAATCAGCCAGGACATTGATGTCCATATCAGAAACGATGTCGTTCAGGATGTCGGTATTTGCTTCGGCCAAAGAATCGCCGCGAGCCTCAAAAGAGTCAGTCATGTTTTTCTCACTAAACACCTGTCCGCGCTGCCACGCTTGTGATGTGGGCGGGCGAACAAGAAACTACCACCTGCCGCGTAGCGGAAGGCTTCGTTCATGGTTAATAAAACATCAACCATCAAACGAATATTTCGGTTCAAACGATTCCGGTCAAACCGGTGCCTGAAGCGGTGGCCCTGTTGGTAGGACCCAAAAGTGTGAGGTAGATGTACAAATGCGGTGCACCCGGTGCATCCGTCAAGTCAACGATTATGGCATGGATTACGGGTTTACACCAGCCCGGCGTGCCAGAAAGACCCTTCAAGCGGCTTTGTCCAGGAGCCACGCACTGACCGGATGCTCCTTTTATGACAGCTTCCAGAGTCCACTACACAAGGGCTGAAGGCCACAATCACTTCAAAAAATGGGTCCGGTAATGCTCCAGCTCGTCGATCGATTCATGCACATCGGCGAGCGCGGTGTGGCTTTGCTGTTTCTTGAAAGCGCTGTAGACCTCGGGCCGCCAGCGTTTGGCCAGCTCCTTGAAGGTGCTGACATCGATGTTGCGGTAATGGAAAAACGCTTCCAGCTTGGGCATGTACTTCACCAGAAAACGCCGGTCCTGGCTGATGGTGTTGCCACACAACGGCGAGCTACCCTTGGGCAGGTACTTCGCCAGAAAGACCAGCAACTGCTTTTCGGCGTCTTCTTCGGTCACCGAGCTGGCCTTGACCTTGTCGATCAGACCGCTGCGGCTGTGCGTGCCCTTGTTCCAGTTGTCCATCTGGTCCAGCAGTTCGTCGCTCTGGCGGATCACCAGCACCGGGCCTTCAATGCGCGGCGTCAGTTGCGGGCCGGTCACGACCACGGCGATCTCAATCAGGCGCTCCTTGTCCGGGTCCAGCCCGGTCATCTCGCAGTCGAGCCAGACCAGGTTTTGGTCGGATTTTTTCAGCAGGGGTTCTGTATCAGGCATCTTGCGATTCTCGCTGATCGCCTAAACTTCGATTCATGACCGATCATTCCCTGCTCCTCACCCTGCTGTTCCCGGCCACTCTGGTGCTGGGGCTGCTCACGAAGTTCTACCTGGCCTCCCGCCAGATCAGGCACGTCGCACGGCACCGCAGCGAAGTGCCGGCTGCTTTTGCCGGCACGATTTCGCTGGCCTCCCATCAGAAGGCCGCCGACTACACCATCACCAAGACCCGCTTCGGCCTGCTGGAGCTGGCCTGGGGCGGTGCCGTGTTGCTGGGCTGGACCCTGCTGGGCGGCATCGATGCACTGAATCAGGCGCTGGCCGGCACGGGCCTGGCCGCCTACGGCAGCCTGGTGCCGCAACTGGCGCTGCTCGCTGTTTTCGGCCTGATCAGCGGCCTGCTGGACCTGCCTTTCACGCTATACAGCACCTTCCGCATCGAGGAGCGCTTCGGCTTCAACAAGATGACCTTCCGGCTGTGGCTGGTCGACCTGCTCAAGGCCACCGTGGTTGGTGCAGTGGTCGGCCTGCCTATCGTGGCGCTGATTCTCTGGCTCATGGGCAGTACCGGCAGTTGGTGGTGGCTGTGGGCCTGGGGCGCCTGGATGGCCTTCAACCTGCTGATCCTGGTGCTTTACCCAACAGTGATTGCGCCGCTGTTTAACAAGTTCCAGCCGCTGGAAGACGAAACCCTCAAGACGCGCGTGACGGCGCTGATGCAGCGCTGCGGCTTCGCGGCCAAGGGCCTGTTCGTGATGGACGGCAGCAAGCGCTCGGCCCATGCGAATGCCTATTTCACCGGCTTTGGCGCTTCCAAACGCGTGGTGTTTTACGACACTCTGCTCAAGCAGCTTAGCCCCAGCGAGGTCGATGCGGTGCTGGCCCACGAGCTGGGGCATTTCAAGCACAAACACATCATCAAGCGCATCGTCTCCATGTTTGCCATGAGCCTGGCGGGTTTTGCGCTGCTGGGCTGGCTGTCCACACAAGTCTGGTTCTACACCGGGCTCGGCGTGCGGCCGAACATGCAGGGCAGCAACGATGCGCTGGCCTTGCTGCTGTTTTTGCTGGCCGTGCCGGTCTTCAGCTTTTTCATTTCGCCGGTGTTTGCGCTGTTTTCGCGCAAGCATGAATTCGAGGCCGACGCCTATGCTGTTGCGCAGACCGACGGTAGGGATCTGCAGAGCGCCCTGCTCAAGCTTTACCAGGACAACGCCAGCACGCTGACGCCGGACCCGGTGTTCGTGAAGTTCTACTACTCGCACCCGCCGGCCTCCGAACGACTGGCGCGCATGGAATCTTCGGCCGGAGCAACGACATGAACACTCTCCACCAAAACCGCCGTGCGCTGAGCGCGACCGAGATCGTCACCCAGCTGAGCCAGCTCAATGGCGAGCAGGCCGTGGGCTGGCGGCTGATCGACGGTTCGCTAGAGAAAACCTACAGCTTCAAGAACTTCCACGAGACCATGGGTTTCGCCAATGCCGTGGCCTTTATCGCCAACGCCGAAGACCACCACCCCGACCTGGCGCTCAGCTACGGCAAATGTACGGTGCGCTTCAACACGCACGACGTGAAAGGTATTTCAGTCAGCGACTTTTTCTGCGCGTCGAAGGTTGACGCGCTGCTGGCTTGACCACTGTTTCTTCCGCCGGAACCCTGCCCGGCCTGGTGGTCGCCGGTTTTGGCCGGCATTGCCTGGTGGAAACGCCCGACGGTCAACGGCTCATCTGCCACCCGCGTGGCAAGAAAAGCCAGGCCGTGGTTGGCGACCATGTCCAGTGGCTGCCCTCGCAGGACGAAGGCACGGTTGAAAAAGTCGAGAAGCGCAGCAACCTGTTTTACCGGCAGGACGAGATGCGCACCAAATCGTTTGCGGCCAACCTCGACCAGGTGCTGATCCTGATCGCCGCCGAGCCCGAGTTCTCGGAAAGCCAGCTCACCCGCGCGCTGATTGCGGCAGAAGCCGAACGCATCACGCCCATCATCGCGCTCAACAAAAGCGACCTGGTCGAGCCTTTCGGGCGCGCCTGGGCCAAGCTCGCGCCCTACCGGACCATGGGCTACCAGGTGTTGCCGCTGGCGATCAAGCCCAAGACCGATACACCGGTGACCAACGACGCGCAATACCAGCAGCTGCAGGCCCTGCTGCGCGGCAAGAAAACCCTGGTACTGGGCCCCTCGGGTGCCGGCAAAAGCAGCCTGACGAATCTGCTGATCCCCGGCGCACAGGTGCTGACGGCCGAAATATCGCAGGCGCTCAACTCGGGCAAACACACCACGACGAGCACCACGCTGTACTGGATCGACGCTGAACGGACCAGCGCGCTGATCGACTCGCCGGGCTTCCAGGAGTTCGGCCTGCACCACATCGATCCCATGCACCTGGCCAACTACATGCCGGATCTGAAAGTCCATGCCCAAGATTGCAAGTTCTACAACTGCACGCACCTGCATGAACCCGGCTGCGGCGTGATTTCAGAGGTCAAAGCAGGCTCCAGCCCTGACGGCATAAGCGCAAACCGCTATCGTTTGTATAGCGAACTGTTTGCCGAGCTGTCGCAGGCGCCGCGCTACTGAGCCGCTCATTCCTTTTCTACATCGTTCGTGAACGCGAAGGCGAAGCGACGACAGTACAGACGTACGGCTAGCGAAGCCGACAAAGTGCACGGATGATTTAGAAATGGAATCAGCCCAACAGACGTGCCAGTGTCAGCAGCGCCAGCAGCACCATCCAGAGCACCACCGAGCGCCACACCAGCCCCACGATGCTGCGCAAATGCGCGGCTTCCGGCTCACGCCCGGGTGTGCTTTCTGTTGCCACCGGCCCGCCCGGCTCCAGACCACTGGCCTGGAAGCCCTGAGAGGCATCCGGCGCAAACGCGGCTTTCAGAGCCTCACCACCCAGGCGCACGTTGACCGCACCCGAGGTGGACGCGAGGATGACGCCGTCGTTGTGGTTCTCCGGCCCAGCGGGCTGGCGTTGCGCGTAGTTGCGCCAGCCGTCGATGGCATCTTCAAAACTGCCCACCACGGCGAACCCCAGGGAGGTCAGCCGCGCGGGCACATAGTCGATCAGGTGCCAGGCGCGCGCGGCCGCAACCTGCACCGCCGGACTGGCGCCATCGCCCGCCGCCTTGCTTTTGTGCGCCCAGTAGCGTGAAACGAATTCGCTCAGGCGATAAAGCACAGCACCGGCCGGACCCAGGCCCAGCGCCGCCAGCACCGAAAACCAGGCCAGCACACCAAACACATGGCGGTGCGCGGCAAGCACCGAATACTCGATCACGTGCCGGACAATCTCGCTGCGCGGCAGTTCACTCGCATCGACCTGGCGCCACTGGGCCAGCAGCTCGCGCGCCGCCGCTTCATCCGCATCGTCGAGCGCGTCGCGTATGTCGGTGAAATAGTGACTGAACTGGCGAAAGCCCAGCGTGACATACAGCACGGCCACGCTCCAGACAAAAGCCAGCACCGGATGGACGCTCCACAGCAGCCAGTGGACAGCCAGCGTGACCAGCGCCGGCACGACCACGGCCATGAACCAGACGACCCAACCGTGCGCCGGCTTGCCGGCGTCGAGACTGTGGCTGGCCCAGCGCGCCCAGCGGCGCAGGCTGGCATGAATGACGTTTCCACGCGCCAGCGGGCGGGCCTGTTCAATGATGAGAGCGAACAAAACGGCAAAAAAACTCATGTGGAATCATACTGCCCCCACGGTTGCTCGCATCGCAGCGCCTCGTGCACTGCACTGCGCGTCGGCATCACGCTCAGGCGCTCAAGAAACGATAGAGATTGCGCAGCATGCCGGCGGTGGCGCCCCAGATGTAGCGCTCCTTGCTGTCGTCTGCGTCGGCACCGGTGTAAGGCATGGACAGCCACTGGCGCAGCACACCCTCAAATTCAAACTCATGGCGCTGATGGTGCGCTGGGTTCATCAGGTAGCGCAGGGGCACTTCAAAGATGTCGGCCACTTCGGAGGGGTTGGGCTGCAGCGCAAAGCCGGGCCGGACCAGAGCCACTACCGGGGTGATGATGAAGGCGGTGCCGGTCACATAAGTCGGAAGAATGCCCAGCACCTCCACATGCTCGCGGTCCAGGCCGATCTCTTCATGCGCTTCGCGCAGCGCGGTGTCCACCGCGTCGTGGTCGGTATCGTCGGTCTTGCCGCCCGGCAGCGCGACCTGGCCGGAGTGGGTGGACATGTTGTCGGCGCGCTCGGTCAGCAGCAGGGTCAGTTCGTCGCGCATCACCAGCGGGATCAGCACCGCCGCCAGCGCCGGCTCGCGGTTGGAAAATTTCTTCTCGACGCTGTGTTCCGGCGTCCAGAGCGGCGGGTGCCGGAAGCGCTGGCGCAGCGCCTCGGGCGTCATCGCCTGCGCCGCCACGCCCGACAGGTGGGTGTCCACCCCAATCACCGGGATGGTGCGGGGGTCGAATTTCGGTAAGGGTTTGGTGAACGTCATGCGAGGCAAAGCGTAGCAGGCATAAAAAAAGCCGCCTGTGAGAGCGGCTTTTTTGGGGGGGACGGAGCCGCTTTATGCAGCCTTCGCGCCGAGTTTTTCCTTGATACGTGCCGACTTGCCGCTGCGCTCACGCAGGTAGTACAGCTTGGCGCGGCGCACATCACCACGGCGCTTGACTTCGATTTTGGCGATCAGCGGGCTGTAGACCTGAAAGGTCCGCTCGACACCTTCGCCATTGGAGATTTTGCGCACGATGAAGCTGGAGTTCAGGCCGCGGTTGCGCTTGGCAATCACCACGCCTTCAAAAGCTTGCACACGTTTGCGTGTACCTTCAACCACATTGACGCTGACGATCACGGTGTCGCCGGGGGCGTACACGGGAATGGTCTTGTTGAGGCGGGCAATTTCTTCCTGCTCAAGGGTTTGGATCAGATTCATGATTTATTCCATCTAACTTTTTCGTTCATACACGCGCTGCACTAAAGACTGCAAATCCATGGATACATCGCAGATGCTCCAGATGGTTGCAGTGGCCGCCAGAGGACCGGAAAGCCTTTGATTATAGCAATTCAGGCATCCTTGCCGGGGTTTTCGACCAAATCGGCCAGAAAAGCCTCGTCACCTTCGCTCAACTGGCCGGCTATACGCGCTTTTTGCACCAGTTCGGGACGGTGGCGCTGCGTCAATGCCAGCCGCTGCTCGCGGCGCCAGCGTTCGATCTGGCCGTGGTTGCCCGACAACAACCTGCCCGGCACCGCCTGATCGCGCCAGGTGTCAGGCCGGGTGTAGTGCGGGCAATCCAGCAGCCCATCAAGCGCCGGGTTGAAACTGTCGAGCTGGTGGCTGCCTTCGTCATTGAGCACGCCGGGCTGCAGGCGCGCCACCGCATCCAGCAAGGCCATGGCCGCTATTTCCCCGCCCGACAATACAAAATCGCCCAGGCTGATCTGCTGGTCCACATAAGTGTCGATGAAACGCTGGTCCAGCCCCTCGTAGCGGCCACAAATCAGCACCGCCCCGGCGCTGACCGACCAGGCCGCCACAGCGCTGTGGTCCAGCGGGCGCCCGATCGGCGAAAACAGTACCACCGGTGCCTGCGCGCCCTCAGGCTCGGCGCGGTCCTTGCGAATCGCCTCCAGGCAACGTGCCAGCGGTTCGGCCAGCATGACCATCCCCGGGCCGCCACCGAAAGAGCGGTCATCGACGCGGCGGTAGTTGCCTTCGGCGAAATCCCGCGGATTGAAGAGCTTGACCTCGACCAGGCCGGACTCGTAGGCGCGACGCGTCACGCCGCTGGTCAAAAACGGCGCAAACAGCTCGGGGAACAGGGTGATGACGTCAAAACGCATGGCAGTGTATTTTGCGCTCGGAAAGGACATGCGAAGACGCTGGAGGACTTAAGCCAGCAGGGGCCGCGGAACCGGCTTTGCCGGGCCGCAGGCGCAGCGCCCCTCTTCTTCGTTCAAGGGGCAGCGCACCGCCATAGGCTCGCGAAGCGACAAGCGTGGGGGCTCTAGTAATCCGGCTGCCAGTCCACCGTGATGGTTTTGCCGGGCAAATCCACCGAGTCCACGTACGCGGCCACAAAGGGGATCATGCGCTCGAGCGTCTGGGTGTCCTCGGTGTATTCGACACAGAGGACGGAATGCGGGCCGGTGGCCATCAGGTCGCGCACACAGCCCAGCGCCACACCTTCGCGGTTGACGACGTTCAGGCCGAGCAGGTCCACCCAGTAATACTCGTCCTTGCCGGCTTTCGGAAAGCTGCTGCGCGGCACAAAAATACGCGCGCCGCGCAGGGCTTCGGCGGGCGTGCGGTCGTCAAAGCCCTCGAATTTGGCCACGACAGAGTCGGAGTGGGTTTTGGATTCGCTGACGTCAAGGATCACCGTGCCGGAGAAAGCGTCAAAGCCCGGCCGGTGTTTGGCCTCGGGCGGCTGGAGAAACCAGCGACTGGTAGAAAAAAGCGCCTCGGAAGAGGCGCTGTGCGGCAGGATTTTCACCCAGCCCTTGACGCCCCAGGCATCAAGAATGCGCCCGACTTCGATGGCGTCATCGGGGAGACCCGACGACTCCAAGCCTGGAAGACTAGCCCCCACACTTTTCACTTTGTGTCAGGCGCTGCCCCCCGAGGGGGCGAATTTCCCTGGGGGCGGCCCGGCGGGAAATTGTCATGCCAGTCAGGCGACTTGGGGGGCTGCGGCAGCGCCCTGCTTGACCAGGCGTTCCACGGTGGGGGACGCTTGTGCGCCGACGCCGAGCCAGTGGGTCAGGCGGTCCTGCTCGATGCGCAGGCCTTCTTCGCCACCCTTGGCGATAGGGTTGTAAAAACCGATGCGTTCGATGAAACGGCCGTCGCGGCGGACGCGTTTGTCAGCCACAACGATATTGAAAAATGGACGGTGTTTAGAACCGCCGCGCGAGAGTCGGATGACGACCATGATTTATCCTTCGGGTGGTGGGGTGAAAGCAATCACCCCAAAATGTTCCTGCAGCGCTTGAGACACACGACATGGCACCCGGCCAGCGAAATGCTGCAAAGCCGCAGATTATAACCCGCAGCCCGAAATTCCCTTCCAGCCCGCCTCCCAGCCTCCTTTTTAAGCCCAGACATGCCCCTGATACGACCCAGCCGCGACGAGGACCTGCCCGCCATCGCCGCCATCTACGCCCACCACGTGCTGCACGGCACCGGCACCTTTGAGACCGAGCCGCCCAGCGCAGCCGACATGGCCACCCGACGGGCCGACGTGTTGTCCAAAGGCCTGCCCTACCTGGTCGCCGAAGAAGCCGGCAGCATCGTCGGTTTTGCCTATGGCAACTGGTTCAAGCCGCGGCCGGCCTACCGTTACTCGGTGGAGGGCTCGATCTACCTGGCGCCCGGTCTCGGCGGCAAGGGCCTGGGCCGCGCCCTGCTGTCGGAACTGCTGGCGCGCTGCGAAAGCGCTGGTATCCGCAAGATCATGGCCGTGATCGGTGACTCGGCCAACGCCGGCTCGGTCGGCCTGCACCTGGCCCTCGGGTTCAAGCAGGTGGGCATCGTCGAGTCCTGCGGATGGAAGTTCGGGGCCTGGCGTGATATCGTCATCATGCAAAAGACGCTGGGTGCCGGCGACACCTTGCCGCCCACGGACGCCACGCCGTCCTCTACGCTCCCACGCTGACTGCCCCCCCAATGAAAACAAAAAACAAGACCCTGGCCACCTGGCTGGCTTTGACCGGCGGCCAGCTGGGCATTCACCGCCTTTATCTGTATGGCCTCACCGATGTCTGGGCCTGGCTGCACCCGATGGCCGCCGCCCTGGGCTGGTGGGGTATTGAACGGGTGCGCATGTACGGCCAGGATGACCAGTTGGCCTGGGCGCTGGTGCCGCTGCTGGGTTTCACCTTGGCCGGCACGGCGTTGACGGCGATTTATTACGGCCTGATGGCGCCTGAAAAATGGAATACGCAGCATAACCCGACGACTGCGCCGGACGCAGCACAAGGCAAGACCAACTGGCTGACCATGGGCGCGATCGTGCTGGCACTGCTGTTCGGCACCATCGCCCTGATGTCCAGCATCGTCTTCAGCTTCCAGCGCTACTTCGAATACCAGGTCGAGGAAGCGCGGAAAATTTCCCAGCCGATGAAATAGGGCCCCCACGTTCGCTCTACTGGCGTGTAGCTCTCTGCCCCCGAGGGGGCGCTGCGCCTGCGGACCGGCGGAGCCGGCGTACAGCCCCCAGGAAGCCGCAGTCAGGCCCG
>Ga0335394_10005385_pt1 | contig 14476 bp, 15 predicted proteins | sample MAT03_FD_205741 | JGI IMG/M metagenome (GOLD analysis project Ga0335394, IMG submission 205741) | Freshwater microbial communities from Lake Fryxell liftoff mats and glacier meltwater in Antarctica - MAT-03 (spades assembly) (version 2) ...
TCGCCGGCGATTTCCCGATCTGTGTCGTACCCATGCTGGAGCAGGACCTGCAGATTCGGGATATTCCCCGGTGGGGCTATTTCTGCCAGATCAGTGATTCAACCACCAGCTACGGGTCCTACTCGGGCGCTGTACCCAACGAGAAAATCACTTGGGGCAAGCTTTCCGCAGACACGCCGAAGTTCATCATCGAGTCCGACGCGACCATCGTCGCACCCCTGATCTTTGCCTGTGTACTTGACCAGTAGCACCGGATCAGCCGGCCCCGCTCCATGTGCCCGTTGCGCCTAACCGCCCCGCTTTTACCCTGAAGGAACGCCGTTGGCCAAGAGTGCAGCTGCCATTGCCCGTGATGCCGCCCTGACGCCGGTCGTCGCCCCGGAGGCGCCCTGGACGCCCGAAGATTCCGCGGAGCTGTATCGCGTCGAGTCCTGGGGTGATTCCTTTTTCATGATCAATGAGCTGGGGCATGCCGCGGTCAAGCCGTTTGGCGACGACCGGCTGGCCATCGACTTCGTGAAGCTCATCCAGGAGCTCGAGAGGCGAGCCATCTCGTCGCCCGTGCTGATTCGTTTTCAGGACGTCCTCCAGTCCCGGGTGCGCATGCTGAATGAAGCCTTCGGCGCGGCCATCGAGGAGGCCAACTACGGCAATCGCTACAACGGCGTGTACCCCATCAAGGTCAACCAGCTCCATGAGGTGGTAGAGGAGGTGCTTGAGGCCGGCCGCAAGTACGGCATGGGCCTGGAGTGTGGCTCCAAGGGCGAGCTCATCGCCTGCCTGCCCCATCTCACCGAAGAGGGCATGCTGCTCGTCTGCAACGGGGTCAAGGACCGCTCGATGCTGTCGCTGATCCTGTCGGCCCAGCGCCTGGGACTGAATGTGGTTCCGGTGATGGAGAAGTACTCGGAGTTCGAGTCGCTGCTGGCGCTGGCTGACCTGCAGGGGGTCGCCCCGATCCTGGGCGTCCGGGTACGGCTGGCCACCCGTGGTTCCGGGCGGTGGTCGGAGTCCGGCGGTGCCCGCTCCAAGTTCGGCCTCTCGGTGCCGGAACTCGTGCGTCTCGTCGCGGAGCTGGAGCGCCGGGGCAAGCCGGAGTCACTGGCACTCCTCCACTTTCACATCGGCAGCCAGATCATCGACATCCAGGTGCTCAAGCGGGCCCTCAAGGAGATGACGCAGATTTACGCGTCGCTGCACCAGCGCGGAGTGAAGGTGCGGTACATCGACATCGGCGGCGGCCTGGGGGTCAGCTACGGCGCTGGCCACGCGCGAGGCGAGGCGGGCGTGAACTACGGTCTGCAGGAATACGCCAATGCGGTGGTCTTCGCCATCAAGGAAGTCTGCGACGTGCAGGAAGTGCCGACTCCCATCATCGTGTCCGAGAGTGGCCGGGCGATCACTGCCCACCACTCGGTACTGCTGGTGCCCGTGCTCGAGGGCCACCGGCGGGGTGGCCCCGACCACGTGGAGTTGCCTGCAGAGCCCCACGCTGCCGTGGAGGCGCTCTCGAAGATCCTCGATAACGTGCGCAATCCCGACCGGGAACCCGAAGAGCTCGTTGAGGCTTACCACGACATCGAAGAGATCCGGACCGAGGCGCGCACGCTGTTCAGCCTGGGCTACCTTGAGCTCGGCCAGCTGGCGACCGTGGAGGAACTCTACTGGTCCATTGCCCGGGACCTGCTGGCCCGGCTGCGCCTCGCGGAGATCGACCCCGCGCCGGCTGAGCTTCTGGAGCTGGAAGAGAAGCTGACGGACCGCTACCTCTGCGACTTCTCGGTTTTCCAGTCCATCCTTGATCATTGGGCCATCGACCAGTCGTTCCCGATCATTCCCATCGACCGGCTCGACGAGAAACCGGATCGTCGGGCTCAGCTGGTCGACCTCACCTGCGATTCAGATGGCAAGGTCAGTCACTACATCTCGGCCATGGACGACAAGACCTTCCTGCCGGTGCATTCCCTGGAGGGCGACCAGCCGTATTACCTGGGATTCTTCCTCATGGGTGCCTACCAGGACATCATGGGTGATACCCACAATCTGTTCGGTCGCGTGGCTGAAGTCCACGTCTATGCGGATGCTGACGAGCCGGACAATTTCTGGATCGAGCGCATCATCCCGGGGGCCGCCATCCACGAGATGCTGGCCCAAGTGCAATACTTCCCCAATGACCTCAATCGACGCATGAGCGACATCGTCAAGCGCAAGATCGATGCGGGCATCATCCGGCCCACGCTGGGCATGGAAATTCTCGGCCAGTATCTCGCCTGCTTCAACGACACCACCTACTGCGATGCGCGGCCGGAGCGCGCCGGGTGAGCCAGGCGGTGGTGCCCACGGCCCTCGTGCAGATGCGTTGTTCTGCTGATCCGGCGGACAACCTGCAGAGGGCCCTCGGCCTGGCGCGGAAGGCGGCACAAAATGGCGCCAAACTGATTTGCCTGCCTGAACTGTTCCAGAGCCGCTACTTCTGTCAGAGCGAGGACAGCGCGCAGTTTGCTCTGGCCGAGGCGGTGCCGGGACCGGGATCCGAGGCTTTCGGCGTCCTTGCCGCCGAGTTCGACGCCACCATCGTTATCAGTCTCTTTGAAAGGCGCGCGCCGGGCCTCTTTCACAACACGGCCGCCGTGCTGGATGGCCGCAGGGGCTACGCCGGCAAGTATCGGAAGATGCACATCCCGGACGATCCCCGGTTCTACGAGAAGTACTACTTCACGCCAGGCGACCTGGGGTTCCGCTCCTTCGCGACCGGGGCGGGCAATCTCGGTGTGCTGATCTGCTGGGACCAGTGGTACCCGGAGGCCGCCCGGCTGACGGCGCTGAAAGGTGCCGAGATCCTGATCTACCCCACGGCCATCGGCTGGCAGCCGGAGGAAAAGGCCCGGCTCGGCGAGCGGCAGCACGCGGCCTGGGAGTTGATGCAGCGTGCCCACGCCGTGGCGAATGGCTGCTTCGTGCTGGCCGTCAACCGGACGGGCTTCGAGCCGGACCCGACGGGCAACGGCGGCATCGAGTTCTGGGGGCAGAGTTTCGCCGTGGCCCCGGACGGCCGGATCCTGGCCCGCGGGCCGGCGGACGCGGAAGCCGTTCTGGAACTGGAGCTGAACAGAGCGGAGATCGAGGCCTTCCGCATCGGCTGGCCTTTCCTCCGGGACCGGCGCATCGATGCCTACGAGGACATCACTCATCGTTTTTCAGACGCGTAGCGCGGGATCGCGCCTGAAGGCGCTCCTACGGGTCAATGCGGTTCGCCGCTGCCGTGCCGTCGCGCCAGGTAGCGCCCCATGTCGCCGGCACTCCGCAGAAAGCGGCGACCCTGCCATTCCCGGACGTCCAGGCCCGCGAGCGCCAGCTCCGCCGCCGGGGTCGGCGCGACCACCAGTAGCGGCAAGCCCTGGTTCTCTGCGCCGACCGCCGCGATCACGGCGGCCCGGGGCCGGGGAAAGTCGACATAGTGGATGTCCAGAACCTGGCGCAGTTGCGGATAGAACGCCAGTACACCTTCCAGCGTCGCGCAGGCCGGGCAGTAGCACAGGCCCCGGGTACCGGCCTTGAAGTCGGGCTTCAGAAGAAACAGCTGGTCTCTCGTCATGAGCAAGGTCCGATGGGTGGCCGCTGATCCGGAGCACTGATGTGAGCGAATTCACCAACATGTCCGCCCCCGTCATTCTATGGTTTCGTCAGGACCTTCGTCTTGGGGACAACGCCGCACTCACCGCCGCTTGTGCCTCGGGACAAGCCGTACTGCCCGTGTTCATCCGGGACGACGACGCTGCAGGCCGCTGGCAGAACGGCGGCGCCACGCGCTGGTGGCTCCACGGGAGTCTGGAGCGCCTGGACGCCGAGCTGCGACGGCGCGGGTCCCGCCTGATCTTGCGCACGGGGGACTTTACTCGCGTACTCACCAGGCTCCTTCGCGAGACGGGTGCTGAGGCGGTCTACTGGAGTCGGAGCTATGAGCCCGGCGAGGCCGCTCTGGAGGACCGATTAAGGCAGCAGTTGGGTGACGCAGCGACCCTGCGCCGCTTTGCGGGGCGCCTCCTTTTCGAGCCCGAGACTATTCGCACGGCCGCCGATCGTCCCTTTCAGGTGTTCACGCCGTTCTGGAAGGCTTGCCTTGCCCAGCCGGCACCCTCACCACCGCGCCCCGCGCCCGAGGAATTCGGCCGCCCGGTGAGTTGGCCGGCTAGCGAACCACTCGCGGACTGGAACCTGTTACCACGGCAGCCCGACTGGAGTGGTGGCCTGCGCTCGGCCTTCGAGCCCGGCGAGGCTGCCGCCGTGGCACGACTGGAGACCTTTCTCGATAGCGCTGTGCAGCGCTATCGCGACGGCCGCAATCGGCCCGGGGCTGCGGGCACGTCACGTCTCTCTCCTTACCTGCACTTTGGTGAGATCAGTCCCCGCCAGGTCTGGCATGCCGTCCAGGCCAGCATGGCGGCAGGAGCTGCCCCCGAAGGCGAGGCCGCGGCCTTCCTCCGGCAATTGGGCTGGCGCGACTTCTCGGCCCATCTCCTGTTTCACTGCCCACATCTTCCGGAGCAGCCCCTGCGGCCGGAGTTTGCGCACTTTCCCTGGGCACCGGAGCCAGAACTGTTCAAGGCCTGGTGCCAGGGTCGCACGGGCTATCCGCTGGTCGACGCCGGGCTGCGGGAATTGTGGTCCACGGGCTGGATGCACAACCGGGTGCGGATGATTGTCGCGTCCTTTCTGGTGAAGGACCTGCTGGTGCCGTGGCAGGAGGGGGAGGCCTGGTTCTGGGACACGCTGGTCGACGCGGATCTCGCCAACAATGCCGCCAGCTGGCAGTGGGTCGCGGGCTGCGGCGCGGATGCGGCGCCGTTCTTCCGCGTCTTCAATCCGGTGCTGCAGTCCCGGAAGTTTGATCCGGAGGGGGCCTACATCCGGCAGTGGGTGCCGGAATTGGCCGCGTTGCCGGACGAACACTTGCACGCCCCGTGGGAAGCCCCAGCCAGCGTTCTCGGGCACGCCGGCCTGCGTCTGGGCACCGACTATCCCCATCCCATCGTCGACCATCGCGCCGCACGGCAACGCGCCCTGGATGCTTTCACCAGCCTGCGCCGGGAACGAACCCGTGCATAATCGCCCACGTCATTTTTTTCATCCGGAGCCGTTGCGATGATTACCTACGTTGCCATCCTGTTCGCCAAGCCGGGCCATGAGCTGGCCGTCACCCAGTTTTACCAGGACCTGGAGCCGCTGCTGCGGGAGGCAACCGGCTACCGGGGCCGAAGGATGCTGCGCGCCCGTCCCGGGGCGATGGAGGCGGAAGTCCGCCGCGTGACGCCGCCGGAAGAACTGAAGGGTCACGGCCATGAAGACGGGCCCGCTGGCGTCCAGTTCGTCCTCGTGGAGCAATGGGACAGCGTGGCGGATCGCATTGCGTTTTCCCGGGGTGCTTCCGGCGCCCGGAGCAAGGACCTGTTTCCCCACCTCCTGCCCCAGCACTCCCACGAGTTCTACGAAGACGTGACGCCGCAGCCCTGACACGTCAGACCTGACAAGTCAGACCTGAGGCGCCGTGTTCATTCAGCGCGGGAGCCTGCTGCTCTCCGGGTTGCTGGCGGCCGGACGCTGTGCGGCCCTGGCCAGCGGCGCACCGCCGACCGACGCCGGGTTTGCCGCCACCTCACCCTGGGCGGTGGTGCTCTTCCGGCCTGAGGACCCCGGCATCTGCACGGGCAGCCTGATCGCGCCGCGGTACGTGCTGACCGCCGCCCACTGCGCCGGCCCGGGACTCAGCGTCCTCTTCGGCAACCGGTCCCGGGAGTTGGCCCGTCGGGTTGTCGTGCGCGAGGTGATCCGGCACCCGAAGTACACCAGTCAGCCCAATGCTTACGATCTGGCTCTGCTGCGCCTCGCCCGGCCGTTGCGGGTGCGACCGGTGCCGATTGCCAGCCGGGCAGAATCCTGGGATCTGGTGCGTCCGGACGGCGCGGCAACCATCCTTGGCTGGGGTGCCACGGCGGCGGGAGTGCAATGGCCCGACGTGCTGCTTCAGGCCACGATCCACTTCACGGCACTGGGGATCGTTGGGACCCACATCTATCTGGACTCGCCCGAAGGGGGTCCCTGTGGCGGCGACAGCGGCGGACCCCTGCTCGTGACTGGTTATGACGGACAGCCCGTCCTGGTGGGGGTCGCCAGCGTCACAGTCGGTAACCTGTGCGCCGCCGGGGGCGGCATTGCGGGCTATACGGATGTCTCGGTCCTACTGGATTTCATCCGGGACCACGTCCCGGACCTGCCAGAACGCCTGCCGCCACTCGATTTCGGTCAGCCCCGTTACTGAGGCGGCGAATCCCAACCGCTCCCGCCGCCGAAATGGCAGTGACTGATAAAAGGACGGGCCCCGCCATTCGGGCACAATGACCTCCATGGAGTCACCAATCCCCTCCGCTCCCGGGCAGCTGATCAGCGACCTGCTGGCAGCGGCTGAGGACCTCGACGTGGCGGCCTGCGAACGCCTGTGTGTGCTCGCCGTGGCCGATCTCGACCCACTGGTGCTCGTCTGCGATGTGGTTTCGCCAGTGCTGCGCGAGGCGGGGAATCGCTGGCATCGGGGCGAATGGTCGGTCATTCAGGAACGCATCCTGTCGGGCGTGGTGAAACGCCAGCTGTCGTCGGCGCTGGATCGCCATCTGGCCCAGGCCGACGGGCCCAGCGTGGTGTTCGCGACCTTGAGTGGCGAGCGTCACGAGCTCGGTGGCCTGATGGGTGCGGTGGTGGCCGCCAGCCGCGGGTTCCGATGCATCTATCTGGGGCCCGATCTCCCGGCCACCGAGATTGGCAGCTTTTGCGTGCGCCGGCCAGCCGATGTCCTGGCCATCAGCGTCGTGACGCAGCCGGATGTCAACGATGCTTCAGGACAGTTGCACACGCTGCGGCAGCTGGTCCCCGCCCCGACGGAGATCTGGGTAGCCGGCCAGGCTGCTACGCTGCTGTCCCGCGACCCGCTGCCGCCCGGGGTGGTGGCAGTCGCCGACCTCACTGGATTTCTGGCGAAGCTGGCCGGACTGAGACAAAGGACGCCATGAAAATTTCCCGAACCCGGATCGTGTGGCTGCTCGCGATCGTCGCCATCATTGGGCTGGTCTGGCAGATCCGTCGCCCGGGCCCTGCGGTGGTCACGGAGCCGGTGCGCCGGGACATCGTCGAGCTCGTGGTGGCCAGCGGCAAGCTCCAGGCCGTCCGGGAAACCCAGGTCGGCGCGGAGTCCGCGGGCATCGTCGAGAGTCTCGCCGTGAACGAGGGCGCTGTCGTACGCCAGGGCGACCTGCTGGGCCGGCTCACGGCAGGGGACACAGCGCCCCGCCTCGCTTCCGCCCGGGCTGCTCTGGATGTGGCAGGAAAGAACGTGCGGGCCGAACAGGCAGCGCTCGACAAGGCGCGGCAGGAACTGGCCCGCTTCCAGCTGCTGGCGGAGCGCAAGCAGGTCTCCACCGCTGAACTCGAGCGGGCCGAGGCGGATGCCCGGGTGCAGGCGGCGCGGACCGAGGCGGCCCGGGCCCGGGGTCGGGAGGCCGCTGCCGAAGTCGACCGGGTCGGCCCGGAGTTTGGCCGCCGTGAGGTCCGGGCGCCGTTCAACGGGGTCATCACCGATCGTCTGGTGGAGCCGGGCACGCCCGTCGCGGCGGCCCAGGGCTGGTTCCGGATTTCCGAGATGGCCGCGACCGAGATCGAGGTGGAGACGGATGAGAACAACCTGGGCAAGCTCAAGGTGGGTCAGCCGGTCATCGCTTTCGTGCCGGCGTATCCGGACCGGCCCTTTCGCGGCACGCTGACCCAGGTGGGGCCCTTCGTGGACAGCGAGCGGGGCGTGGTGCGCCTCAAGATCACGCCCCAGGAGTTGCCCGACTTCGTCCTGCCGAACATGACGGTGGATGTCAGCATCGAAGTGCAGCGGGCCAATCAGGCGCTGGCGTTGCCGGTGAGCGCGGTGGCGCTCCAGGCCAATCCCCCGTTCGTGCTGGCCGTCGGCGAGGGGGGCGTGCTGGAGCGCCGGCCGGTGAAGGTCATCGGCCGCAACCCCGACTGGGTGGCCGTGGCGGAGATCCCGGAGGGCACGGCGGTGGTGCGGCAGCTGATGGGCATGTCTCCGGGCCGGAAGATCCGGCCAGTCACTGAGCCGCCGGCCGCAGAGGGCGGCGGACCGCCCAAGAGTGTGGCCACCCGCTGATGTTGTCCTACTTCATCCGCTCCGTCGCCTTCCGGCACCTGCGCTACAGCGTGGGCCAGTCATTGCTGACGATCGGCGTCGTCGGGATCAGCGTGCTGCTGATCATTTACCTCCGGACGATCATTGGCGGCACCCAGAACCGTATTACGCAGAACACGACCGGCGCGATCCCCCACATCACCGTGGAGCCGCCGGAGCGGACCCCGGTCGGGGCGTGGCAGCTGACTAACCTGGGCATCGATCCCGACACGCTCTACGTGGGGGAGGTCGTGAATCTCCCGAAGGCCCGGGAAGTGATCGAGGACTGGCGTTTGTGGCTGCCGTCCCTCGATGCGGTGGACCCGGGAGTCGCGACGGTGTCGCCGGTCGTCACTGGCCAGGCTTTCATGAATCGGGGCTCCCGGCGCCAGTCTGTCCGGGTTACCGGCGTGCTGCCGGAACGCCACAACGGCATTGTCGAGATCGAGAAGAACCTGGACGCCGGCCGTTTCATCGGTATGGTGTCCGGTGACGTGGTGCTGGGCCAGAAGCTGGCCAGGGACTTCGGCCTGAAGCTCCGGGACAAGGTCCGGCTCGTGGGTCCCGAGGGGCTCACGCTGAACTTCTCGGTGGCCGGCATCTACACCACGGGTTTCGGCCAGGTGGACGACGGCCAGGTGTTCGTGACCCTGCGGGATGGGCAGTCCCTGCTGGAGCTGGGCGGTTCGATCAGCTCCTTCGGGCTGAAGCTGACTGACCTTTACGATGCCGAGAACGTGGCCCGGCGGATGGCACCCTCGCTGCCCTTCAAGGTGCAGTCCTGGGTCGTGCAGAACCCCAACCTGTTTCGCACCCTGGATGCCCAGGGTCAGACCCGGGATCTCATTCTCATCATGACCACCATTGCCTCCGGCTTTGGTATCGGCAGCATTCTCGTCATGGTGGTGACGAGCAAGTACCGGGAGATCGGGATCCTGAAGGCCATGGGGGCAACCCCCGGGGAGATCCAGAGCATCTTCGTGCTCGAGGGTCTGCTGCTGGCCTTCGTCGGCTGTCTGGTCGGTGTTCCTCTTGGCGTACTGCTGCTCAAGGGCCTTGCCGCTATCCGCTCGGTCGGTCCCGACGGTCGCGTCGATGCGCCGTTCCTGATCGAGATCGATCCGATGCTGCTGCTCGGTGCCTCCCTCGTGGCCATGGCCACCGGAGTCGTCGCCTCCTACTTCCCGGCCCGCCGGGCCGGGAAGGTGGATCCCATGCAGGTCATCCGGGGCAGCTGATGGCACACCCTGTCGTCGAGCTCGACCGCGTCGGCAAGATTTACTACAACGGCGACGTCGAGACTCCGGTGCTGTTTGATATTTCCTTTGCCATAGTGCCGGGCGAGTTCGTGGCGATCGTCGGCGGCAGCGGCTCGGGCAAGACCACCTTGCTGAATCTCATGGGCCTGCTTGACCGCCCGACGGCGGGCGTGATTCGGGTCGAGAATCAGGAAGTCAGCCAGCTCGATGAGCTGAAGCGCGCCAGGGCCCGGCGGGACCGGCTGGGGTTCATCTTCCAGTTCCACTACCTGTTGCCGGAATTCACCGTGCTCGAGAACGCGCTCATGCCCTGCCGGATGCGCGGTCGGGAGTTCGAGAAGTCCCAGGAGCCCCGTATGCGCGAGCTGCTCAAGGCCGTCGGCCTGGAGGACAAGCTGAAGGTCCGGCCGCCCCAGTTGTCCGGTGGCCAGCAGCAGCGCGTCGCCGTGGTGCGCTCCCTGGCGAACGAGCCGGCGGTGGTCTTTGCCGACGAGCCAACGGGCAACCTCGACAGCAAGAGCGGGCGTTTGGTGTTTGATCTGATGAAGCGCCTCAGTCGTGAATCCGGCACGGCCTTCGTGATGGTGACCCACGACGACAACTTCGCGCTGGAAGCCGACCGGGTGATCCGCATCCGGGACGGCCGGCTGGTCGGAGCGCCGGTCGGAGCGCCGGAGGAGCGCCTGTAGGCGCGATCGATACCGCCATTGCCCCCTGATCGCGCCTGAAGGCGCTCCCGCCAGCGGAAACGGCGGACAATCGCCCCATGCTCTTGCCTGACCACGATTTCGTCAAACCCGCCACGCTGGCAGAGGGCCTCGCTGTGCTCCGGGACGCCACCGGTGACGTGCGGCTGCTGGGGGGCGGAGCTGGCCAAGGGCTTTGTGCACTACGTGGGCGAGGAGGTGGCCGCTGTCGCTGCCACCGACCCGCTGATTGCCGAGGCGGCGCTGGACCTCATCGAGGTTGAGTACGAGGTGCTGCCGTCCGTGACTTCCCTGCGCCGGGCCCTGCAGGCGGACGCGCCGCAGCTGCACGAGTGGGCCACTGGCAACGTGGCGCTGGCCAAGCCCCACCATTTCATCGCGGCGCTCCTGTCCCGCGTCGCCGGCAAGCCCGTAAAGATCAAGGCTACCGGCGACGAGGAGTTCATCATGTTCCGGGGTTCCGGCGAAACCCGGTAACGCTTCCGGACCGGCGTGACCCGGGACGGCAGGCTCAAGGCTCTCGAAGCGGACGTCACCTTCGATGCGGGCGCCCACGCGGAGTGGGCCATGATCCTGTGGCTCCCGGCGCCCTACCTGAACTGGCTCTAAAAGGTCGACGCCGTGCACTACCGGGGCCGCTTTGTCTACACCAGTACCGTCCCCAAAGGGTCCCACCACGGGGGCATTTTCGGCCGGCTGTCGGCGGGCTGGATGCAGCACCTGAATCACGTCGCCGAAGAACTCGGCATGGACCCTGCTGAGTTTCATCTGAAGAACGCGATCGACCCCGGACATCACGCCCTGGATGGCAGCGACTTCGCGTCCTGCGGATTGAAAGAGTGCATTGACCGGGTGGTGGAGCGTTCCGGCTGGAACGCCAAGTACAGCAAGTTGCCCCCGTACCGGGGCATCGGTATCGGCATTGGCGCCAGGCCTCGGGCGGCAAGAATGCCGCCAACGACACCTCCGCGGCGTTGCTGAAGGTCGCCGATGACGGCGTCGTGACGCCCTATACCGGGATCCCGGACAAGGGCCAGGGCTCCCACACGGTGATGGCGATGATCGCCGCCGAAGTCCTCGGTGTAGAGCCCGAGGACATTCGCATCGTCGGCGGTGACTCGGACATCACCCCCTTCGACTGGGGCGCCTTTTCCCAGCGCGGCACCTTCACGACGGGTAACGCGGTGAAACTGGCGGCGGAGGACGCCCGCGGGCAACTGGCCGGGATCGTCGGCACCCTGCTCGGCGTGGCCGCGACGGACCTTGAGTTTGCCCGCCGCCGGGTGTGGGTGCGTGGCGAGGCGCAGGACACGCCCGGCAGGTCCTTCAACTCGCCGCGTCCACCCGGATCGCTGGCCTATTCCTTTGGTGCCCAGGTGGCGGAGGTGGAAGTGGACCCGGAGTCCGGCGCGGTCCGGGTGTTGAAAGTGACGGCGGCCCACGACCTGGGCCGGGCACTCAACAAACTGCCCCGCACCTACGAGTTGCCCGAGGTGGAGTACCTCCTGGTGGAGACCATCGACCCTCAATGGACCCTTTGGGGCCAAGGAAGTGGGCGAGGGGCCGATTGTGGTGACCATGGCTGCCGTGGCGAATGCGGTGGGCGAGATGGTGCCCCAGATTCCGATGACGCCCTGGCGCCTGTTGCGGGTGATCCGCCACCGGCGGAACCACGGGCTGGCTCCGGCGGACTGAGGCTCGCCGTCAGTTCAGAAAGAACTGGAGTGCCGCGATCGTCAGTCCGAAGCCGACGACCAGCATGGAGCCGAGTTGGACGACCAGCCGGCTGGACAGCAGCTCCATTTCCTTCCGGACCAGAACATTGTCCTGGCGCAGCGCTGCGATATCTGTCTTGACGCCCGCCAGTTCGTCGCGAGACGCCAGGCTGGAGATCAACTCCTGCCGCAGCATCTGCAGGTCCATCTTCGTGGCGATCTGCAGGATCTGCAGGTCCGTCTTCGTCGCGATCTGCAGGATCTGCAGGTCCGTCTTCGTCGCGATCGTGGTGCCCATGTCCCGCTCCATCGCATCGACGACAGCCCGGGCCTTGTCGTTGGGGACGTCGATACTGACGAGGGCAGCATACAGTGAGGACAGCAGCGAATCCCGGCGGTTCAACCAGTTTCCGTTTTCGTGGCCAAGGGCAAATTCCCCTTGCTCCCTGCCGACCGGGGCGCTACCCGGCCGATGCACAGCCCCATCGCCGCCTTCTGGGGTTTCGGGGCCTTCGCCACGACGACCATGCTGAATGGCGTGTCCATCGTCCTGCTCTACTTCCTCGTCACGTTCATCAAGCTGGAACCCGTCGTCGCGGGTGGCTTTTCGTCTACACAGTGGCCTACGCGGTCTTCACCGTCCCCTGCATGGCGATGCCGGGCGAGATGACGGACGACTATCACGAGCGCTCCCGACTCATGTCCTGGCGTACCGTGTTCATGACCTTCGGCAACCTGATGGGGACGAAGATCCTCCGGTACGCGGGACTGGCAGCCTTTACGGCCGTCCTGCTGTTCTTTTTCTCCAGCATTCGCAAGAAGTCGTCGGCTGCAGTCGGCACGTACTTTGGCGTGTTCTCGCTGGGCACCGTGCTGTTCACGCCCGGGCAGCTGTGGGTGGGGCGGCGCTTCGAGAAGCGCCGGGCGCACCTGGTGTGCATGAGGGCCTATGCCCTTGGCAGGCTGTCCTGGCTGCTGGCCACACCGGCAGAACCTGACCTTGTGCTCTACGCCCCTGGCCAGCGGTGCGTTGCCGTCCGGCACGGGCTTCAACAAGGGCCTGGCGCGCGCCGCGGATCAGTCGGCGGGTGCCCGGCAGGCGATGGTGATCGGCTTCGTCCGGATCCCGGTCGCGACTCAGCTGCTGGCCATGGTGCTGCTGTACGGGTATCGACTGGAGCCCCGGGACCTCATGGCGGGCTCCGGGTCTGGCGCTTAACCGGGGGTGACCGCGGCGCGGCCTCCGACGGACGGTCGGGGTGAGGGTATTCCGCCGGACCGCCGTCGCTAGTACACTCGCCAGCATTGATCGGGGGCCGTCACCGGACGGCGGGCTTTCTAGGGGAGTTATTCATGAACAAACTAACAGCGATGGCTGTAATCGCAGCGGCCTCACTCGGCTTACAGACGATGGCCTACGGGTACAGCGCCAGTGCCAACGTCAACTTCGCCTGGGGCGGGGCCGCCCCGGCAGGCGATGCCATCGGCTGGGCGGGGAACGTTGTCAACGATCTGAGCACGGTGGACAACGCCACGTACTTCACGACGCTCCCCGGTACCAACTCCAGGAGTTACTTCAACGGCGATTTCGCCATCGCCAGCGACTACGCTGCCGGCACGACGGACGACTGCGCGACCCCGCCACCCGCCGTCCCTCCCAATGATCCCGGCTACGACGGCATCCAGCTCCGCCGCTACGGCTGCCGGGTGACGGACAGCACCGGCTACAACTCGCCGCTCTTCCTGGCGACCCCTGTTCTGGACACGGGTCCGGCCGCGTCGGCCACCGGTGCCGTCACGATCACGGACACGACCCTCACGGGCCTCCTGACGATCAACGCCACCGGTGACGAGTCGAGTCCCGCCTTGGGCGCCGGCGCCACGGGCTTCAACTACCGCAGCGCCGACGGCTCGCCCTTTGGCAACGTGTGGTACGGCGTCAGCAGCACGGCCACCCTGGCGGTCGCCCTGACGGGGACCTTCACGGCCACGAACTGGGACATTACGGGCGGCACGGCGCGGCTCGTCGATCCCAACTTCCAGTGCCAGCAGGGTGGCTTCGGCGGCAGCGCACCGGGCTTTATCCTCTGCAACCCGTCAACCGTGGCCGGCGGCTTTCAGAACAGCGGCACGGCCTTGAGCTTCGGCTGGGATCTGGACGGTGCCGGCACGAACACCACGATGGCCGACATCGAAGTCAGGGACGCGGCAGGGGCCAACATTATCTCGACGATTGGCGGCGTCCTGGCGGCACTGACGGTCGGTCCCGGCGGCGCGATCACGACGACCACGGGCGAGTACCGTGCGGGCCTGGGCAGCAGCGGCAGCGGTTGTCCGAGGAGCATCCGATTCACCGGCACGGCCATCAACTGCGGTTCGCTGACCGTCGGGCGGCTGGTGGTGACGGGCAGCCTCATCGATGATCCGGACCAGTTCACGTTCACCGACGAGACCGACGTCCCCCTGGCCACGGTGCGTACCTCCAACACCATCACGGTAGCGGGCACGGCGGCGGCCAATGCCATCTCGGTCGCCAACGGCGAGTACTCCATTGACGGCGGGGCTTTCACCACC
>Ga0335394_10005389_pt1 | contig 14471 bp, 8 predicted proteins | sample MAT03_FD_205741 | JGI IMG/M metagenome (GOLD analysis project Ga0335394, IMG submission 205741) | Freshwater microbial communities from Lake Fryxell liftoff mats and glacier meltwater in Antarctica - MAT-03 (spades assembly) (version 2) ...
TTTACAGGTGCTGCTTTTTTTACAGGTGCTGCTTTTTTTACAGGTGCTGCTTTTTTTGCTACTGGTTTAGATGCTTTTTTTGTTGCCATAATTAATGAGTTTTTAGTAAGTCTAATGTAAACATTTATTTTTTCAAAATTATCATTGTGATGAAATAATTTATTGCAGGATGTAAGACTGCCTCCGACAACTTGATAAAAAATTTTTTTCGGGTGCACGTTACTGGGGTTATTCCTTTTTGTTAGCACAATAGATAGAGGCTAAAATCCCATTCAATGTCTGCCTGTTGGGTGTTGTGCAGGAATTTCTGAAAAGCCTTTTTTTTATGTAATACTCCATTTTCTTTCATTTGGATTTTTAAGAAAGAGCGAAGAAAATTACTCTTAACAATTGATCTATTTAATTAGAAAAGCCGCTTCCGGGCTGCTCTAATTAGCAACAACTGAAACGAAAATCCATACATTTTTTGTTTCTGATTTTTTTGAGAACTTGCATCTATGATAATATTAGAGGTCAGTTCTAAAAAATTAGACAGCACAATTATTCTTTTTTCTCCGGTACTTAAATTAGGCTAGTTAAAAAAAAGCTATTAACGACAGCGCTTGCATTAGCCTTTGCCATTGAAACGGATTCTTTTAAAGTACCGGGGCACCATCTTCATTAGAAGTTATTAAAAATATGTAGAAAGAAGCTACTTAAATTTAAAAAAGGAATAGAAACAGAGTTATAAATTTTTTCAATAAATTTATAAAGGCACAAAGCATTAAAAATATTTTGCTTTAGTAAAATTGAAGGTCCCTTTGATCAGCATAGCTGTAAAGTTCGCTTCAATCTCCGCTTCGCTAAAAGTTCCTCAATGGTATGCCGTACAAGGGAGTCCCGAAATAACGGGATAAATGACACAACGATGACGCCATAGAAAACAAATGCACGTAACAAAAAAAGAATCTTATCTCCAGGCAGATTTCCCGAATAAAATCCGGGACAGGCTCCCCATCATCGGGTTGATAGCTAACATCAACATCTTGCCATCATTTCAACCGCTCTTTAAAATCCAACCCATTATTTCTCAGCGTATCCAATGCCACATCATAACCAGCATCTGCATGTCTTATCACGCCCATGCCGGGATCGTTTCTTAAAACACGGGCTATTCTTTCGGCGGCATCATCGGTTCCATCGGCCACGATCACCATGCCTGCATGAATGCTGTAACCCATGCCTACACCACCGCCATGGTGCAGGCTTACCCAACTGGCACCGCCGGCTGTGTTTACCAAAGCATTTAAAATGGGCCAGTCGGCCACGGCATCGCTGCCGTCGAGCATGGCTTCGGTTTCCCGGTTGGGGCTGGCCACACTGCCTGTATCCAAATGATCTCTGCCAATAACGATGGGTGCTTTTACTTTACCGGTGCGAACGAGTTCGTTAAAAGCAAGGCCTGCTTTTTCTCTTTCTCCCTGGCCCAGCCAGCAGATGCGTGCGGGCAATCCCTGGAAGGCAATTTTTTCCTGCGCCATTTTCATCCAGCGCAGCATGCCGGTGTTTTGGGGAAATATGTTTTGTATGAGTTCGTCGGTTACGGCAATATCTGCCGGGTCGCCACTGAGGGCTGCCCAACGAAATGGGCCCTTGCCTTCGCAGAAAAGGGGGCGGATGTATGCGGGAACGAAGCCGGGAAATAATCCCCCCCCGCCCCCTAAAGGGGAGGCTTTGATCTCTGTTAAATGTAACCTGTTCTTTTCTTCGTACTCCTGTGCCCTTGCACGTATGTTATTGCCGTAATCGAATGTGATGGCGCCTTTGTCTCTTAGCTGCAGCATCAACTTTACATGCAGGTACATACTTTCATAACTGAGTTCGGTATAATGATCGGGGTTTTGTTCTCTTAATACATTGGCCGCTTCATTGCTGAGGGTATGTGGTATGTAACCGATGAGCGGGTCGTGGGCGCTGGTTTGATCGGTGAGCGTATCAGGAATAATATCCCTCTGAATGAGCCTGTCTAAAAGGTGTATGGCATTACAAACCACGCCTACACTTTTGGCCTCACCCACTTTTTTATAATGCATGGCAGCATTAATGGCTTCATCAATGCTGGTATGTTTTTCGTCGAGGTATTTTGTTTCCAAACGTTTGTCAAGTCGCCACTCCTCCACTTCTGCAATCAAAGCCACACCCTCGTTCATGGTAATGGCCAATGGTTGTGCACCGCCCATTCCACCGAGGCCGGCGGTTACATTCAATGTTCCTTTTAATGTGCCGCCAAAATGTTTATCGGCAATGGCTGCATAGGTTTCATAAGTACCCTGCACAATGCCCTGGCTGCCGATGTATATCCAGCTTCCGGCAGTCATTTGCCCATACATCATGAGGCCCTTTTTTTCCAGCTCATCAAAATGTTTCCAGTTAGCCCAGTTGGGCACGAGCTGGCTGTTGCTGATGAGCACCCTTGGTGCATCTTTATGTGTTTTAAGAATACCTACAGGTTTACCGCTTTGAATGAGCAGGCTTTCGTCGTTTTCTAATATTTTTAATGCCTTGATGATATTGTCCAGTGCTTCAAAATTTCGTGCAGCTTTGCCACGGCCTCCATATACAATAAGGTCATCAGGGCGCTCGGCTACTTCGGGATCAAGATTATTGAGCAACATTCTTAATGCTGCTTCCTGTATCCAGCCCTTGCAGGAAATTTCCGGGCCTGTGGGTGTTTTGTATTTAACGGCATCGTATGTTTTTGTGTGTACCATAACTAATATTTTTTTAGAAATGCCCCTATGGGCCCTAACAGTTTTGTCATATAAAATAGGGTTGTAAATTACTAAAACCTAACTAATAAATATATTTAAAGAATTACCTTTGGCCGAAGCAAAATGGTTGTGTGCAGCATGGCGGGCTTGTAAAGAAATGAACTTTATATTGCGGAACCCGAATTAATAAATAAAACAAAAAATTACCCTGATGGATGTTATAAATAGTTTACTGGAAGCATTAACGGTTTCTCCCGACAATATTCCCCTGCGGTTGCAGGTGGCAGATATGATGATGAAGGAACATATGTACGACGACGCCACTGCCCAATACAAATATGTGCTAAACATACAACCTCACAACTACAAGGCCCAGGCAGGATTGGCTTTGGGTTATTATACGCAGCAAAAATTTTCGGCGGCTATTGTGGTGTTTGAACAAATGCAGGAAGAATTGAAAATAGATGACCAGGTATTATATATTAAGAGCCTGATAAAAGAAAATTCTACCGACCAGGCCGTAACCGCTTACCAACAATTGCTGGATACTTACCCTGGTTTTTCGGATGCAGAGATTGATAAGGCCCTGCGCCTTACAGCCACCGATGACTTGGACGATTTATTTGGCGATGCAGATAATGACGAAGACTTTTTTATGGAAAAGCCAGACACCAAATTTGCAGATGTGGGTGGTATGAAAAAAGTAAAAGAAGAAATATCTATAAAAATCATTCAACCACTAAAAAACCCGGACCTGTACAAAGCTTTTGGTAAAAAAAGTGGTGGCGGTATTCTTTTGTACGGCCCTCCGGGTTGCGGAAAAACATTTATTGCAAAAGCTACGGCAGGAGAAATAGATGCAAAGTTCATTAACATTGGCCTGCACGATATACTGGATATGTGGATTGGCAACAGTGAAAAAAACCTGCACGAAATATTTGAAATGGCCAGGCGCAATACACCTTGTGTATTATTTTTTGATGAAGCAGATGCGCTGGGTGCCAGCCGCAGCGATTTAAAACAATCGGCAATGCGGCATGTGATCAACCAGTTTTTGGCAGAGCTGGATGGCGTGGATGCCAACAATGAAGGCGTGCTGGTATTGGCAGCCACCAATGCTCCATGGAATATTGATGCTGCATTTAGAAGGCCGGGAAGATTTGACCGGGTAATATTTGTAGCACCGCCGGATGAAGAAGCAAGGGAGGATATTTTAAAATCGCTTTTGAAAGATAAACCGGCCATAGATATTGATACCCGCAAGATTGCAGGAGCTACCGCAGAATATTCCGGTGCCGACCTGAATGCTATTATTGATATTGCGGTAGAAGAAAAACTGTGGGAGTCTATCAGCAAAGGAACCGTGCAGCCCATTTATACAAAGGATCTGCTGAATGCTGCAAAAAAACATTCCCCTACCACAAAAGAATGGTTTGCATCTGCAAGAAACTATGCATTGTACTCCAACGAATCGGGCCTGTATGATGATATTTTAAAGTACCTTAAATTAAAAAAGTAGAACGCCACCACTATTAACAGCTACCCCTTTTTGATGAACGATATATCTCCTTATTTAGAAAGAGCCCAGCTCCTGCTTGCACAGGGCCGTGCCAACGATGCCATTGCCCAGCTTAAAAATGCATTGCAGCAGGACCCCGGCAGCGATGAGGCACTGTCATTATATGCAAGGTGCCAGTTTGCACAAAAGGATTATGATGCCGGTATAGCTACAATAAATAATGCCATAAGCATTGACCCGGAAAACAGTTATTATTTTTACCTGCTGGGTTTTGGATATTATAGTGCCAATAAAAATAAAATGGCGCTGGAAGCATTTAAACAATCGCAGGAAATGGACCCGTATTTTGCAGAGACTTACGGGTTGATGGCACATGTATATATTGAGCAAAAAGATTTTAATAAAGGACTGGCCACTGCCAATGAAGGCCTGGAGATAGATCCGGAAAATATCACCTGCCTTAATGCAAGATCTATTGCCCTGAATAAAATGCACAAAACAGATGATGCAATTAATACCATGCAAAATGCTTTGGCGCAGGACCCTGATAATGAATATACGCATTGCACAGTGGGATGGAATTACCTGGAAAAAGGACAACATAAGATTGCTACAAAACATTTTAAAGAAGCCCTGCGCATCAACCCCAATATGCACAATGCACAGGCAGGATTAAAGGAAGCATTAAAATCTAAAATTGCTCCTTACCGCTGGCTGCTGCGCTATAGTTTTTGGATAAACAACAAGGGAAAAAAAATGAGATGGATCATTCCCCTGGGATTATATCTAACGGTGAGGTTACTTTCTTCGCTGCTGAAAATGAAGGATGGAACTGAATATATCGCAGGCAGTTTGATAGCCCTTTATTTTTTATTTATCCTAACCTCCTGGCTGATTACACCGCTTGCTAATTTTTTCCTTCTCTTTCATAAAGACGGGAAATACGCATTAACCCAAACAGAGAAAAAAACAGCCGTTACAGTTGTTGCGGCATTATTGGCCGGGTTGATTTGCCTTTGCGTTTCGCAGTTAATAGCAACTGAATATAAAAATATTGTTACCGGTTTTATTATAGCCACTGCTGCATTCTGGGCCATGTCTGTACCGCTTGGCAATATTGAATATCCGTTATCGGTTAGGGAATATGGCACGCAAAATAAAATTGCAATGTTGCTGGTATTGCTGGCATTGGTAACCATCCCTTTTGCATTTATTTATTTACCAGTGGCCATATTTACGGGAATCAGTTTTATTGTAATATTTGTGTTGAATAACTGGGCGGGTATTTTTAGGTAAGAAGAATAGTTGGGATTAGTTATTTTTCCACTTAATCATATTTATTTCGTTCAGGACTTTGTTTTGTTTCAAACAAATTCAAGGAATGCATTAGTACTTTTTGATAGCCTGTAATATATTCGGTTGTGCTTGGTTACATACATTGAACGGATATTTTTTCTTTTTAGAGATGGCTTCCCAATTTTTGGGTTTCTGCTGATGACTCTATTACTTTTAAAAGTTTTTTCTGAAATTTAAGTGCTGATTGGAATGACCAGATTTTTTCTACCATTTGGAAGTCTCTGATGCTTTAGCTTCAAAGTTGTGGGTAAGCACTATTTTATATGCCATGATGCCATTTTCTTTTTGAACTCCTCCAGGTTCATTACCTTACCTTCATCAGCTTGTTGTATGGCTTCTTCCAATTTTTTCATTTGCTCATCCGTTAATGGATCTTCTTCAGCATCCTGCACCCCTGTTCTATTTTCAATGATGTATGGTACAATGTCATCATTTAGCACATGGAGTATATGTTCATCCTGAATGTTGTCTATCAGATTATGTAATTCTTTTTTTAGTTCTTCTTTTGTTTTCATAAAAAAGTGTTTACCAAATTTACTTGTTTCAATGAATTGATTTTGAAAAGGACTAATAAATTACAATGCAATTATATTTTTATTTGATTGTTGATAGTAGAGGGTCCATAGACAGGCTCATTTCCTGTAACTTCTTTTATATTTTCAGAATGCACAATAGCCTTTTAACTCAATCAACCTGCCCTTTATTCCAATATTCTACATCCGATATTCAATATTCAAAGTCGTTAAGTAAAAGGTTTCAAATGCCCCGCAGGGGCTTCCTGTTTATAGAAATTATTTCATGTTTTTAATCAGGCTCAATAGGAGCCTGATTAATTTGAGGTGGCTCCTCACGAAGCTTAAATAAACGGCATTGATTCGACATCCGACATTCTACATTCACATCATTTATCAAAATACTAAAAGCCTGCCAGCCGGCAGCTACTTGTGGACACATCTTCGATGTGAAAAAATTGGATTGTTTTGCTGATCCAGCATCCTGCGAAGCAGGATAATCCTGTATTTATAAAATTTAAAAAACTGATTCCTGGGTTAGTAAACAGTTTAACCAATTATAAAATCAAACAAATCTATCCCATTCGTGTCATCAGTGTTCCTATTGTATTTGTATCCACAAGGTAGCTGGCGACAGACAGGATTTTCTCGCCCACCAGCCTACGTACAAACCCTTATATTTTTTGGGCTTTCAGCTTTGACTTTTCCTGGTTTGAAGAAAATTATCAAAACACTATAAGGTTTCCCCGCCCACAAGCCGACACAAAACACTATAAGGTTTCCTCGCCCACCAGCCGACACACAAACACTTATAGGTTTTGGACATTCACCTTTCACTTTTCACCTTTTCCAGATTGAGGAAAGATATCAAAACACTATAAGGTTTCCCCGCTCACCAGCCGACACAAAACACTATAAGGTTTCCTCGCCCACCAGCCTACACACAAACACTTATAGGTTTTGGACATTCACCTTTGACTTTTGACTTTTGACTTTTGACTTTTGACTTTTGACTTTTGACTTTTGACTTTTGACTTTTGACTTTTGACTTTTGACTTTTGACCACCTTTCACCCCTCTAATATTCTTGTATAAATTTCACCGCCATCATCATATCATCATGCATCACTCTGTCTGCTTCGTTAAAGGATACAACTTTTCTAAATGCAGAGATGATAGCTTCCAGCTCTGGAGATGTTTGCAGTGGCCGGCGAAATTCCAATGCCTGCACAGCCGTTAATAATTCGATGGCCAAAACTTTTTCTACATTCTCTATCACCCGTTTGCATTTGGTGGCGGCATTGGCACCCATGCTCACATGATCTTCCTGGTTGTTGCTGCTGGGGATACTGTCTACACTTGCAGGAGTGCACAATTGTTTGTTCTCACTCACAATGCCTGCGGCTGTATACTGAGGAATCATAAAACCGCTGTTGAGACCGGGATTCTTTACCAAAAAAGCCGGCAGGTTTCGTTGCCCGCCTATTAACTGGTAAGTTCTTCTTTCGCTGATGCTGGCCAGTTCACTCATAGCGATGGCTAAAAAATCTAGTACTAACGCCAACGGTTGTCCGTGAAAATTTCCCCCGCTTACAATCAGGTCTTCTTCCGGAAAAATATTGGGGTTGTCTGTTACAGAATTAATTTCTTTTATAAAAACTGATAAAACATAATCAATCGTATCCTGCGTGGCACCATGCACCTGTGGTATGCAGCGGAAACTATAAGGATCCTGCACCTGTTGTTTTTCCTGCGTTCTGATTTCACTACCGGTTAATAATTCCCTTAACCTTTTTGCTACTGCCACCTGCCCATGGTGTGAGCGCACTGCATGAATATGTTCATTCAAAGGATCGGCCACGCAATCAAATGCTTCAAAGCTGATGGCAGCAATAATATTGGCCCAGTTCATCAACCGCTCTGCCTGTATAAGATTATACATGCCATAAGCACTCATAAACTGTGTGCCATTAATTAGTGCCAGGCCTTCCTTGCTTTTTAAATGAATCGGTTGCCAATTCAGTTCATCTAACACTACTTTGGTTGGATACTTAATCCCCTTATGTCGTACTTCGCCCAATCCTATCAAAGGCAAACTTAAATGACTGAGGGGCGCCAAATCGCCGGAAGCACCTAATGAACCCTGCGTAAAAATAACCGGCAGCACATCATTGTTATACATATCCATGAGTCGTTTCACCGTATCTACCTGCACCCCGCTATGCCCATAACTCAACGATTTAATTTTAAAAGCGATCATCAGTTTTACAATAGCTGAAGGCACTTCTTCTCCCATGCCGCATGCATGTGATTGCAGGAGGTTGCTTTGCAATTGCTCCAGTTGGGTATCATCAATGCGTACATTTTGAAGATAACCAAACCCTGTATTGATGCCATAAAATAATGCATCGGAATGACTCATTTTTTTATCCAGGTATTCCCTGCATAATGATATTTTTTCATGTGCGTCAAAAGTGATGGATACAAGCTGATCAAAAGCCAACAGGTTTTTTACCTGTTGAAAATCGGTGTGTTTACAATCGAGCGGGAGATAATTATAACTCATGAATTAATTGGGCTGTTGGTCGAAAAAAATTAACTTGGTCAAAAGTAAGAAAAAGGGAGGAAGGATAGAACGGCGGTGATTAAGATAAAAGATCCTCACGCAAAGGGGTTAAGTTAAAATACAAAAGTTGCTTCTATTTTTTTCTTCTCTTTGCTCCATTATATGAAACAAAATCAGGTTATGAAAAAAATATTATTTCCATTTGTATTGCTGCTTTGTTGTTCGGTAACTGCTCAAACGGTACAACTATTAACCAGCGGCACTAAAACCAGTATACGTGGCCTGAGTGTGGTGGATGATAAAACAGTGTGGGTGAGTGGCAGCAATGGCACTGTGGGTCGCAGCCTGGATGGTGGTACCAACTGGAAGTGGATGACGGTAAAAGGTTTTGAGAAAACTGATTTCAGGGATATAGAAGCTTTTGATAAAACTACGGCAGTAATTATGGGAATTGCTGAACCGGCATATATTCTTCGTACAATAGATGGCGGTGATACATGGCAATTGGTTTTTGAAAACAAAACAAAGGGAATGTTCCTGGATGCAATGGAATTCTGGAATGAACAGGCAGGCATTGTGATTGGTGACCCCATCAATGGTCATTTTTTTATTGCCCGCACTTTTGACGGTGGACAGAGCTGGCAGGGCATTCCAGAAAACTTAAGCCCGGTGGCAGATAGCGGCGAAGCCTGTTTTGCCAGCAGCGGCACCAACATTAGAAAACTCACAAAAAAAGAAGCGGTGTTTATTACCGGCGGACTGGTGAGCCATGTGCAGGTAAGAAATAAAAAAATAAGATTGCCATTGATTGATGGTAAAGAAACTACCGGCGCCAATTCTATTGCTGTGAAAAATAAAAAAACCTGGATGGTAGTAGGCGGCGATTTTAATACAAAGGACAGCAGCACTAAGAACGCAGTAATAAGTTTTGATGGCGGAAAAACATTTGTATTGCCGGATGTGCCACCCACAGGTTACCGGAGTTGTGTAGAATTTTTAAAGAAAAAACAATGGATCACCTGCGGACTGAATGGCGTGGATATAACCAATGATGATGGGAAAACATTTAGCAATATCAGCAAGGAAGGATTTCATGTGCTGCGAAAAGCGAAGAAGGGCAAGACGGTTTATTTTGCAGGTGGCGGTGGAAGAATTGGGAAAATGGTGTGGTGAAAGGGGAAAACCTGACAGGATCGAAGGGACTGGGTGAAAGGTCAAAGGTCAAAAGTGAAAGGTGAAAAGTGAAAGGTGAAAGCCTGCCCGGACCGAAGGGAACGGGTGAAAAGTGGATTAAACTTTATATTAGTAGTTAACGTTATTTGCCAAATATTACTCCTGGATAACAATAAAAAACCTGCTGATTTTTAAACCAGCAGGCTATCATTTATATCTTATTCATTTTAATTCAAACTCCTAAAATCTACCGGCACCAGTTTGCTTACGCCTGCTTCCTGCATCGTTACACCATAAATTACATCTACAGCACTCATTGTTTGTTTATTATGGGTAACAATAATGAACTGTGAGTTTTCGCTAAACTGTTTGATCATGTTGGTAAACTTACCTACGTTGGCATCATCCAGCGGGGCATCCACTTCATCCAAAATACAGAATGGTGCGGGCTTTATTAAATAGATGGCAAACAACAAAGCTGTTGCTGTCAAAGTTTTTTCGCCACCACTCAACTGGCCAATACTGCTCGGGCGTTTGCCTTTTGGTTTGGCCACAATATCAATAGCGGTATCGGCAAGATTTTCCGGATCTACCAACACCATGTCGGCAGTATCTTCATCGCTAAACAAAGCCTTAAATACTTTCTGAAAATTTTCTCTTACTCTATTAAAAGTATCCAGGAACTGCTGGTTGGCGGTGGCTTCTACTTCCTGTATGGTTTGCATCAGGCTGTCTTTTGCCGTTACCAGGTCATTCTTTTGTTCCATTATAAACTCATACCTTTTTTTCATTTCGGTATATGCTTCAATGGCAGTAGGATTTACTTCACCCATATTTTCCAAACGCTTTTTCATGCGTTCGTTTTTTTCCTTCAGATCTTCCAGCGGCGTATCCCCTGTTCTGGGTTCATCAATAATCTCATCCAGGTTTACCCTAAACTCTACACTTAATCTTTCTTTCATACCTGCCAGTTGCAGTTTAAGATCAGTTAGTTTATCTTTTATTTCATTTAATAAATGATCTATGCCTTCTTTTGATTTTTGTTTGTGGCGCAGCTCACTTTCCTTTTCGGTAAGAATATTTCTAATATTATAATATTCCTGGTCTGCTTCATTCAGTCTTTTTTCTTCTACCTCTTTATTTTGCAACATGGTAATGAGCAATGCTTCCAGCTCATGCAAAGTGCTTGCAGTTAATTCAATATTTTCTGCAGCATCTTTCAGTTGAGAAGAACTGTTTTGTACCTGCACCGTTAAATCATTTAGCTGATTGCTCTTAAATACCAGTTCCTGCTTAAGCGAAACCAATTTGCTTTGCTGCTTGGCAAATAACAAATTGCTGTCGTTAAATGTAACTGTTGCAAAATTATATTCCTGCTCTGCAGTAGCATAATCCATTTCTATCAACTGCAGTTTTTCTGCCAGTTCTTCCAATTGAAAATTAAATTTATCAAGCTCCGTTCTTGTGTGGGCTATGGCATCATTATTATTTTCCAATTGCAGTTGCAGTTCTTCAATCCTTGCAGTGCTGGTGGTTTCCAGGTGATGCAGGTTTTCCATTTTATTTTGTGAAGAAAAAACCAGGTTGGTCAGTTGGTTGATATCCTGTTGCGTTTGCCTGATGGCATTTTCTTTTAACTGCTCATTAAAGGCAATCACTTCATTATGCCGGATTTGGATATCTGATTTAAGTGCCACTACCACTTGATGCTGTGATGCAATTTGCTCCTGCAATTTTTCAAGATTTTTTGCACGGCCAATTTTTTTTCCTTCAAACAAACCAACACTACCACCGGTTAAAGAATATTTTCCTTTTACATACTTACCGGTTTTTTCAAGTACCACCGCACCATTACTATTGTGCATGGCTTCTTCATCCTCGGCAATAAAAACATTGCCCAGTAAATTAGCTGCAAGGTTAGTGTAGCGTGCATCTATTTCTACTACATCCAATGCAGGTATGGTGCCTGCAGGCTGATGAAATGCGGCAGGCGCTTCAAACTTATCCAGCAAAAAGAAATTAGCTTTTCCTTTTTTATTATCATCCAGTAAATGCACGGCCTGCAAGCCTTCCTGCAGGTTATTTACCACATAATAGTTTAGGTAAGGTTCCAGCACATTTTCTACTGCGGCACGGTATTGTTCTTTTACATAAATAATGTCTGATAACAGCGGAGCATTGTGATTCCATCCCTGGTTTTTATGCAGAAATTTTACACTCTCCGGGTAACCTTCCATAGAATCTACCAGGCTTTTCAGCAGGTCGTGCTCGTTCTTTTTTGAATCGAGCTTACGGCTCTCTTCTGCCAAATTATTGCGAAGCCCCTCCATAAGATTTTGCGTTTGCAAAATCTGTTCTTTGGTAAACTCGTGCTGATCCTGTAATTGATTGAGATCAGTTTTTTTATTCTCCAGTTCTGATTCTTTTTCTTTTTTCTCTGCTTCCAGTTGCAGCAGTTGTGCCTGTCGCTGCGATTTTTCTTCCTGTATCTGCAGGATAGTACGATTGAGGTTTTGAATAGAAGTATCTGCAATAGCTACTTTTTTTTCTGCATCAAACTGGTTGCGCTGGATGGCCTGGTTTTCTCTGCGCATGGCATCAATGCTGCTGCGTTTATCGTCAAATACCCTGCGTTTATCTTCTACTGCATCTTTTAGATCCTGCAGTTTTTCTTCCAGTTCTTCCAGTTTTACTTCTTCATCTTTTATTTGAGTGCCGGTAAAGCTGATACTTTCTTCCAGGCCTTTCATTTGCCCTTCTGATTTTTGAAGAAATTCATCGAGCCCTGCCTTTCTTTCTTTTAAATGAACCAGTCGCTGACTGCCAAGGTTCTTTTCATTTTCCTTGTTACGCACCTTATCCAGCATTTCGTTGTAAGTATGCTGCATCTGGTGCAATGCTTTTTCCTTTGCTACAAAAGCAAGCTTTTCATGTTCCAGTCCTGCTTCTTCTTTGGCGATGGCTGTTTCCAGTTCTATCCTTTTGTCTACTTCCTGTTGTTGCTGTTCGTTCAGATCCTTATAAGTGATGTTAAATCCTTCCAGTGCAGCTTTTGCCAGCTCTATGCTTACTTCTTTGTAATCTTTTTTTATTTCAAAATACTTCTCAGCTTTTTTTGCCTGGCTCTCCAGACTTTTTAGCTGGTTGTTTATTTCAAACAACAAATCTTCTATACGGGCCAAATCCTGTTCTGTAGCATCCAGTTTTAGCTTAGCTTCTTTTTTACGGGTTTTGTAAATGGTAATACCAGCAGCCTGTTCCAGCATTTTACGACGGCTGTTTTCTTTATCCTTAATGATATCATCCACCATGCCCAGTTCTATAATGGCATAACTATCGGTACTAATACCGGTATCCATAAAAAGATTGTGAATGTCTTTGAGGCGGCAGGCCACATCATTTAGGCGGTATTCACTCTCACCGCTTTTATAATATTTACGGGTAACCGTTACCGTATTAAACTCGGTAGGCAACAGGTTTTTGGTATTTTCAAATGTAAGGCTCACTTCTGCCAATCCACTTGCACTGCGGGTTTTACTTCCGTTAAACACCAGGCTTTCCAGGTTCTCACTCCTCAGGTTACTGATCTTATGCTCTCCTATTACCCAGCGGATACTATCTATGATATTGCTCTTACCGCAGCCATTGGGCCCAATAACACCGGTAATCCCTTCATCAAAATTGAGTACGGTTTTATCGGCAAAACTCTTGAATCCTTTAATTTCTAAACTCTTTAAACGCACTGTTTTCTAAATTTTAAGTATGACGGCAAACCTACAAGAAAATGCCTGATATAAATGCACTGTTAGGAAAAAGTAGATAAGCAGTTATATGCATAAATGTATATATGCTCTCCCATTGCTGTTATAAAATATTTGGGCGGTAAATATAGTGGAATGGATGAAAAAAACAGCTTGAATAATATGTGGTTAGCTTCATATTATACACAGTTTTTACACAGTTTTGTAGTTATAAAATGTCATCTTTACAATAAACCATATGATAAATAAATAATTTAAATATTTACTCATATTTTAAAGGCTTATTCTATTCATTTTTTTTGACAGCATAACTAAAATTAATTCCATGAAAAAAATAATTATCCTCTCCAGTAGCATAAGGATCGGCAAAAAAAGCGATCGTGTAGCAAAGTATTTTAGCCAATATATTACCCAAAACAATATAGGTGAAGCTGAATTACTGGACCTGGAAAGCTATGATTTCCCCTTGTTTCATGAACGGCTTAGTTTTTTGAAAGAACCCTCCGCCGGATTGGTTGAATTTGCCAACAAAATAAAATCGGCAGATGGCATTGTATTGGTAACCCCCGAATACAATGGCGGTTATCCGGCCAGTTTAAAAAATGCAATCGATGTTTTGCTCAAAGAATGGCATCGAAAACCTATTGCCATTGCAACTGTTTCTGCCGGGCCTTTTGGCGGCATGAATGTAATTACCTCCCTGCAATTTTCACTTTGGAAAATAGGTGCATGGACGGTACCGGTTATGTTTCCGGTGCCATTTGTTGAAAAAGGATTTGATGAAAACGGCAATGCTACAGATAAAGAAGCCACTGATAAACGTGCCGCTTCTTTT
>Ga0335394_10005390_pt1 | contig 14470 bp, 14 predicted proteins | sample MAT03_FD_205741 | JGI IMG/M metagenome (GOLD analysis project Ga0335394, IMG submission 205741) | Freshwater microbial communities from Lake Fryxell liftoff mats and glacier meltwater in Antarctica - MAT-03 (spades assembly) (version 2) ...
CGCCAGGGGCGCCAGCGAGTGTACGGGGCGCACCGGCTCGCCGTTGAGGGTCTGGCGCACGGCGTGGACCACCTGATTGATCGCGGCCTCGCTGCTCCAGGGCTCGACCCCGGCCCAGGCCCAACCCTCGGCGGGCGTGGGCAGCAGCAGCTTGTGTGCCGAGCTCGCCCCTACCGCCTGGGCCACCTCGGCGCCAGCAGTCTGCGCGAGGGCGATCTGCCAGGGGCCGACAATCAAGCCTGCCTCTGCGAGCTGTGCCGTGAGTCCGCGTGGGTCAGTCTCAGTGCCCATCCTGGTGGCGGCCGCTGGTGTCAGGCCAATCGGGTGGAGCGTGAGGCCGGGCACGTCGTGACGCAGCCGCTCGATCACAGCCTGTCCAAACGCGCCATCGGCGAGGTCGAGCACGGCCACCCGCAGCTCGGCGGCTCGCGTTGCCACCGCTGCCTGGCGTCGGCGCCCTTCGGCCCGCAGGATGCTGCCGTGGTAGAGTAGCACGCCGGCGGCCAGGGCGCTGAAGGCGATCGCCTGGGCCAGATCGGCCACCAGGCTGCCCTCGGCCGGCTCGCCCAACACCAACCGTAGCAGCCGGAAGACAATGTAGATCAGGCCGCTCAGGATGGTGAGAGTCGCGGCGAAGAGGAAGCCGTAGAGGTAGATTCGGCGCACCAGGGAGCCGCGCTCATCGTCGCCGCTCGGGCCGTCGCGCTCGGCCAGCTGCTGGGCACGGCGCCAGGTGAGCGCCCATACCGGGAGGCCGGCGATCAGCGCGGCGAGGGACCAGGCGAGCTGCTCACGGAGGTCGTCGCCGAAGCTCGGCGTGCCTACAGCTCGGATCAGGACGCTGACGATGAAGCCGAGCCCGATCAGGGTGGCGGCCAGGCCGATGCTTGCCACCAGATACCAGGAGAGTCGTCGTACCCCGGCCTGCCGTGGCGCCTCGGCGATCAGAGCCGTGTCGGCGCGCAGCGTCAGGCTATGGTAGGCCCAGACCACGGCAGCGACCAGCACCACCGGCAGCGGGCCGCGCAGGTCGCCCTGCGGGTCGAGGCCGAGGGCCTGGCGTAGCAGACCGGCCAGCATCAGGGTGGCCCCACTGACAGCGGCAAGGGCGCTGAAGAAGACGACGGCGTGGAGGTAAAACTTGCGCAGGGCCGACTCGCGCTCGGCCACGTCGGGGCCAAAGAAGAGCCGCTGGGCCAGGCGCCAGGCCAGGACCCAGAGCGGCAGGCCCACCAGGAGCCCGGCGATGGGGTCGATCAGGCCAATAGCGCCAGTTGTGGTCGGGCCGCCGAATTGGTAGAGCACCCAGCGCAGCGTCGCAGCGGCCCACTGGGTCACCAGGAGCAGTCCCCCAAGGCTGAAGCCGAGGAGGTACAGGCGGCGGATCAAGGCGCTGTTGCCGGTCAGTGGTGCGGCGGCGGCGGCGGCCCCCGCGACCTGCCGGTGATAGAGCCAGAGCAGCCCCAGCACCAGGATGGGCGTGAGATTTTCAAGGACGCCCTGGGTGACGGCGCGGGTCGGGCCGAAGGCGAAGCCGCCATGCCAGGGGCCGCCCGGGTCGAGGAGCAGGCCCAGCAGCCCGCTACTCAGGTCGAAGGTGTTGCTGATCGCCGGGATGAGCAGGGCCGCCATATTGCCGTAGAGGTAGAGACGGCGCAGCGGGTCGGCGCGTTCTTCGGGGTCAGCGGCGAGCCGCTGCGCCCAGAGCCAGTGAATGAGATACACCGGCAGGCCGATCACGATCACGGCCACCTGGAAGGCGATTGCCTCGGTGGAGCGAGCGCCCCAGACCCCCAGCACATTGCGCAGCAGCTCGATTACCGCCCATGTCACCGATTGGAGGCTGATGGTCGCTACGAGAAAGAGATACCAGCGTCGTACAGTTCCCATAAAAAGACTCCCAGCTTGTCGCTTGAACAGCATTTCCACGGCGCGGGGACCGCCTGCTTTAGCTGGCGGGGGAAGCGCCGGAATGCCAGTTTTTTTGCAGTAACGCCGTGTATCTGGTAGCACGCCTGTGCGATGCAACGAACGATATGCCTGAAATTAACCCCCGCTCCTGCGCAGGCAGACGCCTTCGCAGATACGAGCCGCCTCTTCACGGCGGCCTTCAACGCCGTGTGCCACGTCGGGTGGAAACAGCAGATTACCAACGGCGTCGTGCTGCATCACGCGACCTACTACGCGACCAAAGCGGCCTATCCGACCCTGGTATCGGATCTGCTGGTCCAGGCGCGGGTCAAGGCAACCGAAGCCGTCAAAAGCGCCTTCGCCTTGCAGAAGGCCGGGCGCACGTTCGGGATGCCGCAATCGGACGCCTGCCCGCCGCGCTACAACCGGCATACCTACCGCCTGGACTGGGCAAGCCAAACCGTGCGCCTGTCCACCACGGGCGGGCGGCAGACAATGCGCTTTGCGGTGCCTGACTACTGCGCCCACTATGCGGGCTATCCCGTCGATACGGCAGACCTGATCACTCGCGATGGCGTCTGGTGGCTGCATGTGGTTGTGACGCTGCCCGCCCCCGCTGTGGAGCCGACCGACGAGGTGGTTGGGGTAGACCTGGGCATCGCCCAACCCGCCGTCACCTCGAACAACCAGTTTCTCGGCAAGCGAGTCTGGAAGGATGTCGAGGGACGGCTGTTCTTCCTCAAACGGAAGCTCCAGCGCAAGGGCAGCAAAAGTGCCAAACGGCATCTGCGAAAGGTGCGCGGGGAGCAGGCTCGTTTTCGCCATGATTGTGATCACGTCCTCGCCAAGCAGATTGTACGCTCGGCAGCCCCCGGCGCAATGCTTGTGCTGGAGAACCTGACCGACATCCGCACGCGGTCGACGCTCCGCAAGCGGACGGCAACCAGCCGCCGGGTGCATAGCTGGTCGTTTGCGCAACTGAAATCTTTTATCGTGTACAAAGCCGAGGAACGGGGTTGCACGGTGGCCGGGGTTGACCCCCGGCATACCTCGCAGACCTGTAGCTGCTGTGGGCATGTGGCCCGCAACAACCGCCGTTCCCGTGGCCGGTTTGTGTGTCGGACGTGTGGCTTCGAGCTGCATGCGGACCTCAACGCGGCCCGCAACATCGCGGCCAAGTACCATGCCAGCGCGGGTAGACCTCTCACTGGCGGGCTGCCCGTCAACCAGCCAATCGTATCCGTCCCGGTGCCTCAGCATCAGGAGTGAGGTACAAGCTGTCGCGTGTACGCGACAGTCAGTTGACAGTGTTGCTCGCTCGTATGTAGGCCGGCAGCGCCGCTGCCACAGCGTATCCTTCGCCCGAAACTGGTGGTCGTCACTGGCAGGGCTGATCGGACGTCCAGCACGCACTCCAGTACGAGTCGGCGCTGACGATCTTCCAGGCCTCACCCTGACGGCGCAGTGTGACGTTGAAGGAGGTTGTGTACTGGTTGCTGCCGAACAGGCCGTTCTCGGAGAAGCGCGTCTCGTTCATGGTGACGACGGCGCGCTCGCCGGTGACCCGCTCGTCGCTGACCGCGAGGGTCGCCGAGTCGCGGTTGAACTCCCAGCTGTAGCGCTCGGTCTCGGCGGCGAACGCATCGAGGGTGGCGGGGTAGCCCATCAGCTCGGGCGAGAGATAGCCGTAGGCCCGCTCGTCGTCGCGCTGCTTCATTGCCAGGACGTAATTGTGGGCGACACCGCCCGGCGTCGTTTCGGGCAGGTATCCCTGCGGCGCGCGGGTCAGGGCAAGGGCGAGGGCGACGATCACCAGGGTGATGACGCCGGCGATGATCGCAATGAGGAAGCGGTCGGTCTGTTTCATGGATACTCTTATGGCTGCTGGCGGTTGCAGGATGGTGAGCCGCCACAAACTGATGGCAGAGCGTCAGCGAAACACATCATAACCTGGAGCGCGGGAGAAGCTACTGCGACACCATAGTCATACCGCAGTTGGGGAAGGGGTGAAGTAGCCAGAGGGTGAAGAGAAGCCAACAATCGTGACGAAACGCAAGCCTGCGACACTTCCGCCGGCCTGGCCGTGCAGAATCTGGTGGCTGGAGGTTGCGGATGGACGCTGCGAGCGTGATCGCTTTTGACCGTTTCACTGTTGCCTACGGATCCTGGTGCCGTGGCCGGCCGCGGGGAATCACGCCGGCAGCAACTTCAGCCTCATAGCGTGCAAGGGCAGCCCGCGTGCTATGCCAGCGGCCGGCGCGCTTCGTGCCTCCGAGCCGACCCTTACGGATCAGCAGGGCCAGATACTCGGCGCTGTGTGGTGTGCCCGTTGCGAGCTCGGCGAGGGGGAGCCACTCCTCGTCGGGGGTCGCCGCGCAGGCATCGAGATACAGATCCAGCCCGCTCTCAACCGCTCGACCGAGGATGTTGAGCAGTGGGTTGTAGCGCCCCCGGTCAGCCTGCGCCAGCGCTTCGAGGTAGCCCAGACGCCATTCCTGAAGCAGCAGCGCCGGCGGGTAGCCGTCGCGGAGCAGCAGCAGGTTCAGCAGGAGGCGCGCCGTGCGCCCGTTGCCGTCGAGGAAGGGGTGGACGGCCAGGAAACCATGATGAGCTATCGCGGCCCGGGTTACGGGCTCATACAGGCGGCCCTCGCCGTCGAGCCAGCCGATCCAGCGGCCCATCAAGGCTGAGAGCTCGCGCGCCGGGGGTGGGGTGAGCTGGGAGCCGCGGATGCTGACAGCGCCCCGGCGGAACTGCCCAGACTCTTCGAGGATGCGGTCGGTGACCAGGCGGTGCAGATCAAGGACCGTTTCGACCGTGAGCGGTGTGTGGGCGTCGGCGAGGGCGGCCATCCTGGCGTAGGCGGCGGCGTGGTTGGTCGCTTCCAGGTGCTCCTTGAGCGAGTGGCCCCCAATCGTGATGCCCTGCTCGATCACGAGCTGGGTTTCCCGCAGGCTCAGGGTGTTGCCCTCGATCGCGTTGGAGTGGAAGGTGAGCCGAACTTGTAGATCCTCGTGGAGTACGCGGACGACTGCCGGGGGTAGCGGTCGGCGTGCGTCAAGGGCGGTGCGCTTCTCTTCAAGGCGCCGGGCGAGGCGCAGATCCATGCGCGGGGACGAGGTCATGGCATTCCTGAAATAGTATCGGCTAGCCAAATTATAACATACGCCGATACTATTTAGGGGTGTGCATGCCCCTACCCTGGAAGCGGCTGCTACTGACCTGAACCGAGTGCAAGCCAGCCGCCGATCAGGGCGAATTGGAGCACGACAATCAGCGCGAAGGGGATCAAGAAGGCGGGCTTGTTGGTCTTGTGCCGGAACAGCACCATTCCGGCGAACGCTTGTAGCGGGGATGAGCCTGCCAGTGAACGGCACCCGAAACGGGCGGCGGGGTCGCCAGGCCCGGCCCACCCAGCCAGGGCAAGTCGCGCTCCCCCCCCGCCGGTCGCTGGCAGAGCTACGGTTCCTTGGCAACCGACTATCACTACAACACTATGCGCGGAGTGCCGCGACGGCACGCTCGGCTGAACGCCCGATTCCCTCCATTATGCCTTGCTCCAGATCCGCAGGTTCAGGTTCAAATCCTCAATCAGGTCGCGGGCCAGGGCAACGTCGGCCAGATACGCCTTGATGTCGTCGAGCGTCATGGTAGCCGACCCGAAGAAGATTGAGGGCGGCTCGAAGTACTGCTTGCTGGTGCTGATGGCGAGGTAGAGGTTTGAGTCGATGAAGGCGAGGGCGAGGGGCTGCTTCACCCGCGCGCGGAACTCCAGCAGACGGCGCATGAGGCTGGTGGAGAGAAGATAGCGCGCCTCCACCTGATCGGTCGCGTAGACCACGAACGCGCGCTCGAACTCTGGGTCCTCCAGGGCCACGAGCTCGCCGGGCCGGCTGTCCAGCTTGCCGCCCCAGGCCTGCAACGTGCGCCCCACGCCGCCCAGCAAGCCCTCGTGCTGGTCGGGCAGGACGAAGGTCATCCCGCCGAAGCGCTTGTTGAAGTCGCCGATGAAGAACAGCCCCTGAAAGATGGTGTGCCAGGAGGTGTTCGTGTTCCCCTTTGAGTCGGTGCGGGTGGTCTTGTACTCGGCGTCGACCTCGGAGAGCCGGAAGGCGGTGGCGCCAAAGCTGCCAGTGATGAGGTCTTCACACGCATAGCGGTCGATCCCCTGCGTGTAGATCCGGCTGGCGCTAAACTCGTGCTGCCCAATCCCTGTGTCCGGTACGTAGGAGAGTTGGGGGTTGAGGTGGTGCACCAGGCGCGCCACCACGTTCTGCTTGAACTGATCACGGTAGCGGGCCCGCGCAGCATTAGTGAAGAACGCCCATGCGATCACGGCTGCGGCGAGCGCGAAGATGGCCAAAAACGCGATCTGGACGAGCAAGGCACCAGCTATCACCAGGAGGGTGATCGGCGCGACGATGGCGCCCACGATCAGACTGTGGTTGCGGGCGCGGAGACGGGTGGCCTCAAGCTCGTCGAGCAAGGGCTGGATTTCAGTCTGGTAGAGCTGCTGGAGCCCGTCGCCGACCGTGACTCCAGGTGCGGCCCCGCTCACTGCCCACCCTGGAACATGCCGCGCACGTCCACGCTGCGGCGCTCGACCTCAGTGGCCGCGAAGAGCGGCCGAGGTGTGAGGCGCAGCATCCCGGCGAGGATGTTGCTCGGCGCCATCTGGATGGCGTTGTTGAAGCTGGTCACGGCAGCGTTGTAGGCGCGCCGAGCGGCAGAGATCTGCTCCTCGGCCTCGTTCAACGCGCCTTGGAGCTGCACGAAGGTCTGGCTCGCCTTGAGGTCGGGGTAGGCCTCGACCGAAACCATGAGGCGGCCGAGGGCGCTGCGGATCTCGTTGTCTAGCTCAACCCGCTGTGTGGTGGAGAGATCGCCCTGCACTGCCCTGGTGCGAAGCTCGGTGAGCTCGGTGAGCAGCCCGCGCTCGTGAGCCATATAGCGGTCGACGGTGGCGACCAGGTTGGGGATCAAGTCAAAGCGCTTCTTCAGCATCACATCGACGCTGGAGGCGGCCTGGTCTACCTGGTTGCGCTTGCCGATCAGGCCGTTGTACATCACCAGGACGGCGGCGACGAGGACGAGGACGATCAGGAGGATGAGGCCCATAGATGTACTCCGGCGCCGGGGTGGGGGGCGCCCCCGCCAGTTGGGGGCGCCGGGGGTGCGGCGCCGGCTCATGGTAGCACCCGGGTGTTCCCGCGTCCGTACAACAAGAGGGGGGCTGCGTGGACAGCATCGCGAGGCCACAGCACGTTTCTAACCGATTGTAGCGCGCATTACAGGACTTAGAGAGAACCGCCGGTATCACTCACGACGGGCTCACCCTCGGCCACGCGCCGCTCAGGGGCTCAGCCCTGGCGCGGAGCTCCTGGTTCATGGCGAGGAATCCGGCCGGCGCATCTCGCATCACGGGCAGGCGCTAGACCAGCGGCGCCAACAGCCCGCTATAAATCTCGCGGTTGGGCAGCCGCGTCCTCCCGCCCGCGAGCGACGCGAGCTCGAAGCTGTGCTCGCCGTCGAAGATCCCCCGCACCCCTGTGATCGCCCGCCACGTAAAGCGCCGCTCTGGCTGGAGCACGCTGACCCGCGGGGCGAAGTTGTAGCTCGGGCCGTTGGAGAGTGCCAGCCGGGGTTGCATCGTGCCGCCCTCAGACAAGACCCACCGCGGTAGTGCAGCATCGTGCTCCAGGCATGGTGCCGCCGCTGCACGCTATAGAACCATTGCTCAATCACGAAATATGTTCTATATTTGGGATAGGCAAGAGCCGATTAGTCAAGGAGAAGGATGCTCATGATTATCGCATCAGAGCGTAAAGCACAATTATTAGCGCTAGGCTTTGTCGTGGGAGCACTAGTCATCGTTGTTGGTTTTATTTTTGCTGTTAAATTCCTTCGCCCTGAAAGTTACTTTGCGCCCAATCCTACTATTGACACAGATTTAGCGGCGGGATATAGCGAAGCGGCTTTTGATAAAGTTCACGCAGGAATGAGTAAGTCTGCCGTAGAGACGTTACTGGGCGCTCCGCTTGCCATTGATACAACCACAAATGGAGGTGAGCGGTGGAGTTATTCCAAGGATAATGCTGGATTTTGGGACTTTGCTTGGGTAACTCGCGAGGTGTACTTTGATAAGGATGGCAACGTTGAACAGACGAGGAAGGACATTCAGTACGACTAATCGCACATCGGCTCTGGTGAAGCGTTGCGCTCCTGTGAAATCACAGGAGCATTTTTGTTGGCTCCATCGCTGCAATCATGCCAAAGTTAACTCGCTACCGTTTAGTGCGCTCCAGGGCGCGGATGTTGGGATTAGGCCTTCTTGGGTCTCAGGACACTAGGGGAGGGTCATTTGACCCTCCCCTGGTGCCAGGCTGTCACCACAATGGACGTGCAATCCACATGCTATGCTGTAACCCTCGCATGAGCGCGTCATCAAATGCCCTCCTGCGGGACAATCACAGCTCCGTGGTCGTGTGCACATGCACTGCTTCGTACTGCCTGCCAATGTGAGGTTGGTGACGCTTTGCCACCAGAACATGCTTGCGTTATACTTGGAGACATAGCGTCAGCATAGCGAGCAAGGTAGTATATGGACGAGCAGGAGTATGCCCCAGTCGAGGAAGCGCCGGTTTCGATCTGAGCCGTGTCGACTCCATCTTGCAGGGGCTTGTGCAGCAGCAGACGACGCTCGCGAGCACGCAAGACACCTTGGCACAGACGGTCGCCGAGTTGGCTGAGCGGATTCGCACGCTGGAGGGGCAGCGCATTGCTGAGACACCGCAGATCTCCAAGGCGCAGCGCGGGCAGATCTACGACCTGGTACTCCAGTGGGCCAATCAGCTCCAGTCACGGAACGAGGGGATGAGCATCGGTGCCGCACGTGCGACGTGCTGGGCCACATTGAAGCGTCGGTTCAAGCTCGCCGAATATCAACACCTCCCTGCGGCCAGCTACGACGAGGCGGTCACCTTTGTCCGTGCCGCTTACCAGGAGCTGGGCGGTGGCGACTTGTCGGCGCAGACAGGCTTCGATCTCGGAGATCTCTGATGGTCACCCCGCAGAGTCTCTGGATCGGCCAGCGTCTCGCGACTGCTCGCAAGCTTGCAGGGCTTACAACGCGGCAGCTCGCCGAGCGGCTGAGTTGGAATGATCATACGCGTGTCGTCAACTATGAAAATGGGCGGCGGGCCGTGTCGGTAGTGACACTGCTGGAGATCGCCACAGTGCTAGGTATACCCGCTGCAGCTCTGCTGGTCGAGTCGCCCGAGGAGCAGGCGGTGATCGCGCATGTTGTCGGGAATCGGGAACGGGCGCAGCAGTTGGCCTATAGGATCGCGCTGCTTGGTGAGCCGGAGCCAGCAACTCCTCGGGCAGAATGAACAAGGCTCCCGCTGCTTTGGTCACATGTGACTCTATGTCACATACTGGTGTGGTGCATCTTGTACACCATCATGTGTTATATACCATCGCTTGGCGCATCACAGTCACCAAGCGTACTCAAACGATTCCCGCCAGACGGTTGCGCGCGTCAGCGCCTGAGCTTTAGTAGGTTTGCGTAGATCACACCGCCGTCAACGAGCCGCACCGGAAGCATGCTCAGGGCGAAGAGCAGGCCGTGCTGGGCTGCGGCGATCATGAGCAGCTGCCTGGCCAGCGGATTCGTGACGGCGCGGGCCAGCGCCGCCAGTACCAGCGTGGCGATGAGCGAGGCCACGACGCCACCACCGGCGCGCCCGATATGCTGCTGCGGCGATACCTCGTGGTCGAAGTACACGCTCTTCGGATAGATGCCGAAGTCGATGGCGTCCATCGGCGCCCCTGCTGCCTGCGACGAGACGATATGCCCGACGACGTGGACGTAATCGGCGGTATACCAGAGCACCCCTGCGGCGGCGCTCAGGACGACGCGGCGTTCTCGTGTAATGAGCGCGACCGCTAGTGCGGAGAGCATGCCTGCCACGAGTGCCGTAGGCCGTACGGTGACGGGGACGCCAAGCAATGAAAGCTGTCGGTTCATGAGGCTGCTCCTGAAGCGGTTGCACAAAACCTACACGCGTACCTGGGGTATGACAACGATTCGTGTAAAAATGCGCCATTTGCTCGGTTTGTCGCGTCCTGATGCGGTATTTACCGCGCTTCTGACCAGAGCGCCTGTTGCACCGCGTTGGGCGTTGCCGCCTGCGGTTGTAGCAGGTCATAGTTCAGCGCCGAGGGGATCTGCGCCAGATCCAGGGTGTAGGTTCCGAGCCGGTCCACATGCTCGGTCAAGTAGGGGCTGAGCGCGCCGATAGCGTCGGGCGGGACGGCTTCCCCCATGTGCTGAAGGGTATGCAGGATCTGACTCACCGCCTGCACGTTGTGGAAGGTAACACAGTTTGCCACCAAGTGCATGTATTTGACCAGCTTACGCTGTTCGGCCCGGTCGTTGGAAGGAATGATCCCCTGGCTGCCGAAGCCGACCCACTGGATGAAGTTGTTGAATGCCTCGTTCTTATTGGTCGCCGCGTGAATGGTTACGCGCAGGGTTTCGTCTGCGAGATAGGTGAGCAGGAACTCCGTGCGCACCACGCGGCCCAAGGCGCGAAACGCCTGGAACAGGGGGTTCTGGCGGCTATACGTGCCAAGGCGCCGCAGAATCGTGGACGGAGCCAGCGTGTCGGCACGCACCGAGAGTGCCACGCGGAGCATATCGGGCAGGTGCGTGGCGATCAGCGCCCAATCGGCAGTGGCGGTAAACAAGCTATCGAGGTGGTCGTAGCGGCTGGTCGCCGTTGGCCGGTAGAACTGTAGGTGTTTCCAGCCCTGAATCCGGGGCATTAGTGTAATACCGAGGAGGTAGGCGAGCCCAAACACGGTTTCGCTCTGACCTTGTGTGTCCGCGTGGATGATATCCGGCTGAATGTCCGACTCGTTGTTGATCAGGCCATCAAGGATAGAGATCGCCTCCCGTCCGCCGAGGCGCGCTTGCCGCTGCCCCAGTATTTGGGGTCTGGGTAGTTTTGGAGCAGAAAACCCGATAATCGTTCGCGTGTACACCGCTTCAATCGTCCTGATCCGGCGGTCGGAACGGCCGCCACGCACTGCGCAGGACGGGTTCCGCAAGTGTGAAGCTATAGCGGCCTAAGACGTTGAGGTGGGCATTGCCGAGCGGGGAGCGGCGGGCGATGTCGGCATCCTGAATCGTAGCGCCGTCCGTGCGCAGAGTGGGTCGCGATCAAGCGGGTGTTGAGGGTACGGGCGGCCAGGCCGTTGAGCGCACCGTAGTCAGCGGTGCGGTCGATGCGCCAGAAGCGCGCCCCGCCGATGTCACTGATGCGGGGGCTGAACTGATAGCCCATCAACCATAACAGGCCGAAGATGACATCGGCGTAGCCGGCGGTATCGGTCATAATCTCCGTCGGCTGGAGGGGCGTTTGTTGGCCCAAGAGCAGGCTCAGCAGCACGAGGGAGTCGCGCAGCGTGCCGGTGACGACGATCCCATGCAGGCCCGTATACTGATCCGAGGCCAGGTTGTAGAGGGTGACGCCCCGCTTGGGGCCGAAATACACGGGATTGTCGCCCGCCTGCACCGTGCGGATGGGCACGACAGTGTAGAATGGCCCAAGGAATTCGGACAGCGATGAGGGCGGTGATCGGGTAGACTACCACTCTGAAAACGGTTTACACATCGGCCTTCAAAGCTCAGGTCGTCCTCGAACTGCTGAAAGAGGAGAAAAGCCTCTCGCAGCTCGCTGGCGAATACAAGATCCATCTCTCTATCGTGGCCCTCGCGGGGCCTGGATCTGGCGTGGTGCGGCCCGCCTGCCTGCACCGGCTCAGGCATCGCTCACCTTCGTCGTCGGTTTTGTCAAGCGTTTTGTAGCAAAGAAGGGAGCAGGCTGCACGGATAGTCGCCCGATTCGGTGTCTTGACAAACTGGGCCATTATAGGTCAATGAGCACGTGGATCGAGATAGAGCACGTCGACGCGCTGCCCGTGAAGGGAGCCACCTTAGATGATCTGGACCTTACACGGATCCAGCGCCACCTTGACACGGGGCGCGTGGTGCGAAGCCGTGCCCCAATGGAGTATCTCATCGAGCAGCGAGGCGTGATTGAGGCAGAGGGGCGCCTCGTACCAACGCTGGGGGGGCTGCTGTGCTTTGGGCGTGATCCGCAGCGCTACTTGCCCCACACGGCGATCGCGCTCACGCGCTACTCAGGCACAGGGCCAAATAGCCAGCAGGTGCTCGACATCCGCGACCTGCGCGGGACGCTCTTTGAGATGATCGACGCGAGCGAGGCCTACCTCTGGGCGCAGTCGAACCACGGCTTTCGCCTCGACAACGGGCCGCGCCGCATCCCGCTGGACCAGTACCCACGGCCGGCGCTGCGTGAGCTGGTTGTGAACGCTGTGGCCCACCGTGACTATCGCGTCACAGGGAGCCGGGTCAAGATCGAGATGTTCAAAAACCAGGTGGAGTGGTCAAGCCCAGGCGGCCTCCCAGCGGGCGTAACAGTCGAGAACATCTTGAAGGCGCAGTACACCAGAAACCCGATCATTGTCGGCTTTCTCTGGGACGCCGGCTACATCGAGCAGCGGGGCATGGGGCTCGACAGCGTCGTCAACCTGCTGAGCTCTGAGAATCTGGCGTACCCGCAGATGGAGGACACCGGCGCCAGCTTCCTCATCCGCATCGAGGGCCACGGGTCGGTCGACAAGCACAGCGGCGCCGGGCTCTCAGGGCCGCTCGCGCAGATCTTTGTGCTTGTGGAGTCGGCGGGGACGGTGGGTATCAGCGCTAAGAGCATCGCTGCAAGCCTCGACACACCGGTGCGTACCGTCAACTACCGGCTTGGCGAGCTGCTTGATCGAGGGCTGGTCAGGCGCACAGGCGCAACGAACCGCACGCGCTACCTCGCATCGCCAAGTGAATGACCGAGTTATCCACACTTGCGCAACCCCATGCGCGAGTTTGCGCAAGTTGGCGCGAGTCTGCGTAAGATTAGCGGAAGTTCTAGAGAAAACTGTCGCAAGAGCTTATTGACTCCCGCGCAAGTGATCTTTAGCATAATAGACACAAGTTCGTAAGCGAAGAAGTATAAACTCAGAGCTTCGTAGACTGATTGATCTGTTCTCGCCGGTGGGATAGGCTCTAAAAACAACAAGCCCTCGATACCCCATGGCTGGCTACCACGTGTCGAGAGCTTGCGCTGTTGTGACCGCTTGTAAGCGGCCACTGATTGGGCTACACCCAACCGGCTCCACTCTACCACACGCAGATCGGCGCGTCAATGCCGTGCGTGGGGTTAGTTGGATGTTGCCTATGGCGGCATTCCAGGGAGCGTTGGTACGACCGCTATCGCTGTCCGTGCTGCCCTTCCCCCCTCGCCCGTTATACGCTCGGTGGAATACTACGTCCCGCTGCCGCGCCGGCTGGCGGAGGATCTCCGCAACTCGCCGGTCGCGATCGGCGCATACTGCCTGATCACCCGCCTGTACAGGATCTCCCGTGCCCCTGTGCCCCTCTCGCCAGGCGATCTCCAGTGCCTTGACCCCTCACTGAGCTACGGTGCCGCCACGCGGGCGCTGCGGCGTCTCGCCGACAGCCCCTATGTTCTGGTGGAACGCGTGCGAGGGCGCAAGAATAGCTACGCGCCGGCGTGGGGCGCGGTGAGCGGCGCGGTGCTGCCCTGGGATCTAGGCGCCCCTTGCCTGGGACGGCCGCGCCACATTGCGGAACTGAGGCTCGACCAGCGCCTGTTCGACACCTGCCTGGGCCACGTCCGAACCCACGCCGAGCACCCGGCCATCGTGGAGCGCTACGTAGCGCAGCCGCTGCTCGGGCTCGAAGAGGTGGGCGCGTACGGGGCCGCGCTCGCGGGCGTAGCGCCGGCTGGCGGGCGGCTCGTGGAGCTGGGGCTGCTAGATCACTGTGGTCGGCCGCTGCGCGAGATAGGGGCGCGGCGCTCGGTGAGCGAGAGGATGGGTGTGCGCCCTCAAGAGCAGATAGCCCAGGTGATAGCCCAGGCCCGGGCCCGAGGGGATGTGCGCGACCTGGCCGGGTGGGTGGTAAGCGCCCTGCACGAGCTGCCGGAGTCCCAGCCCGTTGGCCCCCCACGGCCCAAGGCGTCAGACCGTGCGATCCTGATGCACCCTGAGCTTACGCATGCGGAACGCTCGCGCTGGCTAACCCGGTTCCGCAACGCTGATGCGACAGCGCGGTCGGCGGTGCTGGAGCGATTTATCAAGGAGCACCCTCATGAGCAGTTCGTTTAACGTCTCAGCACCATTCAACTTCCAGGCAGAGCGGAGCACGCTGGGGTCCATCCTGCTGGAGCGCGAGGCGATCATCGCCGTGGCGCCGTTTCTGACGCCGGGGCACTTCTACCTTGAGAAACACGGCCTGATCTACGAGGCCGCCCTGGAGTGCTACGGGCGTCGTATTCCACCTGACCTGGCTATGGTGGGTGGCGGACGAGCTGCGGCGGCGCGAGCACCTGGACCTTGTTGGTGGTATAAGCTACCTGGGAGAGCTTTCGGCCGAAGTCCCGACGGCGGTACATAT
>Ga0335394_10005391_pt1 | contig 14470 bp, 9 predicted proteins | sample MAT03_FD_205741 | JGI IMG/M metagenome (GOLD analysis project Ga0335394, IMG submission 205741) | Freshwater microbial communities from Lake Fryxell liftoff mats and glacier meltwater in Antarctica - MAT-03 (spades assembly) (version 2) ...
AGAGATTTTAAAACACCTCCAGGTAAACTAATGTTTGGAATTATAAAAACGAATTATACTTCGCTCAGCGATGAGCAACTGATGGGGAGCGTCTTAAAGGCCGAATGCAAGGCTTTTGAGACGCTTTATGATCGTTATTTTAATAAGCTGGTCTGGTTCGCCCGCGGGTTTCTTGCAGACTCTCAAAAGTCGGAAGATCTTGTGCAGGATGTTTTTATAAAGCTCATTGAAAAACCTGAACAATTTGACGGAAGTAGAAAATTTTCTACGTGGATCTACGTGGTAACCTCAAACCGCTGTAAACAGGTGCTCCGCGACGAGAAAAACCGCTTGCGAATTCTTCAGGAAAACGTTATGCCATTTACAGAGAAGACAGCCACACTTCATCAGACTTCGGATTTTAGATTATTGAAAGAAAAAATACAAGTTGTTTTTAACGACTGTAGTGAAAAAGAAAAAAGCATTTATAGTCTTCGTTTTGAGCAGGAATTAAGCATTAAGGAAATAGCAGAAATACTTCAAATCCCGGAAGGTTCTGTTAAGTCAGGAATCTATTATTTACTAAAAAAATTCGCAAACCATTTAAAAGAGTTTAGTCATGAACATTAATTTTGAAAAAATGCCTTCATTTATTTTTGACTGGATGGAAAAATCCAGCTTTGAAAAATTGAACGGAGCTCAGCAAAAAGAAGTGCTCGCCTGGTTTTCCGCAGAAGAGTATGATGAAATGTATAAAGCTTCAAAGGACCTGAAAGCGATGACAGAAGTTGCTTTCTCTGTGAGTGCGTCCGAAAAAAAGAGCGATATCATGACCCATTTCGATAAACAAATTTCAGAAAAACGAAGCTTAGTTTCTAGTGGAGTTATCTTCTGGCAGGCCGCTGCCATTTTACTATTGGTGTTGTCGGGATGGTTGTTTTACCAGATGTTCGATTTGAAAAATCAGATTGTTATTGAACAAGTGGCTTTAATCGACACAGTTTATGTGGATCGGGAGGTGGCGTCTACACCTGAACTCAGTCATGATACGGTTTATAAATACGAAAAAGTAGAAGCTTCTTCTAAAAGTAATAAAGGCTCAAACCATCAGGTGTTAAAGGATGAAGAACCAACTGGTGACATGGAAATCGCTCCGGCCGCAGCGATTGAAAACATCCCTTCTGTCCCAAGAGGAAATAGCATGAAAGATGATAGTCTTTTGAGGAAGTTCGGTTTTGTGGCTATGTAGTGTCTGTCCGAAAACTAGGTGTTGGATGGAAAAATTCAGTTTCGAGGCGTGTTAAAAAAAATGATTGTGAGGTTTACTGGAGTAAATGAGCGATTATTTTTTTTGACACAACGACGAAAATGGAGTTTTCGGCCAAACACTATGTAGAAGAACTTATCAAATGCTTAATTCTTTTGATAAAACATTAAAATCTACTCCATCAAAATTACCGCTGCTCATCATTAAAAGCACTGAATCTTTCCATTTCTTAGATTTTAAATAATCCGTTACTTCCGGGCTTTTGGTAAATACTTTTAAATCTTTACGGTTGAAGCAGGCGTGTACTTGTTCTGGCGTTATCTCTTTTAATTTTTTATGTGCAATGGTATGCGGATTAAAATAAACAACTGCTTCGTCCGCCAGGTTCATAGAGTCCTTGTACTGCGACAGGAACTCTTCATTCAGGCTGCTGAAGGTGTGAAGCTCCATACAAGCGATTATCTTTCTTTTAGTAAATTGTTTTTTTACTGCGTCTGTTGTAGCTTTTAGTTTGGATGGAGAATGAGCAAAGTCTTTATAGAAATTAAAAGTATCTTTTTTGTAGACAAGCTCCAGGCGTTTTGCTGCTCCCGTAAAGGACTGAATGGCTTCGTAAAACTGTGTATTTAAAATGCCGATCTTGTTACAAACCAAACGCGCGCCGTTTAAATTCATCAGGTTATGGTTTCCGAAAATCTGAAGCGGAATTTTCTGGTCATTCACTATCAGCGACGTTGTTCCGTTTTCAATCTCGTGCTTTGGAACTGAGTACGCCATTTTATCGATCTTTGTATTAGTGGTGTTTTTGCAGACTTCTTCCAGCACTTTGTCTTCGGAGCAATAAATCAGGCTTCCGTTGGGTTCAATGAGGTTGATGAATTTTTTGAATTGATCGATGTAAATTTCAAAGGTTGGAAAAACATTGATGTGATCCCATGCAATGCCACTTATGATAGCGATATTCGGTTTGTATAAATGAAATTTAGGTCTTCTGTCAATGGGTGAAGCCAAGTATTCGTCGCCTTCTATGACTGCAAATTTTGAAGTGTTGGTAAGGCTTACCATGGTGTTGAATCCTTCCAATTGTGCACCTACGAGATAATCTGTTTCTATTTTGAGATAATTCATCACATGAAGGATCATGGCCGTAATGGTTGTTTTTCCGTGACTTCCACCAATCACGATGCGGGTTTTATCTTTTGTAGCCTCGTAAATATATTCGGGGTAAGAATAGATTTTAAGTCCCATCTGACGTGCGCGAACAAGTTCAGGATTGTCTTCCCGGGCATGCATGCCAAGAATCACTGCATTGAGATCGCCTTTTATCTTGTCGGGAAACCAGCCGATTTCCTCCGGCAATAAACCGGCCTTTTGAAGCCTGCTTTTGCTGGGTTCGTTAATCTCATCATCACTTCCTGTAACAATAAAACCTTTTTCGTGCAAGGCCAATGCCATGTTGTGCATAGCGCTTCCTCCAATGGCAATTAAATGTACTTTTTTCTCCATTCTTTTGAATTAAGAATTTAAGTTAGGATTTTGATTCTCTCGCGCTGAATATAAAATGCTTTATTTTACACACACCCTTGTTTAAAATCGGATTCCAATAACCATGACATCATCTGTTTGCGGAAGTTTCTTTTTCCAGGATAAAAATTCTTTTTGAAGGATGGACTTTTGTTCGCGCATGGGTAGCAAATGTATTTTTTGAATAAGCTGCTTAATATTAGTTTTCTTGTATTTTTTATTCAAAGGTCCGCCAAACTGATCTTGCAAGCCATCAGAAAAAATATACAGGCAATCGTCAGGTTGAATCTGTATCTTAGAGGTGACAAAACTCTTTTTTTCATTTTCAAAGAAGCTGTAGCCGATGGTTGATTTTTGAACCGTGAGGGGAATGATTTCTGCATCGCGGACTAAAAACTGTGAGAATTTCGCAATGCTGTATTCGAGTTCAAAGCTCTGTTGATCGAAAGAAAAAACGCCGATGTCCATTCCATCGGCAACTATTTCCTCTCTGTTTTTTCCTTGTGCCAATACCTGGTTTAGATCCTTGTCCAGCAAATTAAGTATACGACCAGGATCGGTGTTCTTAAGCTCTTTCACGTTTTTAAAAAGTGTGTTTATTCCCAATACACTCATAATAGCACCTGGAACGCCATGTCCAGTGCAATCTGCCGTGATAAACACAGTGCGTTCGGACGAAAACTCCTCATTGGGCAAAATTCGGTAAATCAAGTAAAAATCACCAGATACCACATCTTTCGCTTTGGAAAAGATAAAACTATCTTCAAAGAACTCTTTTAATTTTGATTTTGACGGCTGAAGCGCTTTCTGGATGCGTTTTGCGTATCTTAGGCTTTCCTGAACATCGTCATTTTTTAATGCCAGTAACTGCTTTTGCTCATTCAATTTAAGGTTTTGATCTAAAAGCGTTTTGTATTGGGTTTCAATTTGTACCTGTTGCTTAATGATCTCTTCTTTTTGTTCGTTAATTGCCAGTGTACGTTCATGCACTTTTTCCCGGAAGAAATTTGTGAAAATATTAATTTCCTTAGCCATTTTTAAAAAGCTAACGTATATAGAGCGAAACTCTTTAATTTTTGATCGCTTATATGACACTGAGTCGAAGTTGAATCCGGAGTTAACATATTTGGTAAAAGTGGATGAGATGGATTTAACTGATTTTGTTATGAGCTGAGTCAGGAAAATAATAGTAACAACTAAAAATACAATGAGGATTATAACAACCATAAACGTGTCTTTTTTTAATTTTTCCTTGTGTTCATCCTCAATCAGCCTTATTTCATTGTCCATATCTTCAATGAGTATGTCTATCTTATCGAAGCTCTGCTTAGATTGGTGAAGGTAGCCGCTGCTCCCTTTAATGCCTATCTTACTTTCTATGCGCGCTAACAGCTTAAAGTATTTAGTATAGTAGTATAAGTTATTAATGAGGAAATTTCTTTCTTTCTGAGAAACACCCGTTAGTTCATTTATAAGCTCGATCAGCGATTTGGAAGCTATTTGAAATTGATAAACGTAAGTGAGCTCTTTACGAAGCAGAAAATCTTTTTCATGTTTTCGCATTACAAGGCACAGGTATCGGACATCCTTATTGTTAAATTCATAAATCCTATGCGCGTATTCGCGCATCTTTCCTTCGAGACCATAATTTTTAAAGCCTTTTAGTTTATAGAGGTAAATTAATTCAGTAAAGGTTTTTTTGTAATCCGTAAAATGGTTTCTGAGGTTATTAATTTTCCAATTGAGTTTGTAGTCATCCGTGATTCTGGCCTTTTCGAGGTAAGAAATAAAATAATTTGTTTTCTTGTTTAAGGCATTAAATTTTTTTTCTGGTAGAGAGAAACTACTGCTGTAAAATGATGAATCATTAAAATCACCTATCAAAATATCTTCCTTTAGTTTGTTGGTTTCCAGCAGTAAAATTCTAGCCGTTTTTAAGTTAGAATGGTAATCTTCGAGTTTTTGGGAGTCTTTTGTTGACTTAACAAAGAGAAAAATTGCAATAAGACAGATCAACAGGATAGCTCCGAAAGAACAAATGAGCCAGAAACGCAAGCTAGTTAGCATGCCTGCAAAAATAGACCCGTTTGGGTCTGGCCTTGTTAAGTGAAAATTACCTAAACTTCATGAAAGTGTTTGTAAATGAAGAATGTGCCAATTTTAGCGTTTTTAAGATTAAATTATTAAATGTTACCTTTGCATTTTAAATTTATGTATGAAAAAAATTGTAAAAGTTGGTAATATCGAGTGTGGAACAAAAGACCTGTTTTTAATAAGTGGGCCTTGTGTAATCGAAGACGAAAAGATTATGATGGCAACGGCTGAAAAACTGAAAGAAGTTAGCGAGCGCCTGAAAATAAAAGTGATCTATAAATCTAGTTTTTTAAAGGATAACCGCAGCAGTTTAAAATATTATGATGGTCCGGGTCTTGAAAAGGGTATGAAAATACTTGCTAAAGTAAAAGAACAATTTGGTTTTCCATTGTTGACCGATATTCACGAAAGTTACCAGGCTGAGATCGCGGGGGCTGTGTGCGACGTTCTGCAGATACCAGCCTACTTGTGTATGCAAAGCAGCCTGCTGGTTGCCGCTGCAAAAACAGGAAAGGTTGTAAATATTAAACACGGCCAATTTCTTGCACCAGACAATATGAAACACCCAATGCAAAAGTGTATTGAGTCGGGGAACGACAATATCATTCTAACAGAAAGAGGTTATGTTTTTGGGTATAATGATCTGATTGTTGATCCAAGAAGCTTTTATCACATGAACAAATTAGGGTATCCGGTGGTTTTTGACGTGACACATTGTGTGCGTAAATACGGTATTCCAAGTTCAGATGCTAAAGGTGGCGCGCGTGAGTTTTTACCAGTTCTTGGTAGGGCAGGTGTGGCGAGCGGTGTAGATGGTTTATTTGTGGAGACACATCCTGATCCTTCTACTGCTTTGTGTGATGCAGCTTCTCAATTATGCGTTTACGATCTTGAAGAGTATTTAAAACCGTTGATCGAAATTCATAACGTGGTAAGAAAACACGAAGATTCGACTGTAGAAAAAGCTTTCTAATAGTCTACCAATTTTTTTCTTGAGAACCACTTTATGTGGCTCTTTCTATTTAAAGACTCTGCCAAATGTTATTTTTGAAATGATAAAAAATGCAAGTTCATTTTTTATCGATTGGCTACTTTGCTTTGAGGAATTTCGTCTACGTGAATGCTCTGAAAGGTTCATGTTTAGAGCGTAAAAACTTGTGTTATTAACTGGCACAGTTTTATCAGGTCTTTGTTCGAACCTAATACAACGAGCATGAAAAAGCTAATTTTATCCTTTGCAACTGCCTCACTTTTTTTTACGGCCTGCAACACGAAAGAAAAACAAACCGCCGCTGCCCAACGGGTTAAGCAGGCAACTATGGATTCCATGGCATACGCAAACAAACAACAGCACACCATAGATTCTTTGCGGGCGCTCACAAACGCGACCTCGTTAGAAGCTGCTGTTGATGGCCCGGCAATGACTCCCATAGGAGCGCCAGGAACAAAAGCGCCTACAAGGAAAAAAATTACGAGAGTAAATACAGAGGCAGGTGTGAATACACCTGCGAATCCGTCGACCGCTCAAACTCAGGGTCAGACCGCTAATTCCGAAGGTTCAGCGTCAGGAACCAAAACTGTTGCGCCTGAAAAAAAGAAAGGATTGAATAACGCTGCGAAAGGTGCTATAATCGGATTGGGCACCGGTGCCGCTGCCGGAGCAATTATTGGAAAAGAAAATAGGGGAAAGGGAGCTGTAGTCGGCGGCATTGTTGGTGCAATTGGCGGCGCGGTTGGCGGTGCAGTGATTGACAAACGTAAAGAAAAAAAGCAAGCCGAAAAAGACTCGCTTGAAAATAAAAAATAACCTTCTTTTTTTAAGGACTTTAAAACAACGCACGCATTGAGAAGTCTTAATGTGTGGGTTGTTTATTTTTTTTCTTGTAGCTTAAAAAAGTCATAATAATTCCGAGTTCTTCTTCGGTGACGAGTGAGTCGGGCATACTGCTTTCGTGGCGCGCATTTGAAACGCGCAAAGTATAACCGGTTAATTCATCAGGATTAAAATCCGGAATGATTGTTTTGCCTCGCTCTTTTGTGTTATGACATTTGCCGCAGCTCATGGTGTAAAGGATTAGTCCTTCGTCACAGCGTTTGGCATATTCTATTTTTACATGTGGAAGCATTTCATCAGGTAACTCGTACTGAACTTTTTTCGAGGACGTGCAGGCTGCGACAATTATAAAAGTAATTAATGACCCAATAATAAGTTTTCGTTTCATACTAATATTCTCCACCAATTTTTCTTTCATTTAAGTTTTTAATTTTTGACTTTGGTAATTTTACCGGAGGCTTCTCAAACTCTACGTCTTCTGTTAATGATTTCATAAACGCGAGTAAATTTTGTTTTTCTTCTTTTGAAAGATGAAGAGAGTCGGAAGATAATGTTTGATTAGGAACGCGGAGTCCTCGACCTGCGCCTCCGCCAACATCATAAAAGTCAATTACCTGGTTAAGATCTTTAAAAACCCCGTTGTGCATGTAAGGTTTAGTTTTTTCGGAGTTGCGAATTGTCCCGGTTCGAAATGCGTTCATCGTTTCGGTTGCGGGATTAATGGTGTATCTTCCCTGGTCGAAACTCAGTTCTTTGAATAAAGTATCTTTAGGAACGCCAATCACCTCAAATTCAGAACTCACATAAGGAGGTTTTACTCCATTAAATTGGGGCGCAAAATGACAAGTCGCGCACTGCGCTTTCCCCATAAAAACATTAAAACCTTCTTTAGCATTCGCATCCAATTCTTCTTTTTGATTAACGGCCTTATCAAAAGGAGCATCGTGGCGGCTAAACTTACTGTAATAGATTGTGATGGCAGACGAAATATGTTCAAGCGATATCTCTGGTTTTTGCGGGGTGTATTTTAACAGGTCTTTAAATGCAGATTTATACTCCATACAACTCAACACTTTTTTAAGAATATCCTTTTCTGCGCAGGCTAATTCCAGTGAATTCGTAATTACTGCTTTCGTTTGGTCCTGAAGAGAAGTGTGCTGCCCGTCGATCATGAGCAGGTGGTTGTAAATGGAATTTACAAGTGTAGGAGAATTTCTGGGTAGAAAATTTTTCCCATCAAATTGCAAAGAAGTGGAGGTGGATGTGTCTGTCAAAAATTGATCGGGCTTATGACAAGACGCGCAACTTCTGAGATTGTTTCCAGAGAGAATAGGATCGTAGAACAAAAGTTTCCCTATGCGATCAATTTCAGCTAAAACCTTTTCATCATACACTCTTAAAAAAATCCCTTTCGAATTTTGACCTTTATACAATGATTTACTGAATATAGAAGTCGCATTTTTGCTTAGTGAATAATCTACATAGCTTTTAGTAACCACCTTGTGTTGCCTTATGAATTGTTGGTTGTAAGCAAAGAGTGGGTTCACATATGTTTTTAGAAAAATAAAGTGGTCGAACCGCTGGTGATCTGTCGACTGCGTATTTACAAAGGTAATAGCCTGTTTGTAAAGCGTCATGTACTCATCTGATAGCGCCTTGTCAGGAAACGTTTCGTTAAAAGCAAGGTAAGTTGTATAGATACTTCCAAGCATGAATCGCAATTCAGGAATTATTCTTTCGGGATCAGGACACTCAAAGCCTGTTGTGTATATGGCCGCCAGGTTTAAAAGAGAAAGCCTGTTACACAAATAGAAATGATCAAATGTTTTAAGGTTGGTTGTAATGGAGTCTTCCGTAAAAATTTTGGTAGCCTGCGCGGATGACTTGATTAAGTTTAAAATGGAGTCTTTTACTATCGTGTCTTCGTCTATGTAAAGTCCAGCGAGTGTGAGTCCTGCACCTTCTCTTCTGTAAGGCTTTTCAAATTTTTCAAAAACTTCTGTTTCCCACTCTACGGGAAGCGGCCCGTTAATTTTTTTATAGGAAACAGGCTCGAGGTACCGAAACCAGAAGTCGATTTGTTTTAACGAGATGCGGACCAGATTAATTTGTTCTTTTATTTTTTTTCGTTCGACGGGGGAATTAAAATCTGTTTTTTCAATTTGACTCAACAAAGCAGACTGCTTTGAACTAAATTCTTCAAGACGATTAAAATAACCTAAGGCGTAATTTGTTTGCTGATGCTCGTTTTTAAATGAAGCGGAAGCAAATATAAGGAGGAGGAGGAGTGACTCGAGTATGATTGTTTTTTTTGACAAGGGGCCTATTATTTATAGAAGTAACCAGGCATGCAGAACACACCTGGTTACTAATTTATTTGATAATTTTACTAGTGGCTAACCACTAATTTGATTGTATTTATTTTGTTTCCTGAAACAACTTTCACAAAATATTCTCCGTTCTTTAAAGAAGAAGTATTTAAAACTAGTTCTCTTTCACCTTTTTCAAGTTCTTTTTCAAAAGTGTTTATTACAACTTTTCCCTGAATGTCGTAAACAGTGATGTTTACAAGAGCATTGTCAGAAAGAGTTAACCTAATGTTTGCTTCATCTTTTGCAGGATTAGGATAAAGGCTCACAAAAGACTGTGCTTTTGAAAGCGTTGTAATACCTACGTCCAATAAACCTTTACCTTCGATCATAAAGTTGTATGTACTTTCGTCAGTATCGTCGCTTGTAATTACAACAGATGCCACATTTGTGCTTGGAGCAGTCGTTGGCATGAATGTTACTGTAAATGTTTGTGAAGCGTTACCAGCCAATACAAGCGGGAACGTTGGTGGAGTTACAAATGAAAATGCACTTGCGTTGGCTCCTGACAATACCATTCCGGAAATAGTTAAAGTACCTGTTCCTGTGTTTTGAACTAAAAATGTTTTGGTGATACTTGTATTCGCTAGAGTAGAACCAAAATCAGTGTTGTCGGTCGTACTTATTGAAGCATTGCCATCAGCAATGGTAAGTGCATTACCTTGTAAATTAATTTCGGGAACAGCACCAACACCTTGAACAGCGAAATCATAAATGTTTTCGTTGATATCGTTGTTGTAGATATTTACAGTTGTAGTGCGATTGCCAAGCATAGCTGGAGAAAATTTCACGGTAATGGTTTGTGAAGTACCAGCAGCAATTGTTAAAGGATATGCCGGAGCACCTACAAAAGTAAAATCGCCGGCGTTAGTTCCTGTGAAACCCATTCCTGAAATTACTAAAGCACCTGTACCTGTGTTTTGAATTACGAAACTTTTATTTGTATTACTTCCAGTGTTCAGTAAACCGAAATCTGTATTGTTTCCAACACTGATAGCCGAATTTCCTGTTGGGATATTGGTTGTGTTACCTTGAACGTTTACTTCTGGATTAGAAGTAGCAGTATTTAAGCTGGTTAACAATAAAATTTGACCACCTTCGATAATTGGAGATGGAATTGCATAATGTGCCTGATCTACGAATAAAAATTTACCAGCACCTAGGATAGCCTGAACATCAAAAATACCGGATGACTCTTCGTCTTGTGTTAAAAAATTCGCTCCACCTGTTACAAAACGGGTTTGATCGTGTTCCAAAATTTGAACAAAAGCATCGGTAGCAATGGTATATTCCCAAACTTTAGCTATGTAAGTTTGATTTCCCGGATCTTCTTGAATAATAATATGACCTGAGTTATCAATACATAGATTATCCATCATTTGTTGGCTTTCAGTGCCATCTAACACAGCCGTAATAGTTCCACCTAATTCAGGCATCTCGATATTGGTAAAACGAAGTCTCCACATACGGCTAGGATTGCTACCAGCAGTGTTAAAGCCATTCGTTGTAACAAAATAAAAATCCCTAGGATTTGAAGGATCCCAAGCACCATCTTCAGGACGTAAAAAGTTAGTTACTCCTAAGTTATTACTGATGGTATTTAAAGAAGCGCCTGTTACGGATTGTATAGCTCCTACATTAATAAGAGAAAAAGTTGTATTGGCAGCCGGGAAACCCGTAGAAACTTCGTTAATAAGTCCTGTTACCGCAACACCGTACAATATTCCTCCAGATAGTCCAGCCTTATTGATTTCTGTACCGCTAGCCGATTTATTTCCAACATAAACATACACTTGTCCTGGTGTGGCATCATCCAAACCAATTACGATTGTTTTATCGCTTCTGTAGGGACTAGCTACCTGATTTTCGCAGGAGTAACGGCCCAGAAAGGGTAATTGATAACTTGTTCCGGCATTGGGTCCGGTTGCAATATGACCGAATTGACGACCTTCAGCACCGGTTTCCTCACCATTCATAAAGATACGTTCCTGAGTACCTCTTCCTGTTGCGCTGTTGTAATAAGCAGATACTGCGGGTAAATCAGCCGAGCAAAAACGACCAAAAGCAGTTAAAGTAGATGGATTGGCGGCGTTATACATTGTATAAGTTGAACCTGTCCATAAATTTACATTTTGAATTAAATCGGCACCACTGGTTACAGCAAGCGTAGTTTTATTTATAACCCATTTTGATACAAATGCTCCTACAGAGCCATGTGCACGAACTCCACCAACGGCGTTCCCAAATTCATGATTTAGAAGAAAAGTAAAAGTTCCATCGCCGTTATCAAATGCTCCGGCACCATCAGGAATCCCTGCCAAAGAATACCCATTTATAGCTTGTGTGGCTGTTAGAATTGAGGTAACGCTGTATCCTGGAATAGAAGGAAGCAGATAAGGAGATTGAGAACTGCTGGGACCTGTAACAATGGTCTGCGCCATCGCAGTACCAACTATTCCCAGACCCATCATAAAGTGTGTTAGATTTTTTTTCATGTTTGTAGAGTTTATTTTTTACAAATTTACCTGCACAGATAAACCCTAGCATTAGTAAAGTTTAATGAAATCATTAAGAATACCTTGGAAAGGGTAGCCTTAAATTTATTTGTTAATGTTTACTTTACATATTAGGGCCGTTGGTGGGAAAGGGATTCCTGCCAATTAACTCGAAAGCATTGAGAGAGAAGTAACTGAGAAAAAAAGAAGGATTTATCTAAATGTATTTATTGTTCTTCGCTTCTTTGATGGCGTCTTCCCGGGAGTGTACATTTAATTTTAAATAGATGTGCTTGATATGTGATTTTACTGTTTCCAGATCGATAAACATTTCTTTCGCAATTTTACTTCTGCTTTTGCCGTTCGCAACCTGTTCCAGGATTTCTGTTTCTCTTTTGGTGAGCGGCGAGTTCTGGTTCTTATGAAAAGATTTGATAACGATTTTTGCAACGTTCATACTCATGGGCGCACCACCATTGACAACCTCTTGTATGGCGTCCATAATTTTTTCAGTGCTGTCATTTTTTACCAGATAACCCGCAGCGCCTTTTGTTAAGGCATTAAATACATTGTCTTCGTTTTCGTAAACGGTGAGCATTAGAATGTGTGTCTTTGGCAATAACTGTTTTATTTTTGGAATGGCATCTATTCCTTTAATGCCAGGAAGTTCAATATCAAGCAAAATTACGTGTGGGGCATCGGCAACAAGGTTTGGCAGAGCACGCTCTACGTTTGAATAAGCGTTTACAACTTTATAGTTCTGCGACGCATTTATCAGGTAGGCAAAACCATTCCTAATCGTTTCATCATCCTCTATGATAACTACGTGTACTTGCTCTTTATTCTCCATAGTTGTGATTTAAATGAAAATATTTTTTAAGAGAAAGTGAATTTCTGTTCCGCTGTTTAACGAAGGTACCGTTGTCATGGCCCCATTCATCCTATTTGCACGGTTATTCATGTTTTTAAGTCCGTTGCCATTTTGTGTTGAATCTGCTTTGAATCCAATGCCATTGTCTTGTATTGAAATGTCGAGGGTATTCGTACTGGTAAGGTTGATGCGTATATTAACTTCAGTAGCGGCAGAGTGTTTTAAAATATTGCTGTACGCCTCTTTAAAAATCATAGTTAAATTGCGACTATAGTCCAATTTTAATTTCAATTTATTTTTTGAATCTACAGAATGATGGAATTGAAAGTCGATCTCCGTTTCTTGGAAGAGTTCGTTGCCAATATCCTTAATATGTTCGACGATTTCATACAGCCCGTCGTTCTGCGAATTTAAGGACCAGATTATATCCTTTGATCCATTGTACAAGGCAGTGGTGTTTTCTTTGATCTGGCTTACAAGTTTTGCTACCTCTGGCTCTTTGCCGTTTATTTTTGATTTAAGTATGTCTGTTAATACCGAGATGCGCGTAAGGCTGTTTCCCATCTCATCGTGAAAATCTTCCGCAGTGCGCTGTCGGAGCTTCACGAATTCCTCTTCTCTTATTTTTTCGAGGACTTCTTTTGCTTTTTGTTTTCGTTTTTGTTTCCCACGAGTGAACACATAAGCTAGCAAAGCCCCTGTGCCAATAAGTAATAGGATAATAAGAAACTGGAAAAACCGTGTTTGGTAAAAAGCTTTTTCTATTTCAAAAGTGTAACTAATCTCGTTTGACGACACCGCGCCACCTTTTGTTAGTCCTGTAACCTTTAAGGTGTATTTGCCTGGAGGAAGCGCTGGGTAAATGATGTAGGGATTGTTTGTTGTTGTATAGCCTTTGTCAATTCCTTCGAGTATGTATCTGTATAGAACATCTTCTGGATTTGTAAAATAAATTTCTCCCAATTCAAAAGTCAGGTGATTTTGTTTTGAACGAAGCTTAAGTTCGTTTGGAATGTTAAACCAGGTGCCGCGGCTTTTGAATAAAGTGCTATCGGTTATTGCTGAAGAAAATAACTTTACGGATCGTAACAAAACAAAAGGCTGATTCTTTTCTGTAATGTTTGTATACGGATTAAAATGAAAAAGTCCTTTTGTAGTACCAAACCACAAGCTGGAATCTGCGGCTTTTAGCAAACAGTTATGATTGCATTCCATACCCAATAAACCATCAGAGCGGCCATAATTTTTGATGGCAAGCACTTTTCCTTCGTCTCCTAATTGTAAGTTGCTAATCCCAAAACCGGTTCCGATCCAGGCTTTGTGCCTGTCGGAAACATCTATGCTGTAAATGAAATTGCTCGGTAATCCGTCGGCAGTGGTATAAGTGATCGTTTTACCAGACGTTATATCCAGGCTTAAAACTCCTTTGTCAGTTGTTCCAACCCAGATGTTGTTTTTGTTCTTGAAGAGGCAAAGTACAGAAGCGTTGCCGAAAATTTTCTGGTGATAAGACGTGATCACGTAATGCTGATCCATCAAAAAAACACCTTTTGAACTTCCGATGATCACATAGTCTTTGTCAAATTGTTTTAAGGCGGTAATAAGCGGTATTGTGATTTTTAATTTGTTGATGTTTTCATTTTTCTCACGAAGAAAGAGACCCTGATTGGTGCCGATGAGCATGTTGCCTGCAAGATCTTTTAAAAAGACCGTTCCTCCGTAAAGGGTTAAATCAGGATTGTTTTTCGCCTCTATTTTCTGTAATCCCTCTTTTTCAGTGTAAGTGTATACGCCTTTGTTGGACGTGCCTATCCAAAGGTTGTTTTCATCATCGGTATACAAGCAGTTGATCTTCGTTTCGCTCAAAACGGCATTTCCGTTAAATAACACAGGCTGAACATCTTTTTGGCCATTTATTTTATATAAACCGCCACCATACCCTGCTAAATAAATCGTCTTATCTTTTGCTTGGGCAACACCCATCACAATTGTATTTAACAAGCCAGAGGATTTATCATAATACGTAAACGTGTTTTC
>Ga0335394_10005397_pt1 | contig 14467 bp, 12 predicted proteins | sample MAT03_FD_205741 | JGI IMG/M metagenome (GOLD analysis project Ga0335394, IMG submission 205741) | Freshwater microbial communities from Lake Fryxell liftoff mats and glacier meltwater in Antarctica - MAT-03 (spades assembly) (version 2) ...
CTTGGGGCCGTCCGACAACCGGATGTCGACGCGAAAATCCTCCATCGCGGGATAGAGGAACTCTTCGATGATCGGTCGCAGGCGATGAATCTCGTCGATGAAGAGAATGTCCCCTTCGCGCAGATTCGTCAGCGTGCCAACCAGATCGCCCGGCTTCTCCAGCGCGGGGCCGGCGGTGGTGCGAATGTTGACGCCCATCTCGCGCGCGATCAGCTCCGCCAGCGTGGTCTTGCCCAGGCCGGGCGGACCGAAGAAGAGCACGTGATCCAGCGGCTCCTTCCGTGCCTGCGCCGCATCGATGTAGATCCGCAGCGAATCCTTGACCTTGGGCTGGCCGATGAACTCCGCCAGTCGTTGCGGACGCAGCGACAACTCGACCAGCGAGTCGTCGTCCATGGCCTCGGGCGTGGTGATTTCGGCGCGCGTCATAGCGACGAGTCTACCCGAAGAAACACCGGAGCGCCACGATCGGTCACGTGTCGCCACCCGCGGCGGGCGGCGATTACCCTATCGCGCACCGATGCGGCCCAACGCGGCCCGGATCAGCGCTGCCGCCCCATCCTTGCCCTCACCCGCGTCCAGCGCGGCCCGAATCCCCGACTCGGCGTCGGCCACGCTGTACCCCAACGACTGCAGCGCACGCACCGCGTCGTCCACGCCTGCGCCCCCTCCGGTGTTCGCGCCGCTGCCTGGCCCGCGCTGCAGATCGTCGACCTTGTCGGCCAGATCGAGAATCAACTGCTCGGCCTTCTTCTTACCCAACCCCTTCACCTGCTGCAGCGTCGCCACGTCGCGCTCGCGAATGGCGCGGATCAGCCGCTCGGCGCTCAGCGCGGAGAGCATGTTCAGCGACAGTTGTGGGCCAAACCCCTTCGCGATGAGCAATCGCATGAACACGTTGCGCTCGTACGTCGTCCCGAAGCCGAACAGCTGCCATCCATCTTCCTTCACCACCAGATGGGTGTGCAGACGAACCGCTTCGCCGGTCTTCGGGAGTGACTCGTAGGTCGAGAGTGGAATCGCGAGCGTGTAGCCGACACCGCCGTTCGTCAGCACCTCGACGCTTGCCAGATCACGCTCGAGCAGCGTGCCGACGAGCAGCGTGATCATCGGCTCCGTCCGGCGCCTTCAAGCAGTGCCGTGGTTCGCGCCGCCAGCAGACAGGTCAACGCCGCCGCCACGCCATCCGCCGCATCGTTCGGGCTCGGCACCGTCTTCAGGCGCAGCAGTGTCTTGACCATGTATTGCACCTGTTCCTTGGTGGCGGCACCCGTGCCGGTAATCGCCTTCTTGATCTCGGCCGGCGGATACTCGTGAATCGCAACGCCAGCCTGCGCCCCCGCGAGCAGCAGTACACCACGCGCATGCCCGAGCGTCACGGTGGTGCGAACGTTGCGCGCGTAGAAGATCGATTCGACCGCCAGCGCATCCGGCGCGTGCCGCGCGATCAGGGCCGTGACTCCGTCGAAGATCGCGACCAGACGATCGGCGAGCGCATCGCGCGGCGAGGTGCGAAACACGCCGCACTCCACCAACGTTGCGGCGCCTCGCCCGTCACCGCGCACGACGCCAAAGCCGGTGACGGCGGTGCCAGGGTCCAGGCCGAGGACTAGCAGCGCGGCTCCCAACGCGGCTCCCAACGCTGCTCCCAGCGGTCAGTCTTCAAGCGCCGATTCGTCGATGTCGAAGTTGCCTTCGACATTCTGCACATCGTCCAGGTCCTCGAGCACGTCGAGCAGCTTCACCAGCGCGCGCGCATCGTCGCCCGTCACGTGGACGGTGCTCTGCGGCAGCCACTCGAGCTTCGCCTCGCCGATCTTCATCCCCTTCGCTTCGAGCGCTTCCTTCACGGCGTGCAACTCGGAGAGTTCGGTGGTGATCGCGAAGGTGCCATCGTCGTTCGCGAAGTCGCTCGCGCCGCAATCGAGCGCCATCTCCATCATGGCATCCTCGTCGCCGGCGGCCGGCATGTAAATGCGGCCCTTGCGATCGAACATGAAGGCCACGGAGCCCGAGGTGCCGAGGTTGCCGTTGTTGCGCGTCAGCTTGGCGCGGACGTCGGCGACGGTGCGCGTGGGGTTGTCGGTCAGCGCCTGGATCATCAGCGCCACGCCACCTGGTCCGTACGCCTCGTAGGTGATCTCGACGTAGTCCACGCCTTCCAGGTCGCCCGTGCCCTTCTTGACGGCGCGATCGATGTTGTCCTTCGGCATCGACAGCGAGCGCGCGGCATCGATGGCGGTGCGGAGTCGCGGGTTGCCGCCAGGATCGCCGCCGCCGGCCTTTGCGGCGACGGTGATTTCGCGAATCAGCTTGGTGAAGACTGCGCCGCGCTTGGCATCGGTCGCCGCCTTCGCATGCTTGATGTTCTTCCACTTGCTGTGGCCGGCCATTGCAACTCCGTCTGGTCTGCGTGTTGGGGGTCAGCCGCCAAAGATAAGTCGGTTGGGGCCGGTTACGACTCGATCAGATCTTCCACCCGACCGGCGCCGGGCTCGATGTACAGATCGGCGAAGGTGTTGATCGTGGCGCGGTGCTTGAGCACGTGCACCTCGAATGCCCCCGCCACATCCGGGGTGTCGTCGTAGAGCGCTTCACGATAGATGCCGAGCACCGCGTCGGCGACAGCAGCGGCGGCCCCTGACATGCCGAAGTCAGCGAGCGCGGGCCGCGGGGGCGGCGAAAACATCCGGTTTGCCTGCAGCGGAGCGGTCAGCAGCACGACGATTTCCTGCTCGACGGCGACCCGTTTCGCCAAGCGGACAACCTGCGCCAACGCCTCCGCAACCGGCGTCGGCGGTTGTTCGTATCCGGCGAGCCCATCGACGATCACGAGAGCCGGAAGCGAATCCTGCTCCAGCCGCTCGGCGAGCTGTGCAGGGGTGTACGGGGCCCGCTCGACTGAAATGGGCAGCCGACGAAGGACATCGGCAGCCGACCGCAGCGCGTCGGCACCTCCCTTGGGCAGGAGCCCGGTGCGCAGCGCGACGTGGTTCACCCCGGACTCGGCCGAGACGAGGCGCTCCCAGCATTGTTCCACACTCGACTCGTGGGTCAGGATCAACACCGGGAAGCCTGCGACGGCGGCGCGGATCGCGACGCCCAGTACGAGCGCGGTCTTTCCCGAACCGGCGTCACCGCCGACGACGGCCAACTCCCCCCTCCGAAATCCGCCAGCGAGTACGCGGTCCAGCGATGGGTAGCCGGTGGTCAGCAGGTCGGGCGCAGCGGTCGGCACCACACCGTCTGCGGCCAGGCGCAGAAGAACACCGGAAAGCAGTTCGCGACTCGTTGGCATCAGCGCATGGCGGCGAGGGAGGAGCGGCGAAGCCACTGCGCCAGCGTGCTGAGCTCCGCGCGGGCACTGTTATTGAGATCGGCGTCGGCGGCATCGCGAAGCGCGTCGATCGCGTCGGCGAGCAGGGTCGTGTCGCGCTCGCCCGCCGCGTCACAAGCGCGCGACGCGGCAAGGCTGACGGCGCCGGGCAAGGCCTGGACGACGATCCAGCGTCGCGTCGCTTCAGCGCGGAGCTGCAGCGCCTCGGGGTCGCTGACGTCCATCTCGCGCGAGAGCCGCGGGAGCGCCAGCCGCGCCACCATCCAGCACGCCAGCACCGCCGCGCGCTCCCGCGGCTGCGTGAGGGCGGCCGATAGCGACACCAGCGACTTCAGCGGCGGCGTGACGGGGGGCAGCAGGGAGGCGTGTCGTTGCACGGAGAGAAAGGTACCGCCGCGCCGGATTTGGTCGACTGCCGCCTGAAAGAACCTCAGACCGGCTCGATGGGGTAACTTGATCCCAACATGACCCCTCCTGCAAAATCCGTCCTGTGGGTAGATGACGAAGCCGAGATGCTCGAGGCGCATCGCATCTTCCTTCAGGACAAGGGCTACGACGTCCAGATGGCGCGGAACTCGGAGGACGCCCTCGAGCTGCTGCGGCGTCGCCGGTACGATGTGTTGTTGCTGGACGAGCAGATGCCTGGCAAGCGCGGCCTCGAAACCTGGCGCGAGGTCCAGACCATCGACCCGATGCTGCCGGTGGTCATGATCACCAAGAGCGAGGAAGACGCCACGTTGCGCGAGGCCCTCGGTGCCGCCGTGCACGACTATCTCGTGAAGCCGGTGAATCCGCGGCAGGTCCTGGCGGCGATCACACGGATTCTCGAAGGCACGCGCCTGCGCCAGCAGGCGCTCGCCCGCGAATTCGTGGAGCGGTTTCGTGCGTTCGAGCAGGAGGGCTACAGCAACGACTGGCGCGGCTGGATCGAGCGCACCGCTGAACTCACGCGCTGGGATGTCGCACTCGATGAGGCGGGGGAGAGTGGTCTCCGCGAATCGCTGGTTGGGCTGTATCCGGCGATGCGGCGCGAGTTCGCGCAATTCATCAAGCGGCAGTACCCGGTGTGGCTCGAAAATCTGCAGGGTGATCGCCCGCCGCTCTCGATCGATCTGGTGTCCGAACACGTTGTTCCGCTTTTGGTCAAGGAAAAGGCCGCCTGCTTTGTGGTGGTGGACTGCCTGCGTCTCGATCAGTGGCTGGGGCTCGCGCCGCTGCTGGGGCAGTGGTTCACCGAAGAACGTTCGCACTACTACTCGATCCTGCCGACGGCCACGCCATACTCGCGCAACGCGCTGTTCAGCGGGCTGTTTCCCGGTGAGCTGGCGGGAATGCACCCCGATTGGTGGAAGGAGCGAGAGGATGAATCGCTCAACGCGCACGAGAGGCAGCTGCTGGAGCTGCAGCTGAAGGAGCTCGGTCACAACGTGCCGGTGCGGTATCACAAGATCAGCACACCGCACGAATCGGATGAGCTGGAGAAGCGGATCTCGTCGGCGGTGGGCACCGAGGGGGTGAGCGCGTTCGTCTTCAACTTCGTGGACATGTTGACGCACAGTCGCTCCGACAACTCGGTGTTGCTGGAAGTCGCGAAGGATGAAGCGGCGCTGCGCCGCCTCACACGGCAGTGGTTTGAGCGATCGGCGCTGTTCAGCGTGCTCAAGGAAGCGGCGCGCAAGAATATCACGGTGATTCTCACCAGCGATCACGGTTCGATCCTCTGTCAGACGCCGGCCACGGTGTACGCGCGGCGGGATGCGACGCACAACCTGCGCTACAAGTTCGGCGAGGATCTGCGCGCCGAAAAGCCGGATCAGGCGCTGCTCTTTCCCAACGCTGACGCGTTGCGCCTGCCGCGGCGCGGGCTGGGGAAGAACACCTTGCTGGCCGCCGCCGACTGCTATTTTGTGTATCCGACCAAGCTGCGCGAATATCAGGGAAGATATCGCGGTGGCTTTTTCCACGGTGGGGTCAGTCCCGAAGAGATGATCCTCCCGCTCGTTCGACTCGTGCCGCGCCGCTGACGTGTATCGCCGACTGTTAGGGATTCTCCGCCCGCATGGGTGGCGAATGGCCGCGACGATCGTGTGCAACTTTCTCGTTGCACTGCTCGACGTTGCCTCCCTCGCGCTGCTGATCCCCTTCCTGCAGACGTTGTTCGGGATCGATGCCGGCGCGCAGCAGGCGCTCAAGCCCGGCCTGATCCGGCAGACGCTCGACGTGGCGATCGGTCGCTTCATGGACCCCGCCGACAAGATGGGGTCACTGCAGACGGTGGTGCTGATCATTCTCGCCGCCGTCACGCTGAAGAACTTCTTCGCGTGGCTCAGCGGTCAGCTTGGTGCCGGCCTGCAGGAGCTCGTGACGCGCGATCTGCGCGACACCGTGTATCGGCACCTCGTGCAGCTGCCGCTGTCGTACTTCCAGCGCACGAAGACCGGTCAGGTCGTGACGCGGATTCTCACCGATACGTCGCAGACCAAGGCGCTCGTGACGGAGCTCGTCACCCGCTCGTTCCAGAGCGGCGCGACGCTCATCGTCACGGTGGCGGCGCTCCTCTCGCTGAGTTGGAAGCTGACGCTGGTGTCGTTGGTGCTGGCGCCCATACTGATCGGCGCGCTGCAGCCGATTCTGAAGAAGCTGCGAAAGCGCCACCGCCGCCTGAGCAACGAGTACGGCGAGATGACCAGCATCGTGCAGGAGGCGGTCAGCGGAATTCGTCTGGTGAAGGCCACTGGCGCGGAGCCGCACGAATCGCGGCGATTCACAGACGCCAGCGGCCGCTACGCGAAGGCGATGAGCCGCGTGTCGGCGCTCGGCGCGCTGTCGCAGCCCCTCACCGAAGTTGCCGGTACGGGCATCGCGGTTCTCGTGCTCTGGATCGGTGCAAGACAGGTGCTCGTGGAAGGAACGCTCGATGGCGCCGATCTGATCACGTTTCTGGTGCTGGTGCTGCGGATGCTGCAACCGCTCAAGCAGCTCTCCCAGGTGCCGGCGACCGCCCAGAGTTCGATGGCGAGCGCCGAGCGACTCTTCGAGGTGCTCGACGAAACCACTGAGCTCGCGGCCGATCGTGGCAGTGTCGTGGTGACTGCGCTCAATGAGGGCGTCACGTTCGAGCAGGTGTCGTTCACATATGGTGATGACGCCGTTCTCCGCGACATCACATTCGATGCGCCAAGGGGGGAGATCGTCGCTCTCGTGGGTGCCAGTGGAGCGGGGAAGAGCACGCTGGTGGATCTGGTGCCGCGCTTCAACGCACCGACGGCAGGGCGCATCTTGCTCGATGGGGTCGATCTGCAGGAGATCTCGCTCCGATCGCTGCGTTCCCTGACGGGCATCGTGAGTCAGGATACGGTGCTGTTCAACGACACCGTGCGCGCGAACATCGCATTCGGTGCCCTTGGCGTTTACACACAGGCGCAGGTCGAAGCGGCGGCGCGCGACGCGAATGCTCACCAGTTCATCATGGAGCTGCCGCAGGGGTACGACACCGTGCTCGGTGAACGCGGAACCCGTCTCAGCGGCGGACAGCGGCAGCGCATTGCAATCGCTCGCGCGCTGCTGAGCGATCCGCCGATTCTGATCCTCGACGAAGCCACGTCGGCGCTCGATACCGAGAGTGAGCGATTGGTGCAGGAGGCCATCGACCGACTGCTCGCCGGCCGCACGGTCTTCGTCATCGCACACCGCCTGAGCACCGTCGAACATGCGCAGCAGATCCTCGTGCTCGACCGCGGAAGGATCATCGAACGTGGCACACACGATGCGCTGTTGGCAAAACGTGGCGCATATCACCGTCTCTACACGCTGCAGTTCAGGGAACGCGACGTGCCAGACGCGCTGACGGTGGACGCATGAGTCGACTGATCTTCTACCATCCGCTGCCTGACTGGGGTGGGCTGGCGCGCGTCTACGTCGAACTCGGCAAGGCACTTGCCGGTCGGGGAGCGACCGTTGCCGTGGTCTGCCCGGGTGGCTCGTCGGTCGCCGAGGGGTGTCGTGGGCTCGACGTCATTCCCTTCGATGATCGCGGTGCGTGGCTCTCCGATGGCAACCGGTTGGCTGGGGTGCTTCGCGAGTTCAGCGCCGACGCGGTGTGTGTGGCTCACGACGATCCGCATCTGACGGTCGCGTGGGCCGTCCGTCGCAGCGGACGGGGAGCCGTGCTCCGGCGCGTGCCGACGGGCGCCGAGGCGGAAGTGTCGCTGGGAACGCGGCTCGCCGTGCGCCTCGCGCCGACCTGGTTCGTGCATACCTCGGCGGCCGAAGCGAAGGCGTCGGAGCCGGTTTCCAGGCTGCGCGGACGCGTGATCGCCGATCTCGCGATCGACCCGTCGCCTTTGGAGCGGGTGATTGCCGCGCCGACACCAATCGGAACGAGCACGCTCGTCGTGGTCACCGATCCATATGCGCAGCGTGCGACTGCCGCCGCGTTGCGCACGGTGGCGACGCTGCGCGGTCGCGGACATCCGGTGCGCGCGATTCTTGTGGGCACACCGCATGATGTGAACGAGGTGCGCGTGCACGCGACCGCCCTCGGACTCGGCGATGCGCTGACGATCCTCGGTGATCCGATCGATCGCGCACCGGTGCTGGCAGCGGCCGATGCCGTGTGGATCACGGCCGATCGAGACGACGGCGGAATCGCCGTGCTGGACGCAATGGCACTCGGACGGACACCGATCGTGACGCGCGGCGTGATGGCCGAGCGCTTCGTGACGCACGATCAGACGGGCATCGTCGTTGATCGTGACGATGCGTTGAGTACTGCGGCGGTCATCACGCTGCTGCAGGCGGACGCCTCGCTGCTCGAGCAGATCGGTCATGCCGCGCAACTCAGCATTCGCGCCAGGCGCGGACTTTCGGCGTCCGCCGACGCATTCATGGCGGTGCTGAATGAGGCGGCGACGGCGCGGGTGGCGGCCTGAGTACCAGCGTCCCGGTCAACACGCCCATGCCTCCCGCCGCGACAGTCCAGCATCGGCTCGAGTATGCCGGTATTCGCGCCATGGTCCTGGTGCTGCGTGCGTTTCCATTGCATGTGAGTTCACGTGTCGGCGCATGGCTGGGCCGAATTGGCTACCTGCTCGGCATCCGGTCGCAGGTGGCGGAGACACAGATCGCGTTTGCGTTTCCTGCGTATTCCCCCGCCGAGGTCCGCGATACCGCGCGCGCGTCGTACGAGAATCTGGGACGGACATCGATGGAAGCGGCGCTGATGGAACGGTATACGCCGGACGAACTGGTGGCCCTCTTCGATCAGGTCGACGGGTGGCAGCACCTCGAAGCGGCGCGTGCGGGTGGGCGTGGAGTGCTGCTCGTCACCGGCCACCTTGGCAACTGGGAGCTCGGTGGCAGCTACTTTGCGGCGCGCGGCATACCGATGGACGCGATTGCGAGACACATGAGCAATCGAATCTTTGAGCGATATCTCACGCGGGTGCGGCAGCACTTCGGCATTCGTGTCGTGTACGACGAGCAGGCCGTGCGGCAGACGCCGCGCAGCATTCGGGAGAATCGTGTGGTCGGCTTCCTCAGCGATCAGGGTGTCGCCGGATTGGCCTCCGCCTACGTGCCGTTCTTCAACCGCCCCGCCAAGACGCCGCGCGGGCCCGCGGTGTTCGCGCTCCGCCTCCAGGTTCCGATGGTGTTCACCGTTGCAGTCCGGCAGGCGTCGGGGAAGTATCGGCTGATCATCGAACCGATTCCGGTGATCGATACCGGTGATCGTGAGGCAGATACCGTGGCGATCGTGGCGCACTACACCGGACGACTCGAACACTGGGTGCGCGCGTACCCCGGCCAGTACTTCTGGCAGCATCGTCGATGGAAGTACCAGCCCGATGGCGCGCCACCGCTGCCGGAGGGCATGTGATGGCGCCCTCCATCAAAACGACGGATTCGTTACTGACGCAGCGTCGCCCGTTCGACGTGCTGCGGGCCGATGCGCGGGCGGTGATTGGTGTCGTGTTGATTCTGCTGCTCGTGACTGCCGCCGCCATCGCACCGCTCCTGACGTCGTTCGATCCAACCGCGATTGAGCTCAGCGAGCAGCTGCGTCCACCGTCAGCGGCGCACTGGCTGGGCACGGACGTTCAGGGACGCGACGTACTCTCGCGGCTTCTGTTCGGAGCGCGAATCTCTCTCGCGGTGGGGCTCGGGGCGCAGCTGATCGCGCTGGTGATCGGAGGGACGCTGGGGTTGGTGAGCGGGTTTTATGGGCGCTGGGTGGACGAGGTCGTGATGCGCATTGCCGACGTGACGCTGGCATTTCCGACGCTCCTGCTCCTGATCGCGATGGTGGCGGCATTCCAGCCGAGCCTGGGCGTCGTGACGGTGACGATCGGTGTGGTTGGATGGGCGGGTGTGGCGCGTTTGGTGCGCGGCCAGGTGATGGTGGTGCGTGGACTGGAATACGTGCACGCGGCGCGCGCCCTCGGCGGAAGCGATGCGCGCATTCTGCTTCGGCATGTGCTGCCCGCAGTGACGGCGCCGTTGGTGATCGTTGCGACGCTCGGAATCGCCGCTGCAATCATGGCTGAATCATCGCTCAGCTTTCTCGGCCTGGGCGTGCAACCGCCCACACCGAGTTGGGGTGGGATGATCGCCGATGCGCGCGATCTGGCGCAGTTGCGTCGTGCGCCGTGGACGTCGCTGGCCCCCGGGCTCACCATCGGCTGCGCGGTGCTGGCCTTCAATCTTCTGGGCGACGCACTGCGTGACGCCACTGATCCTCGTCAGCTCGCGCGTCGTCTGGCGCGGAAGGGAGAGTCGTGAGCGATTTCCGTCACATGCAGGAGCGCGAGTACCCGTGGATGACGGAGTCGGAGGTGATCTACGTCGATAACGCATCGACCGGCGCCTATCCGAAGTCGTGCGTCGATGCGGTGGCGGCGTATCTCCCGCTGCGCCATCAGCCGCACACACTGCGTGCAGAGCACTTCTTTCCGATGTTGCAGCGATCTCGCGAGCTGGCCGCCGGGTTGATCGGTGCCAGTGCCGACGAGATTGCGCTCACCACGAATACGTCGCACGGAATCAATCTGGCGGCCTTCGGTTTGCCGTTGCGTGACGGCGATGAAATTCTCACCGTCGATCGCGAGTTTCCGGCCAACGTCTTTCCGTGGATGGTGCGCGCCGAGCGAACAGGGGCACGGATCGTTCGCATTCCCTGTGTGGATGACCTGCCCGATCAGGAGGCGCTGCTGGACGCGATCGAACAGCGCGCGAACGCGAAGATCGTGGCCATCAGCTGGGTCTCGTTCTGCAGCGGGGCTCGGCTGGATCTCGATGTCATCGGGCGCGCCTGTCGTGCGCGCGGCATCTACCTGGTGGTGGATGCAATTCAGGGTGTGGGCGCGCTGCCCCTCGACCTCCGCCAGACGCCGGTGGATGTGCTCGCGTGCGGTGCCCAGAAGTGGCTGCAGTCGCCATGGGGGACGGGGTTCACCTACGTGCGACGTGAACTGATTGCGCAGATGGATCCTGCCACCGTCGGGTGGATGGCAACCGAGGGGTCGGAAGACTTCCTCAACATGCTGACGTACAACCCGACCTGGTTCCCCGATGCACGCAAGTTTGAACTGATCACACTGCCCATGCAGGACTTCGCGGGGTTCAACGCCAGCCTGGCGCTGTTCCTCGAACTCGGGCCCGCACAGATCGCGGCGCACATTGCGTCACTCGGCGATGCACTGGTGCACTGGTGCGATGCACATCCGAAGGTCAGGCTGGTCACCCCCCGCGAACCGTCCCGGCGTGCTGGTGTCTTTGCGCTGCAGATGCCCGACCTCGAAGCCGTCTCGGCGCGCCTCAAGACCCATCAGGTGTTTCACTCCGTTCGCGAACGCTGCATCCGCCTCGCGCCGCATTGGTATACCACCGCCGCGCAGTGGGATCGCGTACTGACGCTGCTCGGCGACTGAGTCCGCGCCGCACGAGAAGGCTGGTCAGCGAAACGCGCTGCGGCTCACGTCGCGCGGACGTCCACCAGTGCGTAGTCCCGCGCGCCCTTTCGCAGCAACAGGAACCGTCCACGCAAACACCGTTCCGCGGATACCGCCGTCTCGTCGGCCGACAGCTTCGCCCCGTTGAGCGACAATCCACCCTGCTGCAGCAGCCGACGGGCCTCGCCCTTGCTCGCGACCAGACCGGCGCTCACGTACAGTTCGAGTGTGTCGAACCGCTCCGCCGTGGCGATTGTCACCGACGGCACCTCGCGCGCCAACGCTTCCAACGCCGCCGCCGACAACGCTCCTGCGTCGCCCCTGGCGAACAGCAGCGTGGAGACCTCGGCGGCCGTCTGCGCCGCCTCGGCGCCGTGGATCATCGACGTGACTGCGCGCGCCAGAATCTGCTGCGCTTCACGTTTCTCAGGCGCGGCGGCGGTGACAGCGTCCAGCGCCTCGATCTCGCCGCGTGACAAGAGCGTGAACGTGCGCAGGTGCCGGCCCACATCGCGATCGTCGGCGCCGATCCAGAACTGATAGAACTGGTACGGCGACGTGCGCGCCGCGTCGAGCCAGACGGCCCCCGCCTCGCTCTTGCCGAACTTGGTCCCGGCCGATGTCGTCAACAGCGGCAGTGTCACACCATGCGCCTCGGCACCGTGCATCTTCCGCACGAGCGTTGTGCCGGCGGTGATGTTGCCCCACTGATCGCTGCCACCAAGTTGCAGCGTGACGCCGTCGCGGCGATACAGCTCCGCGAAGTCGTACGCCTGCAGGAGCATGTAGGAGAATTCGGTGAAGCTGATGCCGGACTCGCTGCCGATCCGTGAATCGACCGAATCCTTCTGCAGCATGTAGTTCACCGTGAAGTGCTTGCCGACGTCGCGCAAGAAGCCGATCAGGTCCAGTGAGCGGAGCCAGGCGCCGTTGTCGCGCATCAGTGCACCGCGCGGACCGTCGAAGTCGAGCACCCGTGCCAACTGGGCACTGATGCCGGCGATGTTGGCGTCGACCAGCTCCGGTGTGAGCAGTTGACGCTCGCTGCTTTTCCCGCTGGGGTCACCGATCATCCCCGTGCCTCCGCCCACCAGTGCGACCGGCCGGTGGCCGGCGCGCTGCAGGTGCACCAGCGACATGATGGCGACAAGATTCCCCGCGTGCAGGCTCGAGGCCGTGGGGTCAAAGCCGCAGTAGCCCACCATCGGGCCACGCGCGAGCGCCGCGGCGGCGCCATCGGTCTGTTGAAACAGAAGCCCGCGCCATGCGAGTTCATCGAGAAAGGAGGGTCCGGTCATCTCGGGAAACTACACATCGCCGCCAGTCGCACGGCATGTGCGGTGTACTCCTTACCAACCCACAGCCCACTAGCTTCAAATCAATGCCCGCAGCGACAGGATTCCTCCACAACCGTCTGGTTCGAGCCGTTCTCTTGCTCGGCACCCTTGGCGCGTCGCTCGGACTCGGTGCGTTGACGGCGGGGTGGTCCCTCGTCTGTGCCGGCGGGCAGTGCCCCACGGTTGACGTGCTGGAACTCTATCAGCCCAGACAGACCTCCAAACTGTACGCCTCGGATGGACGCTTTCTGGCCGAGCTCGGGCTCGAACGCCGGACCGTGGCGCGCCTGCAGGACATTCCGCCGCTGGTCCAGAACGCGTTCGTCTACACCGAAGACAAGCGCTTCTACAGCCACAACGGCATCGACTTCATTCGTGTCTTCGGCTCCGTGGCCGTGAACCTCGTCCGCGGCGGATTCGCGCAAGGCTTCTCGACCATCACGATGCAGTTGGCGCGCAACATCTTTCCGGAACGGTTGGAGCGCGCCAAATCCATCGTCCGCAAGCTGCGTGAAGCGAAGGTCGCGCTGGCAATTGAACGGAAGTACTCCAAGCAGAAGATTCTCGAGCTGTACCTGAATCAGATCTATCTCGGCAACGGCGCCTACGGTGTGGAATCGGCGGCGCAGCGCTACTTCGGAAAGAACGTCCGTGAGTTGAACCTCCCGGAGGCGGCGCTGCTGGCGGCGCTCCCCAAGGCGCCTGAACGGTACAACCCGCGTCGCGAACCCGATCGTGCGGTGCAGCGTCGAAATGCCGTTCTCGAATTGCTGCGCACGACAGGGGTCATCAACGACGCCGATGCGTCGCTGGCCAAGGCCTACCCGCTGCAGTTGGCGCAGCGTACCGAGACCGGCGATGTGGCTCCCTACTTTGTGGAATGGATCCGCAAGCAGCTCGATGAACAGTTCGGACGGCAGCTGTACGAGCAGGGACTGAAGGTCTACACCACGCTTGACATCGACATGCAGCTCGCCGCCGAACGGGCGCTGGAGCAGCAGCTGCGCGCGATCGAGGGCGGAAAGCTCGGACCCTACAAGCATCTCACCTACGAACAGTACTTTTCGCGCACCGGCGGCGACGATCGCAGCAACAGCGGTGTCACGCCCTATCTGCAGGGAGCGTTCGTGGCGATCGAGCCGCGGACTGGCAGCGTTCGCGCGATGATCGGCGGTCGTGACTACGCCGACTCGAAGTTCAATCGTGCCACGCAGGCGCTCAGGCAGCCCGGCTCCACTTTCAAGCCGATTGTCTATGCGGACGCGATTCAGAACGGGCACACCACCGCCGAAGCGCTCGAAGACTCGCCGCTGAGCGTGCCGCAGGCCGGAGGCGGCAGCTGGTCGCCACAGAACTTCGATGGCAGGAGCATGGGGTACATCCCGCTTCGCCGCGCGCTGTATCTCTCGCGCAATCAGGCCACCGTGCGGCTCGGCATGTCGCTCGGCGAGGAGAGTGTGGCATCCATGGCGCGCCGGTTCGGCCTGTCGACGCCCATGCCGCCGTATCCGAGCCTGCACATCGGCGCCGCCGATGTCTATCCGCTGGAGATGATCGCCGCCTACACCACCTTCGCCACGGGCGGAATTCGTTCCAGGCCCACCGGCGTGGTGCGCGTCGAAAGTGCCAAGGGTGAAGTGCTGTGGGAACCGGGGCCGGTGCGCACCGCCGTGCTCTCGACTGGTGAGGCGTGGCTGATGACCGACATGCTTCGCGACGTCGTGCGACGTGGGACCGCGGCGCGAGCCGTCGCAGGCCTTCGCGTGCCAGCCGGTGGCAAGACCGGAACCACCAATGATGGTGCCGATGTCTGGTACATCGGGTTCACTCCCGACCTCGTCGCC
>Ga0335394_10005398_pt1 | contig 14466 bp, 7 predicted proteins | sample MAT03_FD_205741 | JGI IMG/M metagenome (GOLD analysis project Ga0335394, IMG submission 205741) | Freshwater microbial communities from Lake Fryxell liftoff mats and glacier meltwater in Antarctica - MAT-03 (spades assembly) (version 2) ...
CTCGATTCAAAGTAGTCAAAAAAATCAAAAAATCTATTAGAAAACTAAAAAATCAACAGAATGAATAGAAAATATTCAACGCTTTATCATTCTATAACCTTGGCGACCACGTATCTCCCGGTTAGGGGTGTGTCCAAAGTCTAAAACTATAGAGAGTTTAGAGGGGTTTAGAGGGTTTAGAGGGGTTTAGAAGGTTTAGAGGGTTTAGAGAAAAATGCTCATTTCGCTGAAAACCATTGATTTGAGCACGTCGCCCTAAACCTCCTAAACCTCCTAAACCCTCTAAACCTAACCTTTAAGCAGCTTCGTAATACTGCACTTTGTTCAGTTCTACAAAACCTGCCAGCGGCAGCGGCGCGCCGGTAAATTTGTTGTAGAGCCGAAGTACCGCAACGATGTCGTAAATCCCTTCCGGCACCGAATTGGCCGGGATGGTGATCAGCTGGTTGTAGGTGTGCGGGTTGTTGTTGCTGAAGGCCACAACGCGCTGGGCGGCCGGAATAGCCGGGCTCCATTCTGCATTACCCCATTTTTCGAACAATACGTCGAGGCGCCATTCAAGCATGGAGGCATTGAGGAAAGGAATCAGCCCACCCGATTGCGTCCAGGTAAAGTGCACGTGAGAATCCTGTTCGCATTGAATCAGCACCGGAATGTTCGGGGCGACCGGAAGCGCCGGCGGGTTAACTTCGTGGGTGAGGGCCGAGGCGCCTGTAATGTTAAACCCCAACAGGCCAGGGAATCCGTTTTCAACTTGCATGGCTGGCATAGCTGTAAAATTTTGGTTTTAATTAGGGTGCGCCACCAGTCTACCTGTTCAGCGGAGGCGTTCTTTTACCTCGTATGGCCGTGGGCGATGTCCCGGTTTTTTGTTTGAGAACAATTTTTGTCGTGCTGAACATGGTGCAAGTATAGGGGGGGCTGAATTAAGGCCGGCTTAATGGCTGGTTAAGAGAGAATTACGATTGGATTATTTCTGGACTAAAAATAAAGCCTTGTATATTATTTCCATCCAAAAAATGGAAACAGATAGCGCTATTGACCTTTACCTTAGCGCTTTTATGAACTCATGCAAATCCGCACCCGGCTCACCCTGCTCTTTCTTCTGATTTCGGCTGGCATTTTGGCGGGGGTACTGCTGACGGTTTATTGGATTTATAAAAAAAATACCGAAGAAACCTTTTTTGCCGGCCTGAAGAATCAGGCCGAACTGGCCGCCAGGACGGCGCTGCGCGATGGCGACCGCTTGACTGCCTTAGCCAATATCTGGTCGGCACCGGATGGAGATACCTTACCTTATACCGATAATGTAAGCGTGTACAACGATGCCTATGAACGCATTTTTAGCGTACATACAGATGCCGTGCCCGTCTCGTTCAAAACCCTGCAAGATGCCTTTGTTGAGGGTGAAACGCATATCAAACATTATAACCTGGAGGCGCTTGCCCTCCTGATCGACGGGCGGGGCGGGCATTCCTACATAGTGGTGGCTGAATCGTATTACGACCTCTCGGATTTGAGCTTGCTGCGCAATACCCTGATCATCAGTTTTTTATTTGGCATTTCCCTCATCGCTTTCTCCGGCTGGTATTATGCCGGACAGGCCCTGGCGCCGGTTTCACGCATCATGAATGAGGTAGATGCGCTCCACCCCTCCGATCCCGGCCGCCGATTGGATACGGGCCGCAACCGCGATGAGCTCTTTCGACTCACAGAAACGTTCAACCGCTTGCTCGATCGTGTGGAAAACGCCTTCCGCATGCAGCGCATGTTCCTCTCCAACGTATCGCACGAATTAAAAAACCCGCTCACCGCCATCCGCACCCAACTGGAAGTAGCCCTGCAACGCGAGCGGGAGCCGGCTGCATACCGCCAATCGTTGCAAAGTGTGCTCGACGATATTGCCCACATCAGTGCCGTGGAAGACAAATTATTACAGCTGGCCCGGATTTACAATGATCCAAATGCCGTAACCCTGGAGCCGGTACGCCTGGATGAACTGTTGTGGGAAACGAAAGAACAACTGCAAAAGCGACATCCGGAATACCGGGTAGCCCTGGATTTCGGAGAAATGCCCGGTTCAGAAGACGTTCTGTTCGTACAAGCCAACGAGCCCCTGCTTCGCACCGCCCTGCTTAACCTGCTCGACAACGGCTGCAAATATTCGCCGGATCACCGTGTGCTGGTGCAGGTAAATTTCCACTCAGACGGCGCCCATCAGGTTTCGGTGTCCGACAAAGGTCCGGGTATTCCGCCGGAAGAAATTGCCCTTATCTTTGAGCCTTTTTTCCGAAGTCCGCGCCATCGCCAGATCAAAGGCACCGGTGTCGGGCTGTCGCTGGTTCAAAGTATTCTCCGGCTGCATCGTATTCATCTGGACATAGCGAGCCCGGCCGAAGGAGGGGCTTCTTTCAGGCTTCAATTCCCATGATTGTTAAAAACCTTTTTCCAGTCAGCTTATTTCTATGCTCTTAGATCCTTTCATACATTCATTCTGTCATATAAATCCATGCAATTGCTCTCATTCGATCCATCCCCATCCGACGCTTTTATCGCCCCGCACGAGTGGGCCGCCATAGAACCTCAAATAAACGCCGCCGCCAAATTGTTGGATAACCGGCAGGGGCCCGGACATGAATTTCTGGGCTGGCTCGACCTGCCGGCGAAATATGACCGTAGCGAATTTAAACGAATCAAAGCCGCAGCGAAACGTATACAACGCCAATCAGAGGTATTGATAGTCATCGGCATCGGTGGCTCTTACTTAGGCTCCAAGGCGGCTATCGAGTTTTGCGGGCACCATTTCTACAATAATTTACCCAAAAAACAACGCCGCGGATTAGCCGCAGACGGTAAGCCCGGGCCCTTGTTACCGGAAATCTATTTCGCGGGCACCAATATCTCCGGCACTTACCTCACCCAATTGCTCGAGGTCATCGGAACCCGCGATTTTTCCGTAAACGTGATCTCCAAATCAGGCACTACCACCGAACCGGCCGTCGCATTCCGCATTTTCAAAAAACTGCTCGAAGAACGCCATGGCAAAGAAGGCGCCCAATCCCGCATTTACGCCACGACCGATAAAAGCCGCGGAGCTTTGAAAACCCTGGCGAGTAAAGAAGGTTATGAAACCTTTGTAGTGCCCGACGATGTAGGTGGTCGCTTTTCAGTTCTTACAGCCGTGGGCTTGTTGCCTATCGCCAGCGCCGGCATCGACATCGACCAACTGATGAAAGGCGCCGCCGATGCCCGGATACACTACAAATCGGCGCCGTTTGCCGAAAACGAGGTGCTGCGCTACGCTGCGGCGCGCAATATTTTGCTGCGCAAAGGCAAGGAAATCGAGTTGCTGGTCAACTATGAACCACGTTTTCATTACATCGCCGAATGGTGGAAACAACTGTTCGGCGAAAGTGAAGGCAAAGACGGCAAAGGGCTGTTCCCGGCCTCGGTTGATTTTACCGCCGACCTGCATTCGATGGGCCAGTATATCCAGGATGGGCGCCGGCACCTGTTCGAAACCGTTTTAAACATCGAAACGCCCGAGTCGGACCTTACCATTGAAGCTATTGCCGGAGACCCCGACGGGCTGAACTACTTAGCCGGTAAAACCCTGGACTATGTGAATAAAAAAGCTGCCGAAGGCACCTTAATGGCCCATACGGACGGCGGAGTACCCAATCTTCGCATCAGCCTGCCGGAAGCGACGCCGTACTTCCTGGGACAACTTTTTTACTTCTTTGAAAAAACTTGCGCCATCAGCGGTTACTTGTCGGGGGTCAACCCCTTCGATCAGGAGGGTGTGGAAGCGTATAAAAAGAATATGTTTGCGCTGTTGGGAAAGAAATAAATTCACCACAAAGAACACAAAGTCATACAAAGATTCCCTCCGGGAATGACAACTTTGTGTGAATTCGTGTCCTTTGTAGTGAATTAACCGGATCGAATAAGAATGACTAAAATTCTGGAAATAAAGGACTTACAGGTCCGCTTCGACTCCGAACGAGGCACAGTAAAAGCCGTGGACGGCATTTCCCTGTATCTCGACCGGGGCGAAACACTGGGGATCGTGGGCGAATCCGGGTCGGGTAAATCCGTGACGGCGCTGTCGGTGATGCGCTTGTTGCCAGATGCCACCGCTTCTTTCGGCGGAGGGGAAATTTTGTATACGCCGAAAGACGGGGGCCAAACCGTGGACATGTTGAAACTGCCTGAAAACGCCCTTCGCGCTTACCGGGGCGCCGAAATTGCGATGATTTTCCAGGAACCGATGACCTCGCTCAACCCTGTTTTTCGTTGCGGGCTTCAGGTGACCGAAGCGATCCGTTTACACCAGAAAGTGTCTTTTCAAGCGGCCAAGGCACAGGCGTTCGCCTTGTTTGTTAAAGTAAAACTGCCAGACCCGGAGCGTATATTTAACGCTTATCCGCATCAGATCAGCGGCGGCCAAAAACAGCGGGTGATGATCGCCATGGCGATGTCGGGTCAACCCGCTCTGCTCATCGCCGACGAGCCAACCACTGCGCTCGACGTGACAGTGCAAAAAGCCATCCTCGATCTCATGCGCGATTTACGAGACGAAACCTGGCTTTCGATGTTGTTTATCAGCCACGATCTGGGTGTGATAGCCCAAATATGCGACCGGGTAGCCGTCATGTATCAGGGACAAATCGTGGAGACGGGCCCGGTTGCGGAAGTCCTGAAATCGCCGCAACACCCCTATACCAAAGGCCTGGTCGCCTGCCGGCCTTCGCTGCATCGAAAGCTGCATCGCCTGCCTACCATTCCAGATTTTTTGGACAGCGGGCATTTTGAAGCGCGTGTCGTTGACAAAGCGGAAACTGCGGCCCGGCACACCGGTTTGTATGAAAGCCCACCTGAGTTGTCGGTTAAAAATCTGTCGGTGCGTTACCCGGCTAAAAAAAACTGGCTGGGTCGCCCGACCAGCTGGCTACACGCAGTGGACAATGTGAGTTTCGACGTTTTTCCAGGCGAAACCTTCGGCTTAGCCGGCGAGTCCGGCTGTGGAAAAACCACGCTGGGCCGTACGATCGCCCGGCTCACGGAGGCGCAGGATGGTGAAATTTGGTACAAAGGCGCCAATCTGCTACAGCTAAACCAGGCGGAAATGCGGCCCTTCAGGCGCGATATTCAGGTTATTTTTCAGGATCCTTACGCCTCGCTCAATCCCCGCATGACCATCGGCGAAGCCATTACAGAGCCCATGACGGTTCACCATATTCACGACAATGAGCGGCAGCGACGGGAAAAGACCGTACAATTATTGGAGATGGTTGGTATGGAATCGGCTCATTATCAACGATATCCGCATGAATTTTCCGGAGGGCAACGGCAGCGAATCTGCATTGCCCGGGCCTTATCGCTCGAACCGAAATTCTTAATTTGTGATGAGATCGTGTCTGCGCTCGACGTTTCGGTACAGGCTACGGTACTTAATCTTCTGCTGGACCTGCGCGAACGCCTCGGGTTAAGTTATCTTTTCATTTCCCACGACCTCAGCGTCATCAAACAAATGTGCGACCGGCTGCTGGTGATGAAAGACGGAAAAATTGAGGAAATCGGATTCCCTGAAACGATCTATGAACATTCGGAGCGGGAATACGTTCGTAAATTAGTGGAAGCCATTCCAGATATATAAGGTGCTGCACGAAAAAAGTAAATGTATCGAAAATATAACTAATTGAATATTAATCTATTCAGTCAAGCAAGCTCACACTTTTAGAACCACTGGCATAAAATTTTTAATAATTTTTTGCCGCTTGGGGTTAAGTAATTGTAAATTTTGATCGAACCTTGCTGAACTTCCGAGACCTTCCCAGAAACCATCCTGTTAAACTTTTGAGGCTGCCTGCCCGGCAGGCTTACTTAATACATTTCATAATAACCTTTTCAAATTTTCTGTAACACATGAAACGATTACATGTACTTTCTTTTATCCTGATGTTTTGCGGGGTATCGCTGTTTGCGCAGCACAACCCTCGTGTAACGTCCGCCACAGGCAAAAACACCCTTCCGGTGAAATCCGTGATTAAAATGGAAAATATGACCGGTCTCGAAACACCGGTCAGCGGAGTCGTCTCCGTTCCTCCGGCAGAAGACCGTTTTTTCTCGGAATCCCTGATCGGGCTAACCAGGCTTGACCTTCAATCGAACAATTCAACACCCAGCCGTGTCTATAACTGGGGTGGAGGCGTTGTTTCGGCCACCTGGCAACAATCGCAGGAAGGCGAAGGCGGCCCTACCAGCTATGCCGACCGCGGTACCGGCTATAACACCAATGCAGCAGGCAGTTTTTTAGCCCCGGTTACCACCCGTGTAGAAGCGGTTCGCGTCGGTTTCTCGAACTATTTCGTTACAGCCAGCGGCGAAGAATGGATCACCTCCCACAGTGGCGCTGTGCCGATTAAAATCCACTATGCCCACCGGCCGCAAGGCGGAGCAACCTGGACGGAAGGAGACGTGCCCACCACCACGCCGAGTGGCGGCTTGTGGACCCGCAGCTGCGCCGGCGGCCCGGACGGTAATACTATCCACCTCCTTTACCTGACCACGCCTACCGCAAACGGCGGTGTGACCGTAGAAGGCTTAAACGGCCAGCTAAAATACTGCCGCTCTACCAACAACGGCCAAACCTGGGACAAAGTTGATATTTCGCTTCCGGGCATTGATTCCAATAACTGGCTCGGCATCACTGCCGAGGCATATGCCATCGACGCCCAGAACAACACGGTGGCCATCGCTATTTTCGACTGGACCAACGATGTGGTGATGATCAAATCCGACGACAACGGCGATACCTGGGCCGCTCCGCGGATCGTAAATGATTTCCCATTGACTAAATGGGATTTCGACGACGGCTACACTTTTGACGATATTTCTGCAAGCTATAACGCGGACATCTTCCCTTCGCCAAACAACGTATCCGATTCGCTGGCATTATTAACCACAGATGAAACCGGCACCGTATTGGTAGACAACGACGGTATTGTACACGTATATTATTCCTCCCTGTTCGTAAGGGACCCGGATACCACGGCCGACAATTCGCTCAACTGGTACCCCGGCTACGATCTTGGTATCATTTACTGGAATGACTTACTGGATGACAACGACAAGATTTTTGCTGGCTACTCGCCCGATCTCAATGGTGACGGAACCTGGGGTTCGCCGGATAACGGCAACCCGCAGACGTTCGCATATGATGGGTACGGTTTCATCGGCTTCAGCACGCTGCCGTCCGCAGGCATGGATGCCGCCGGCAACCTGTACGTTACGTATACGGCCAACCACGAATTGAATTTCACAACCGACGGCTTTTGGTTCAAACAGCCCTTTATCGTTCGCGCCGAAGCCTCGGACTGGACTTCCTGGGGTACGCCGAAAGCCGTGCTGGATGAAAGCCTGGTGGAAGATTTTACGGTCACCTCTTTTTCCGAGAACTATTATGGGATCATGGCCCAAAACGTGGACAATAATGCACACGTGATCTGGCAGCAGGATTTCGAACTGGGGCTAACGACAACGCTGACGGGCGTACAATTGCCTAATTTCAACGAAGAACGTTATATCGCCTATCCCGTTGACCTCCTTTCGGCCGCAAAGGAACAGCCAAACACCATCCGCGACATTGCAGTGATGCCTAATCCGGCAACGGATAAAGCCCGGGTGCGTTTTGATCTGGAAGAATCCGGCAGCCTGACCCTGGAGGTGTTCAACCTGGCCGGAAAACGGATACAAATCCAACAAACCAATGTAGCATCGGGCACGATCAATCTGGACCTGGATACCGGCGGCCTGTACAACGGCCTTTATTTTATACGGGTTAGTACGGATAACGGTTCGGCTGTTACGAAGCTGACGATAGCCAAATAAAATTGGCTTTTCCCGCGGAACTAATATTAAAAGAACATGAGTCTCTCGTCATCCAGTTACGGGGGGCTCATGTTCTTTATAAAATTTGATCAGGTATTAAATTGTTTTCAACCGCATTTGCTATCTTTGATCGCCCCTAATCAGATTCTGTACATTGTTAACCAAATCAATAATCACATCATGATGAACAAGTTTTTACGCATGTCTATTTATTCCGGTATGGTTCTTGGCGCTTTTTCTGCCGGCGCGCAGTCCTCCAATATCCGGGAATTGGTTACCCTGCCGGCCGTTAGACCGGGCACGATTTTACCGGCTATCAAGCCAACTCCGGTAACCGGATTCGAGATCCCCTTCCCGGCCCAACCCAGCATACCGGCCGCAGCCCCGGTACTGCCGCGCAACCTGGATGAAGAAACTCCGGGCTTGACCGCTTATGACCGCCAATCAAACGGCAGCGAGCAAAAACGCTTGCATGTTTGGCCAAACGGAGAAGTATCCGCCGCCTTTACTTTCTCGCTGGAGCAGGAAAGCGCCAATGTACCAGTCAGCTCGTATACAGACCGCGGAACGGGCTACAACCGGCGTTCGCAATGGTTGGGAGGCGCAACGCCTACCGCCAGGGTGGAGACGGTACGCACCGGATTTACCAATTACGTAGTGACCGAAGACGGCACGGAAATCCTTGTGGCCCACCGTTCGGGTCCAGCCGGAGCATTTCTTTTACACGAGTCACGCCGGGCAGCCGGCGCTAGCAGCTGGACGGAATCGGATCTTCCCAGTGCCACGCCCAAAGGTGCCCTGTGGTGTAAGGCGGCCACTGATGGTAACAACGTATATGTTCTGGCAATAACGGCGCTGGTTCCAGCCAGTGGCGACCAAAGTTTCATATACAAAGGCATGAATGGGCATCTCCTATTTTGGCGCTCAACCGATGCCGGACTAACCTGGGATATTCAGGACGGCATCATTCCCGGGGTCGACAGCAGCAAGATGGCGTCGCTATCCGGTGATACCTACGCCATTGACGCACACGACGGAACGGTAGCCGTGGCGGTGTTCGATGCCTGGAACGACGCATTGGTTATCAAATCATTAGATGGAGGTACCAGCTGGGAAACACCAACTACCATTATCGATTTCCCTTTGACAAAATACGTAGACGACCAAGGTTATACCGTAGACGATATCGGCGGTGTCGATCCAAACGGTCCCAGCAGCACCACGGACCTGGAAATATTTACCTCTGACGGACACGTGTCGGTCCTCGTCGATAACGTCGGTTTTGTCCACGTATGGGCAGGCCGGATGTGGGTTCTCGATGATGACCTCACCGATGGGAATTCGAGTTATTATCCCGGCGTCAACGGCCTGATGTACTGGAATGAATACAACAGCGAACTGGTGCTGATGGCGGGTTCGCCCGATCTGAACGGGAACGACACCCTGGACATTAATGGTACAATCATCGGTTATGGTTCCAATATCTCCAGCATGACCACCTCGGCCGTTTCTCTGGATGATCAAATATATATCGCATTTTCTGTCGTGCTGGAAGGCCTGAACGACAATGCCGGAACACCGCTCCGCCACGTGTACCTGCTGAAATCCACCGATTTCGGCGCCACCTGGGAGGATATGTTTGACGTACACTACGAAACCAACGATCCGGGCCTGGCCGATTTTCAGGAAGGCGTATATCCGTACTTCGACAAGCGTTTAAGCGACGATGGCCTATTGCATCTGGTCTATCAAAGGGATTATATCGCTGGCGCTTCTGTGACGCAGGAAGGCGCCCAGCCGGGCTTGTCGGACATCGTGTATGTAGCCACCAATACGATCACGGGTACAAAAAATCCACTGCTACGCCTGGAGATGTCGCTTTCGCCCAACCCTGCGGTAGATCAGGCCCGCCTGCAATTCAATCTGCCGAATTCGGGAGATGCGCAGTTGGACGTTTTTAGCGCCTTGGGGGTACGTGTTTCCACGCAGCAAATTAAAACACAAACCGGGAACAACGTATTTAGCATCAATACTGCTACCTATGCCAACGGGCTGTATTTCGTGCGCGTGCATGCCGGACAATACGAGGGTACGACTACCTTGTCGGTGGCTAAGTAATTGAAAGGTTTTCAGTTAGGTTTTGAATGAAGAGGTTGTCTCATAAGATGAATTGACTTTTGAGACGGCCTTTTCATTCAATCTTTCTGCTGCGGCTTCCAGTCCCAAAAGCTCATTTCAAATTTTATTTCCTCCTTATTCACCCTCCCTACCTCCGTCCAACCGCGTTTTTTATAAAATTCAGCCGCCCGGGTGCCTGATGCCGTACCCAGCCAAAGGGTTTGATCGGTTTGTGCAAAATACCAATCCAACATAAGGTCGTGCAATACGTTACCGATGCCCCGGGCCTCATACTCCGGGCGCCACCCAGGCCCGAAAAATGCTAACCGGCTTTGAACTTCCCACCAGGCAGACGGCCTCTATCCCGGCAGCCGAAGATCGCTTTTTTGAATCGACGCTCTGTTCCACCTTGTACGACAACCAAACCAATAACGCCATGCCCAAGCGTATCCACAATTGGGGCGACGGCAAGGTGTCGGCCGCCTGGATGTTGTCTCAGCAGCCCGAAGGCGACCCATTAGGGTATTTGGATCGGGGAACGGGCTACAATACCAACGCATCCGGAAATTTTCTCGCGCCCGCCACCGTACGCCAGGAATCCGTTCGCACCGGCTTTCCATCCTACTTCGTCACTGGTTCGGGCGAGGAATGGATACTCTCCCACGTGGGCCTGAGCGCTTCCAGCAATGCGGTACACTTCGCACACAAACCTGGTACAGGCACAACCTGGACCGAAGGAACCGTACCTACCACCACGCCCAACGGTGGTTTGTGGGTGCGCGCTTGCGCCGGTGGTACTAGCGGTAATACGATCCACCTGCTGTACCTGACCACGCCGGTTGGCAACGGCGGCGTTCTGGTAGATGGCATGAACGGCCAGATCAAATATTGCCGCTCTACCAATGGAGGCCAGACCTGGGATATAATAGATTTCAGTCTGCCAGGCATCAACTCGACCAAATTTGTCGGATTCAACGCGGAGGAATACGTGATCGATGCCAGCGGCAACACGGTAGCTATCGGGATTTTTTCGTTGTTCAATGATGCTGTGATGATCAAATCCACCGACAACGGCAGTACCTGGGATTCGCCGCGGATTGTAAACGATATCCCCCTGGAGCATTACAAGCTCGACGACGATTATACCTTCGACGACATCGCCGTGGCCTTCGACCCAGACCTTGCGCCGACGCCCAACGGAATCATCGATTCGCTGGCTTTTTTGACCACCGACGCAACCGGCACAGTGATGGTAGACAACGACGAGTTGGTACACGTCTTTTATTCGCCCCTGTTTGTGAACGATGCCGACGAGACCCAACCGGCCAATAATTATCAATACTACCCCGGCTACAATTCGGGTATCGTGTACTGGAATGAACTGAGGGACGACAATTCAGGTATCGTGGCCGCTTTTTCGCCCGACATAAACGGCGATGGCGTTTTGGGCTCTCCCGACAACCCCACCCCAACCATATATGCTGCGGGGTACGGGGACGCTTTTTGCACGGGCGCGAGTGCCGGCATAGACGCCGATGGCCGATTGTACGTGACGTTTATTACGCCGCACGAGTTATTTTTTGATCAGAACGGGAATTTTTACCGCCAGCCGTTCATCGCCAATTCAGCGCTCGGCGACTGGGAAACCTGGAGCATTGCCAAACCGGTTCTGGATTCCACTTTGGTTGAAGATTACGTTTCTACAGCCTTTACAGAATGCTATTTTGCCAGCATGGCCAAAGCTGTATTTTGTGCGGCTCAGCACGGAGAACGGGGCGGTTACGGTAAAATTGACGGTGGCGAAGTAGGGGGAAGTTTGACTTACAAATAAGCAGCGCTACCCGGGATTAGGGTGGCGCTGTTTTTTATTCGGGTTTACATAAGTACCCAATAGGATTGCTTCACTATAACAGTATTTATTCACTTCCGATTTTTTTTTCTGAAAAGCCGCTTTGTCAAGAAATCGAGCAGTGACACATTACCTTTGTATTCTTTGTGCCGGATTCGATTAAATATCTGGGTCAAATGGTAAGCGACAAAAGCAAAAAAAAGAACGACCAAAAATATCGGATAGAGATTGCTTTGCAACATAGTAATATATTTGAAAAGCATTGATGGTACTATCTAAGCTTGCACTGGATTAATACTAAAGCAGTACCAACAATGCTCTGAGTTAAAGAAAAGTCGAACAAAAATTCTTTGTCTCTAATGCTTTTATTCAAAGAATTCTAAAAATTATCGTTTTTTAGGCTTCTTGACCGAGTTGAGGCTCAAACTGAACGCAAACCCTTCGTCCGCGAATCAAGAGGAGAAGACTAATAGACAAGTGAAATATAGACGCAAGCTGCAGCTGTGCTGGCATCACAATATGGAAAACCATCAAGTGCTATGCCTACAATATTTGCGAGTGTGCATTGATTGTTCACCGATGGATTTTGGATCAGTGCAGTTTAAAAACAATCCCAGCATTCGCCAAAGCTGATATCACCATTATTGTTAGAATCACAGTACTGGCGTGATTCAACGCCATCTCTATTATATTTCCTTTTGATTTCTTTTGGCATTGGTTGAGTTTTCCAAGAAGTCACCTTGGATTCGATGACCTCAATCTCCCCTGCTAAATAGCTGTCAAAGTTGATATCATAAATATTTGATCTTACCAGTTAGCGCTCGAACATCAAAGTTTAATAGGTCTTTATACACAACAGCCCACTTGTCATTGTTCGGGAGCAGACCCAATTTGTTATCTGGAATTCCAATCACTTCGAATGAACCTGTTATTACCCCGCCTCTACTTATTGGGATATGAGTAACAGGCTTTTGAATATTGCCATCGACAAGCGCTGTCCAAATTCTATCATATACAACATTGGCATTTTCGGCAAATGGAGAATCCTGAAATTGTTTGGAATTGATAAAACTCATAGCTAACAGGTTGGCCTGTGAGGATGCAAGTTGTTGTCGCTGAATTTATTGCATCCATTGGCCAACAAAAAGATGGATAGTAAAACCCAAATCTCAATCGATTGAATTCTGTTAAGAAAGTGCGTTGTCATAATTGAAAAAATAAAAAAAACATTGCCTACTCTATACGATTTTCGGCATCCTCGCCCTAAATTTGATGAGTGGTTTCAAGGTTTCTCCACCTCAGATACCGGGCCGGGTGAATCCGATATCTTTTGACAAGAGGCGGCAGAGATAAGTGCGAGCAGAACCAAAGATTTGGGATGTAAAACATATCCTTGAAAAAGGCTCAAACGAGGTAGTTTTTCCATAATCTATGGATTTAAACGGTTTATAAAAATATTGACAATTATTCCAATATCCAAAAATAAAATTATTAATGCAAATATAAAGCAAATATTTGGTAAAATAAAAGGCCAAAATACCATATATCAATCCGGACAGATTAACATACTTTGTGGTGCAGCATGGCAGAATCGTGATTCCCTTACTTCAGTTCCTTCCACCCATCCCCCGACTGATAAATAAACACCGCATCCCCCCGATCGCCTTTCAAGGTCAGTTCGTACCATTTCCCTTTAAAAACAACTTTATAGCGTTCGGTTTCATAATCGTTGGCGCCTAAACCGCTCAGCCACCACCAGTTGCCCCATTGATCGAATTCGACCCGAATGACGCCCGTGGAATCAGGAACGGACGCAGTGATACCGTCAGCCGGCGTGTTCATATTAAAAAAGGCGGGCTCGTAGACCTGCGCGTCTAATTTTTTGTTTTTGACCCAGCGAAGCGCATCCGCCAACGCCGACTCTTTGCTGTACATGCGGAACATCCAGATACCCTGGTAATTGTCGGCTAAGGAGAGTACAAAAATCTCACGCTTGTCGTACCAGTGAAATTCATCCAGCAATTTGCGGTACATGCGTTCCATCTCCCCCCACGAGGTGGCGGTTTTAAACATCAGCCAGGCGGATAAAACCAGGAAGCCGAGGGCAGGCAGGTATTTAAAGTAGCCGGGGATAAAGGAAAAAAGCAAGGCCAGCGCCGGCAAAGCAAATAAAGCGGACAAGTACCCGTAGCGGTCGTTTTCGTTATACAACATCCATTCAAAATGCAGATTAGACACTGGAAAAGCCGCTAAAATGCTCAGTACCAGAAGTGTTACGATTAAGGCGAATTTGTTCGACACTTTGTTTCGAAGGAAAAATGCGGCCAGGATCAACACGCCCAGCAATCCGTAACCCAGCCACAAACCCTGCGGCGATTCCAGGAAACCGAACAGTTTCATCTTGACCGGATGATCGAGATGCCGCCCGAAAACCAGTGGTTTTACCACGTATTTCAAGGGATTGGCCAACATTTTCACATAATCGAACTTCAGCATCCGGTCCTCACCGTAATGCCCAACCCATTGCCCAAGGGTGAGTTTATTGAACACAAAATAGAATACGTACAAACCAATCTGAGGCAACGTCAGATATTTCAACAATTGTA
>Ga0335394_10005401_pt1 | contig 14454 bp, 4 predicted proteins | sample MAT03_FD_205741 | JGI IMG/M metagenome (GOLD analysis project Ga0335394, IMG submission 205741) | Freshwater microbial communities from Lake Fryxell liftoff mats and glacier meltwater in Antarctica - MAT-03 (spades assembly) (version 2) ...
TTGTATCGTTTCAGGTCGGCGGGGTCCAATTGCTGCACGTGGAGCAGGTTCATCTTATCCGCGAGGTCGTGCATCTTCACGCGGGTGGCCAAGTTGTCCAACAACACGCGGTCGATGTACTGTTCATAGGTCTCCTCCGGAATGCGCGAGATGTGCTCCAAGGCCATGACCACACGGGGTGAAAAACCTTTCTCCAAGATGCCTGCCGGGGTCAATGATGAGCGTTCCAGCACGTCATGCAGCGCACCCAACAATTGTTCCTCGATATCCTGTCCGCGCATCATCACGCGTAGTACGTGCAGGATGTAAGGCTTCCCGAAACGGTCCTTCTGCCCCTTATGCACCTTCGCAGCCAAACGTATCGCCGTCTCCAATAAATGGTCCATTGATCAGCGCTTATTTCTTCAGTTCAATGCGGAGGTCCAAAGCCTTGGGATCCTCAGTGATCACGCTCCAATCCGTGCTGAACTTGACGCTCTTAGGCGTGGGCTTCTCGATTTCCACACCGGTCGCAAAGGAAGTATTGCCCACTTCATCCTTGAAGGCGAAACTGTACTTGTACTTCATGCTCTCCAGGAAAGCGGTCATGTCGGTGGTGTCGCTCGGGTCTTCATCTCCCTTTCCCATCCCGGTGCCCAGGTCCTTTGCATGGGAGTTGGTGTTGCGCACCAACGTATTGCCATCCCACGTGAAAAAGGTGAAGGCGGCCCCTGTACTGTCCGGCATCAACACGTTCAACGCCGCATTGAGCGCAGTGATGTCCGCAAAGGAGAATTTCAATCGCTGCACGAACTTCTTCTTGTCGTCGACCTTCACGCCCTTGATGCCTGGAACCGCTTTCAACTGCTTCATTTCATCGTGCAGGTCAACCGTTCCCATACCATCATCCTTCTTCTCCCCGGTCTTGTCCAACTCCTCGAAGGCTTTCATCATATCGCCGAGCTCGCTCATGTCCACCACGTATTCCATGGTGCCGCTGCCGTTCTTCTTGAAGGTGTAGTTCTCTTCAATGGTGATGCAGCCGGTGAAGGCCACCAACAGAAGCAACGGTAACAGGATCCTGGGGCGAAGGAATGCGCGCATATTCGGTTCGTTTCCGCAGGTACAGGTAACGGGCCTGCGGCTGGCCAAGATAGTACGCACGGGTAGATCCTTAGAAACCGGTGCAGGGTTTCACCTCCAACTCGAAAAGAAAGGAACCGAGAATACTTCGACCTCGCTCAGCAGAACTGGAGGTGAATACTTCGGCACTTCGGCAAGCTCAGCAGAACTGAACGGAAATGAGTTCTCCTTCTTTTCATGTTCTCCTTTAGCCCTATGTGCATTGGCGTGAACTCATTTCAAGGCGAGTTTGGTTCCAACAGTCGGAAAAGCCCTGAAAGGGCGCAATTGCACAGTGATGGGTCTTGACCCATCGACCGATCCGGCGATGGATATTCGAGCCCTGAAGGGGCGCAATAGTGGGTATGACGGCGATACTATTTTGGAAGGAACATTTGGTGGAGACTATTTCGCCCTTTCAGGGCTTAGCACCCGCGCGGATCCATCCAACGATGGGTCAAGACCCATCGCTATGCTATCTCGCCCCGCTGGGGCTTTGCCACTGCGATCTGCACATCCTTTCACCGACCACTACCCCAAGGCCCACAAAACAAAAAGAGTCCCCATTCCAAAATGGCAAGAGGGCCCTTCGAAAATGTGAGGCCAGCTATTCCACCATCAAAGGCAGTGCGCCGGAAGCACCATTTGCGTCGATGAGTTGCACGAAATAATGGCCAGCTTCCACGCCGCTCAGATCCACAAGCGCGCGTGATCCATCGACCGCTCCCACCAACGGGATCTGACGCACCAACCTGCCTGTGGCATCGATCAGGTTGGCGGTGGTGGATGTGCGCACGCCGTTCGGGAATTCCAAGGTGGTCGTTCCACTTGCCGGGTTCGGATAGATCCGGGCACCCCCAGCCAAGGGGTTGTAGTCCGCGTAGCCCACCCCTGCCGGATCGAGCATGAGGGAATAGGTGGAAAACGGGTTGAGCCCACCACCGAAATCGACCAATAACACCCCCGTAGTGAAGATCGCGGTGGCTGTTCCTGCTTTGTAGTAGGAAACAGATGTTATTTGATAACCGATCGTATTCACCGCGGACTGATCAGAGTAGGTCTCTACGTATTCGAAGCGCCCTACATTTTGTACCGTGCCATACGGTAAGATGATGGTGCCGTGACCATTGTAACTGCCTGTTACGGTACCTGTCCGAACAAAGGACTGCCCTTGGTTGGAACCGTTCCCTGCGAACGCATCCGTGAACGTGGCGTTGTAGGCCATGGGGACGGTAAAGACCTTTTCGGGGTTGCTGTAGATGGCCGAGGTGGTGGTTCCTTGAAAACCCAAACTCAACACTTCCGTGGCACTGTATTGTTGGTAGACATACAAGTTCGGGTTGGTGATCGCAGCGCTGGACAAATTCGCCGTTGGGAACGAAGCGGCATACGGTGTACCGGAAGGTGCGACCAATTGGGAAGTGGAGGAATTTCCCAAGGTGATGGAACTGGCATCATACGTGAACCCGCTCGTGGCCGGTCCCGCAGGTATATAGCTTGTGACGAACTGGGTTAGTATGGTGCCGACCGGAGGTTGCAATTCCGTTGCGGTGAGCACGGGCTGCGCCGCTAGGCTAGAGCAAAAGAGCACGGTGGTAAAGAGTAGCGTTCGTTGCATGTCGTTGGGATTTGGTTGTAAGATAGTGTTTTCCGTTCCTTGTTCTTGGCAGGTTGTTCGGTGAGCACCATGTTCACCCTTTCGACCGCGACCATTCAATCCCGATCGATCTCCCCTAAAACGAACAGCCCCGCCATTTCGGGCGGGGTCGTTCCAATGTGTTGATCGACGATCAGCGCACCAATGGCACCCGGAAGGTCCGTTGCTCCTGTGCGTTGGTAACGCGTACGAACCAGATGCCGGTGTTCAAGCCGTCGGTCGCAATGTTTACGCGTGCAGGTGATCCCGCAACTTGACGTGTGCTGTGCAAACGACCTGTAGCGTCCATGATGTCGATCGTGACCGGCTTGCCATTGCTGAAGCTGTGGTCCACCACGAACTTGTCATTGGCGAACCATGCGTTCAAGGGGGCTGCGGTGGCTACATCGGCAATGTTGCTGATCGTCTCCACGGTGATCTCCGTGGTCCACGTGTCGGTGCAATTGCCATCGCTCACGGTAAGGACAACCGTATAAGCTCCGGGGATGCTCCATGCATGCACTGGCTCCATCTCGTTGCTCGTGTTGCCATCACCGAAATCCCATGCGTACTCGTCGGCATCTTCGGATCCATTGGTGAAGAAGACCTCGTTGTTCACCAGTACGGTGCTGGCATCTGCGGTTGCGATCGCCACTGGGCCAATTCCCGCACCGATCACGATGTCCGTGAACTCCATGGTACAGCCGCTGCCATCCGTAACCACCACTGAGTGGTTACCTACGGGGGCGCTCAATTCCGCTCCTGTGTTCCCATTGGACCAGAGGTAGGTGAAGGGTGCTGTGCCGCCCAATACCGCTACGGTTACCGTACCGTTCTCGTTCGGACAATTCGCATCGACCACATTGGTCACGATCTCCATGGCCGCAGGTTCTTCGATCCGGAAGCTCGTGCTCAAGCTGCCGCAAGCTGAAGTACTGCTCACTTCAACATTGTACTCTCCTGCAGCAAGGCCGTTCACTGTGGCGCTGCCTTCTGTAATGGTCTGTTGATCAAGTACAACGCCGGTCGAATTGGTCCAGCTGATATCCATGGGACCTGTGCCAGCATAAACCACTGTTCCAGTTCCGTTCGCATCACCGTAGCAACGTGTCGCTTCAGTGGAAAGGACAACAGGAGCGCTTGCGTGCAATACGAACCGCTCGGCGGTCGCATCATCCGCAGCTTCCATGCTGAAGCTGTATGTGGCCCCTTCGAGCATCGGTGTCATGGTGCCGGTGGTCATGTCTTCCAATACCAAGCAGCTCAACCCGAGGTTCTCGGTGGAACTGATCGTGATGGTATAGGTACCGCTGATGGCCACATCCACCATAACAGGAATGCTGATGTCCGTGGTGTACTCACCGTACGCATTGATCGCGATCAGGCTACCGTCGGGTGTGCGTGTTGCGATCTGGGGTGCATCCGGGTGACCGAAGATCACCTTGCCCACGTCTTCGCTATCGCGGTCCGAAGTACCAGCACTGAAGACCACGACGGTCTCATCGCGGAAAGTATTGATCGCGCTGCTCACCTTCAGGCGTAGGCCGTTGAAGGTGCTGATCTGTGATCCACCGAACAGGCCGCCGTTGTTGCCTACCACTTTGTCGGCCTCTTCAACTTGCGCAGCCGGACCAGGTCCATTCGCTTTCAAATAGAACCCTTGGCTGCTTTGGATCGTGTCCGTAGCATTGTTCGTGCCCACATTCAAGCTGATGTCCCACACCGCTGCATTGCCAAAGTTGGTTGCGGGGTTGAAGAAGGTCACGTTGTCATTCACGCTGGCACGAGCAATATTGCTGAACAGGATCGGACTCGGCAACGGGTTGCTGCACAGGTTGTAGCCATCGATCATGGGGTCACCCGTGGTAGTGAAGCTCATTGGCAAGTTGATCGGGCTGGTAGCCACGATGGGTGGGCCGGTCACATCGATCACGAAGGCAGCCGTTGTGTTAAGTCCATCACCGCACCATGCAGCGAAGCCTTGTCCTTGTGCAAGGGATTGTGCCGTGCTCGTGGCACCGACCAAGCCGCTATCAATACTGGCGAAGGTGTTCGTCTCATCGTACCAACGAATGCTCGGCCACAGGATGCCGCTTTGTGGAGGGTCACTGAAACCGGGGCTGTGTGAACCCGGAAAGCCTGCGGTATAGAAGTCATCTTTCCATTCGTTCACGGTCTCGCCGCTGACAGGGCTACCCAACAAACGCCAGTTGGTCGCGCCTGCAGGGATGTAACGCTGAACGGTCATGTCGCCGGTGTAGGATGCTCCAGCACCAACAGGTCCCAAGCGACCCGTCCCGCTGATGTTACTGGTGAGCGCGACCGTTGCACCACTAGCATCGAATACGCCGTCCGTGATGCTCAAGGTGCCGCGCACGTTCACCGTTCCTGTCACCGTTAAGGAGCTTGCGGGATCAGCGGTGAAGTCGTAAAAATCCACCGAGCCGGTGATGGCCAGCGTGCTCGTGGTGGCTTCGGAAATAATGAAGGTGCTGTTGTCGTTCGCCGTCATCGTACCAGCGATGGTCGCGCTGTTCCCCTTCACATCGAAGGTGGTGCTGCCGTTCAACACCAAGGTGCCACCGGTGGCCACAGTAAGGCTCTTCACCACCGTGTTCGCGACGTTGGTTACCACGTTACCGCTTTGTACCGTCATGCTCGTTGCGTTCGTGAACGTTGCAAAACCAGCAATGCCGCTCGGCGTATCACTCCAGATGGCATCGGTCACATTGCCTGTGGCACGGCTGTAATATTCGCACACGCCGACAACTACGGAGATATCATCCGTGGAAGCGGTGCATGGCGAATTCGCGATGGTCCAGCGGAACACATACGTGCCTACCGTGGTCATGCCCGTGACCGTGGTGGTCTCGGAGCCGGGTGTGGTAATGGTAGCCGATGGGCCGCTCATTTGGCTCCAGGTTCCTGTTCCAATGGAGGGCGCGTTGCCCGCCATCGTTGCGGTACCGGGTGCGGTGCAGATGTTCTGGTCGGGACCAGCGGCGCTGGTGGTGGGTGGTGCATTCACCGTCATCGTGATCGCCGTGGACGTTGCCGTCATTGGCGATGCGCACGTGGCTGTGGAGGTCATCACCACCCGGATCAGATCGCCGTTCACGAAGTCCGTATCAGCAACACCCGTGTACGTTACGCTGGTAGCGCCGCTGATGTCGGTGCCGTTCTTGGTCCACTGGTAGGTTGGTGTGCCACCGTTCGTTGGCGTAGCCGTGAAGGTCACGCTGCTACCTGAGCATGTTGGGTTGGTACCCGTGGTGATCGCTGTGGTTACCGATGGCGCTACTGATGCATTGATCGTCAAGGCCACATCAGCGGTTGACGTACATGTGCCATTGGTGATGGTCCAGCGCAAGGCCGTGACCGTGCCCGAAGTATGCGTGAAGGTGGACGAAGGGCTTGTTGAAGCACTGAACGTTCCCGCTCCGCCACCAATGATGCTCCAAACACCGGTACCAACGCTTGGGGTATTGCCACCCAGAGCGGCTGTTGTTCCGGCCGTGCAGATCGTTTGTGAAGTCGGAGAAACTGATGCCGCCGTTGGCGATACTGGCATACCATTCGAATATTCCAGATCATCGATGTACATAACCGCAGAATTCGATGCGCTGCTTTCTGCAAAGAAGCCAAAGCCGCCGATGTTATTACCCGTGGTCCACCCGCCGGTCCCACCCCAACCACCGGAGGGCGAGATCTTGGTGCCGTCAACCCAAAGATCCCAGCTTCCAGCATTCAAGGTGTTCGAGCCGGTTCCTTGGCAATACGTGGTAGATGTGGTCGCGTTGTTGGCGTAGATCTCCAAAACTTGATCGGCGTCTTTCGCGATCCCAGAAGATGAAATTGTGCTAAAAGAGCCGCTGATCCTGCGCTGTACAGTTGTTATTGCGCCAGCAGAGTAATTGATCAACAACACCGCAAGAGAGTTCGTGTAATTCGCAGCCGCGGTGTTATCCTGATATATGGTTGAGGCAGCTCCACTACCCACGTGAATATAAAGCGCGCCAGTACCAGCAGAGGTGTTCCTCAATCTGAATCTCTGATAAGCACGGGTTGATGGACTGGTCCAACCGTAAACCGTGAACTTGTTGGTTGATGTTCCCGTCGTAGCCACAAGTTGTGCCTCGGTCGCAGTACCTAGTGTGGTCCCTGGGTTAACTAAGCCAAGCGACCCCCCCCCGGTCCCGATACGAACTCGATATGTTCCACCACCTGATGGCGTCGAGGGAAAGAATGTGGTGTTCCCAGAACCGGAGTTGGCATTGTTAGCGGTACCAGTGCCTGTGCCGAAATCATAGGCCCAAGGCTGCGCGAAGCCAACACTCGCCAAGAGGTAGAACAGTGCAGTGACCTTCAGTCGCGCGACAACCGAATACAGAAGAGTAGAGGACTTCATCATGGAATAGGGATTTTGGTCCGGATGAGAACAACCGGCTGTGTATGTTCTTGTTAGGGCCGCCTAAAGTACGGTTTAGCCCCTTACCACTGTGCCATTGTTCATTACTTGGCCAAACACCTTCATAAGCTGGTGGGTAGGTCTGCCTTCCACTAGGACCCAGTAGGGTACAAAAGCAAAAGCCCCCAGCACTGGCCGGGGGCTTTTGACAACTGTGATAGGTGCTTATCGCACCACGGGCAGCGAGAAGGTGCGCGCACTTGTACCATTGCTTACGCGCAACAACCAGATGCCTTCAGACAAGTCGTCCGTGGGTATGGTGATGCGGCCCGGGCTGGCCGGGTAGCGGTGCTGTTCTTGCAATTGACCGGCGGTGTTCATGATCCGCACCATGACCGGTTCGTTGTTGTTGAACTCGTGATCGAGCACAAAGACGTTGCCGCTGACCCAGGCATTGTAGCGTGCTCCCACGATGGTGGGTATTCCGGTACCGGTTTCCACGGTGATGGACAAAGCGGTACTGCTGGTGCAGGTGCCATCATCCACCGAAAGGGTCACGATGTATTCGCCGGGCGTTGCAAAGCTGTGTGTTGGCTCAAACTCATAGCTCACCTCGCCATCGCCAAATTCCCAATAGTGGTCGAAGGCTGGATCACCGGCGTTGAAGAATGAAACATCCGTACCCACGGGAACAGTGCTGCTCTGCACGGAAATGCCCACTTCCGGACCTCCGCCCATGCCCACTTCGAATTCCTGTGCGGCCAAAGAGCATTCGTTGGCATCCGTGACCACTACGGTGTAGGTCCCGGCGGGAACGACGAGCGCAGTTTCCGTGCTGCCATTGCTCCACAGATATTCATAGGGCGAAGTGCCTCCGGTCGCCTGCACTTCCATTTGGCCGTCATCGGTTCCTGCACAACTGGTGGGTTCGGTGCTGCCATCAAGCATCAACTCTGTTGGTTCGCCAATGATGAACTGTTCCTGAAGTGTTCCGCAACCGGCCGAGGTGCTGACTTGCACCGTGTACGTACCGGCCTCCAAGGCCATGATGGAACTGCCTCCCAGGGCAACGCTGTTCTGTTCCAGCAAAACCACTCCTTCCGCATCGATCCACAGGATATCCACCGGTGAGTCATTCACCAACACGGTCGCATGGCCATCATCCAGCCCGAAGCAGCTGGCATTGTTCGGTGTCAGCAGCAAAGGCGCGCTGGCGTGCAACATGAAACGGGGTAAATTCTCGTTGGCATTGGCCAAGGCCTGAAAAGTGAAGGTAGCACCTTCGGAAAGCGGCATGCTCGTGTTGTTAGAAAGGTCTTCCATCACCAAGCAGGTGAGTCCCATTCCGGCGAAGCCTGTTACAGTGATGGTATGTTGGCCATCCATCGCGGCGTTGATGTAGACCGGTATGCTGATGTCCGTGGTGTAGGGTCCATAAGCGTTGATCGCCAACAGCACGCTGCCATCGCCGGAGGTGGCGATCTGGGGTGCCGAAGCGTGCCCGAACACGAACTTCACGACATCCTCACCATCGGTCAAGGGACTGCCTTGGGTGAAGACGATGATCGCCTCATCGCTGAAGTTGTTCATCGCGCTGGTGATGCGGAACCGAAGGGCATTGCTGCCCAAGTTGCTGCCATCCACCGGCCTGCCGACAAGCTCGTTCCCATAGTGGTCCGGGCACGTGTGCGGTGCTGGTGAAGTGGTTTGTGCGAAGGTGCCCAAGGCCATGCACGCTGGCAGGCCAATGGTGATGGATCGGAGTAGGAATGAACGCATGGGTGCAGCTCTTTGTCCCGCGCTCAACGGGGTGTGAGTACTGCGTTGTACGGGAAGCAGCGGTCTTGGTTGCACGGGCACATGGTCCCGATCGAAGAACGCGTTGAAGCGACATGAATGGATGCAGATGGACACCGACCGGTTCATTGTCCGGTTGCGTCCACGCAGGTTCGGCGGAAATGCAACAGCCCCCGGGGTTGCCGGGGGCTGTTCGCCTGTGGAAGTCGTGCTGATGTTCAATGCAGCACGGGTAGTGAGAAGGTGCGGGCGTTGTTGCCACTGCTCACGCGGACCAGCCAGATGCCGGTTGCCAAGTCCTCCGTGGGCAAGGCAAGGCGAGCGGGTTGGCCAGCGAAACGATGCTCCTGTACCAACTGTCCACTCGTGCTGATGATGCGCACCAGGACAGCTTCATTCTGGTTGAAGTTGTGATCGACAATGATCTGATCTCCACTGACCCATGCATTCAGCGTGCGGCCCTCAAGGGTCGGCAAGCCGGTGGTCGACTCCACGGAGAGGTCCAAGGTGGTCGTGCTGGTGCAGTCGCCATCATCCACGGTAAGGGTGATGGTGTATACGCCGGGCAGGCTGTAGCTGTGGGTAGGTTCAAGATCGGTGCTGGTCTCCCCATCGCCGAAGTCCCACGTGTTGGAAACGCCGTTCGTGTTGAGTACGAAGAAGGTGACCTCGTCATTCACCATTACCGTCGTGTTGTCCACGGAGATACCGGCTTCCGGACCTTCACCTGCGCTCACTTCAAATTCCTGTGGCACAACCGAGCAACCGTTGGCATCGGTAACTTCCACGGTGTAGGTACCCGCTGGCACTTCAATGGCGCTATCCGTGGAACCATTGCTCCAGAGGTAAGTGTATGGACCGACCCCGCCGAGCACGAGCAGGTCAATGGACCCGTCCTCGGTCGTTGGGCAACTGGCGGGCATGGCATCGGCCTCCACCTCCAAGGCGGAAGGCTCTTCGATAACGAAGTTGGTCATCAAGTTGCCGCAACCCGCGTTGCTGGTCACCTCTAAGCTGTAAGAACCGGCTTCCAGATCGGGGAATGCGCTGGTTCCGGCCTGTACGTTGTTCTGTTCCAAGAGGACGACCCCTTCCCCATCCATCCACACGATGTCCACGGGTCCACTTCCGATCTCCACGCTGGCAGAACCATCATCACGACCGGCGCAGGTGGCGCTGGTGGTCGCGAACTGGAGCGGTGCACTGGCGTGTAGAACGAAACGTGTCGAGTTCGCATCGTCGCTGCCCAAGGCCGTGAAGGAATAGCTGGCACCTTCCACGAGCGGAGTGCTGGTATTGTTGGCCAAGTCCTCCAACCGCAGACAACTGAGACCCGACATGCCCAGCCCGGTGGCCGTGATGGTGTACGTGCCGTTCACAGCCACATCGAACATGACCGGAATGCTGATGTTGGTAGTGTATTCGCCATAGGCGTTGATAGCGATCATTTGACCGGCATCTCCCACGGTCGCGATCTGTGGTGCTTCGGGATGCGCGAAGACGAATTTCACCACATCGTCACCATTGGTCTCCGGACTTCCTTCGCTGAAGACCACCACGGTCTCATCGCTGTAGCTGTTCTGTGTACTGGTGATCCGCAAGCGCATGATCGAACTGTTCGGTACCAGGTCGCCCCCGAAGAACCCACCAGTGTTGCCGGTGGTCTTGTCATCCTCTGCCACCGTGGTGGTCACGGCCGCACCGTTCGCTTTCAACCAGAAGGCTTGGCCGCTCTGGATCACGTTGGTGCCACCCAAGGTACCAATACCTAAACTGATGTCATAGATGGCATTGTTGCCGGTAGCTGGATCGAAGTAGGTGATGAAGTCCAGTACATCAGCTCCGCGGTCCATGTTGCTGAACAGGATCGGGCTTGGCAATGGATTGCCCACCAGGTTCCAACCATCAGTATTAGGCACGCCGGTGTTGGTGTAGGTCATGGGCAAGGCAATGGGCGTTTGGGCCACGTTAGGGTTACCGGTCACATCCACAGTGAAGGCCGTCGTGGTGGCAAATCCGGTACCGCACCAGGCCGCAAAACCTTGGCCAGCGACCAGTGGTTGGCTGGTGTTGGTGGCACCGGTCAAGCCATCGATCACTTGGGGTCCGCCGTTCGTTTCATTGTACCACCGGACACTTGGCCACAGAATTCCGCTGCCGACCGGGTTGGAGAACCCTGGGCTATGTGAACCCGGGAATCCTGCGGTATAGAAGTCGTCCTTCCAGTTGTTCACGGTCTGGCCGCTCACGCTGCTGCCCAACAAGCGCCAATTGGTGGCCCCAGCTGGGATGTAACGCTGCATGACGAGATCACCCACATAGCTGGCGGTGGCGCCAACAGGGCCGAGGCGGCCGGTGTAGGTGGCCGTGCTTCGCAATACCAGTTGTGCCGTGCCGGCATCGAAGGCACCGTCTTCCAGCGACAAGGTGTTCCGCACAAGGGCCGATCCGGTCAGGGTGACGCCTGCGGCGTTGTCCACGGCGAGGTCATAGAAGCTCGGGCTACCGGTGGTGGTGAGCGTGTTGGCGCTAGTGCCCAGCAGTGCGAAGCCGCTGTTGTCCGCTGCGCTCAGCGCACCGTCGATGACCACATCTCCATGGGCGCTTACCGTGGTGGCGCCGTTGATGACCAGCGTTGCACCGGCTTCCACCGTTAGATCACCCACGTTGATGTCGGACGTATTGGTGATCACGTCACCACTCTGGACCACCATGTTGGTGATGGAAAAGAAGCTGGCGAAGTCTGCAGCACCGGTGGGCGTATCACTCCAGACGGCATCGTTCACATCACCCGTTCCACGGCTGTAATAGGCGCAGGGTCCGGAGACGATCTCGACCTCGTCCATGGAGATGGAGCATGGGCCGTTGCTGATGGACCAACGGAAGGTGTAGATGCCCACTGTGGTCATGCCGGTGATCTGGGTAGCAGGATCGGTGTCGTCCACGATGGTGGCCGTAACGGGACCGCTCACCTGTGTCCAAGCGCCGTTGCCGACCGCTGGGGAGTTCCCGCTCAGTGTCGCATCACCGATGGTGGAACAGATCGGTTGATCCGCACCGGCATCAGAAGTTGAGGGCGATCCAAAGACGTTCACCGTTATATCATCCGTGCTCGATGGGCAGCCCGTACCGTCGATGGTCCAACGGAACACGTAAGCGCCCACCAAGTTGAAGCCGCTGATGTCCGTGAGCTCATCGGAGGTATTGGCGATGGAAGCCGTGGCAGGTCCGCTGATCTGGCTCCAGGTGCCGGTGCCGACAAGGGCCGTATTGGCTGCCATGGTGGCGATGCCCGGCGATACGCAGATGTCCTGATCCATGCCTGCATCGGCCACGGTAGGGGCCGGTGCGACCGTGATGGTGACGTTGCTGCTGCTGGCCGTGCAAGGGCTGCTGGTGATCCTCCAACGGAATACGTAGCCGCCCGCGGTGGTAAGACCGGTTATGGATGTGCCCGGTGCATTCGCGCTGACAATAGTACCGGTAACGGGTCCGCTGATCTGGCTCCAAGTGCCAGTACCCACGGTCGGCGTATTGCCGTTCATGGTCACTGATCCGGAGGAAGCGCAGATGGTCTGAGGTGACCCGGCGTTCGCCGTAGTGGGTACGCCGACCACGGAGATCGTGACATCACTTGTGCTGGCTGTGCAGGGGTTGTTCGAGATGGTCCAGCGGAATACATAGTTACCAGCGGTCGTGAGCCCGTTGATCGTCGTGGTGGGGGAAGAGGCGGATACGATGCTGGCAGCGCTTGGGCCGCTTTGCTGTGACCAGGAACCGGCCCCCACACTTGCTGTGTTCGCGGCCATAACGGCCGTACCCACCGATGTGCAGATGGATTGGGGCGGGCCGGCATTGGCCGTTGTGGGCGGCGCGTTGGCAATGATGGAGACGTTGCTTGTGCTCGTCGCGCAGGAGCCATTGGTGATCGTCCAACGGAAGCCGTACGTACCGGCGGTGGTCATGCCGGTGATCGTGGTGTTGGGTGCGTTGCTCGCAATGGAAGCGCTGACCGGACCACTGATCTGGCTCCAGGCACCTGTGCCGATGCCGGGTGTGTTGGCGGCCATGGTGGCACTGCCAGTGGAGATGCAGATGGTCTGGTTGGAACCTGCGCTCGCCGAGCTGGGCAACGCGAAGGATGTGATGGTGACATCGCTGGTGCTCGCTGTGCAGGGGCTGTTGCTGATCGTCCACCGGAACACATAAGCACCGGCGGTGGTCATACCAGTGATGTTGCTCGTGGGCGAAGAAGGCGTGGTGATGCCGGGGGTAACAGGACCGCTGATAAAGCTCCAGGCACCCGTGCCAACACTAGGCGTATTGGCCGCCATGGTGGCCGTGCCGGAAGAAACGCAGGCGGAGAGTGGGCTACCGGCGTTGGAGGTGGTAGGTGGCTGCGTGATGGTGATGCTGACGTTGGCAAAGGATGCCGTGCAAGGGCTGTTGCTGATCGTCCAACGCACTACCACGGGGCCAACGCCGCCTGTGTGTGTGAAGGTGGAAGAACCGCTTGCCGGGTTGCTGAAGGTGCCGGTACCGCCGCTGACGATGCTCCATGCGCCCGTTCCCGAAATCGGTGTGTTGCCGCCCAACGCTGCGGAGGTGCCGGTGGTGCAGATCGTTTGTGTGCTGCCCACGGTGGCCGTGGTAGGTGGCGTTGCAACGGTCATGGTGATCGCGCTGGATGTCGCCGTCGGAGTGGTCGTGCAGGCCGCATTGGAGGTCATCACCACACGGATCAGGTCGCCGTTCACGAACGCCGTGCCTGCGGTGCCCGTATAGGTCACGCTGGTGGCACCGGAGATGTTGGTGCCGTTCCTGGTCCACTGGTAGGTGGGTGTGGTGCCGCCATTGGTCGGCGTGGCGGTGAACGCTACGCTGCTGCCGGAGCAAGCCGGGTTGCTGCCTGTAGTGACCGCAGCACTTACTGCTGGTGCCACCACCGTACAGAAATTGAGTTTGAGGTATCGGACGTTGCCGACATCGACCGCCTGGTTATCGCAGATCGTGAAGGTCCAATTGCCGTTCGGGTTTCCGGTGAATCCGGCCAAGGTCTGCTCCGGCGCATACGTACCGGTGACGTTGCTGGTATTGGTCGTGTTGAGTGCAGTACCTCCATCGGCAAAGACGAGCGGCGAACCAGGACATGCGGCAGGGTTTCCCAAGTTGTCACCGCTTCCGAAACGATCCAGGATCAGGTTGCGTGTAACACTGCCGGGGGCGGTCAAACTGATGTGGATATCGCGGTTGTAGGTGTGGCCTACGATCACTTCAACGCTTTCCAAGCGCGCATTGCCTGTAGCGGTGCCCAAGGTTGTAGGAAGACCACTGATCGCGACCGGGACGACCACATTGTTATTGCTTCCGCATCCATTATCGGCGAATGCGTTGTAGGGCAATGCCGCCATACATGAAGCATTCGGGTAGTTGAAGGAAACGATAACTTGACCGCCGCCGCCATTGCCGCCGTCCCTTGTTCCGCTACTCCGCTCCGCACCGCCGCCACCGC
>Ga0335394_10005402_pt1 | contig 14454 bp, 12 predicted proteins | sample MAT03_FD_205741 | JGI IMG/M metagenome (GOLD analysis project Ga0335394, IMG submission 205741) | Freshwater microbial communities from Lake Fryxell liftoff mats and glacier meltwater in Antarctica - MAT-03 (spades assembly) (version 2) ...
TCGGCAAGTTCTGAAGGTCTAGTTACAGATTCTGATTATGAATCTATTCAAAAGAAGTGTAGTGCTCTACGAACAGAACTCACTACAGATCTCCTTTCTCGACGTGAAGCTCCTGATGTCCTCTAATGGATTTCATAGATGAAAATATAAGTGATTTTGTAGAAATCATCTCTGTAGAACACTCACAAATGTAGTAATTAAACAATTTTTGATGCCAATAATTGTCTAAAATTGTCACCTAACAATTCGCTTGGAGCGGACTACGAAAGATCTTGGTGTTGAGTTCAAGGTTACTTACAGCCGCTCAAGCGAACAGTTATGCAGCTTCGTCCTCTTAAAAGGGCAGTTTTCAAAGATCTCTACAGTTAAATTTAGGAAGTATGTACAGTGCCAAATAAGCCGGAACCTTGGGAGTTAGCGAAATTAGAGTACGAAGCAGCTTTAGAACAGTATCGTCAACTAACATCGCTACGCAGACAAGATATGGCTTTTGTGACTACTGTTCAGGCAGCAATTCTAAACGATTGTCGGCAATAAACTGCTACGCTTTGATGCTTCAGGCTTCTTACTATCTCTTATCGCCGTATTTGTTCTCTTTGTGGGTATTAATAGTGAACGTCGATTATCTGGGTATATGGCTGAATATATGCAACGTGCGAAAGATATCGAGTCAGAATATGGAATGACATTGTTAACTTTTGGTCGAGCGTTTAAGGACAAGAAGCTGATAATATCTAACTCTATTATTTTTCCACTTTACTATTTCTTCTTCTTTGTTGCATGGGTCATTGTCTGGATCATGAATATATTTCGATAGTGCGAACAGCCCGTCGCCGTAGGTAGGTTAATTTCATGTTTATCAGTCCCAACCAGCAGAATCGCTATTATAAGCTGTTCTGAGATAATGTGCCGTCGCCCAACCCATGAGCGGAATTGACCGAGATATCACTCCTGATCCCCGACCTAGCCTGATTGAGCGACATTTACCTGACACACTCCAAGTCCAAGGACTACTCCGAAGAGAAGGCAGAGCGCATGTATTCAGCGATCGCGAAACCCTGGAACGAGTCACACAGGCTATCATTGCAGGGGGAGAGCGAACCGGAACAGATGATGAAGAGGACGATTACGAACGATATGGACTCTACTTTTCAGAGCCGATCGGTTACATAATTAAAGTAGATGGGAGCCAAATCTCACTTTATTACGGTGAGATCAAAATTGTGAAGACAACAGGTGAGTACCATGCAATCCCACGCACCAGCCCTCGCAGAACAAGCTAAAACCTGGAAGTTCCTAGAACTTTGGGTTGATCCAGTTCTTTTTCCACCTAAGATTCTCATGCTAGTTGGCAATCAAGATGGCACTTGTCGTATTTTCAACCCTGCATCTAACTATAGACTCGTAGTCACTCATTCCAACTATCAGATAGCCCAAGAATGGCTTCTTGAAGATGAATATGAACGGGTCAAGGGGCAACTTTTGGCTGAAGACGTTCTTTAATCATGAACTTAAACTTTTGTAAAAACGCTGCATAACAAGTCGTTGGAGCGGCGAGCGAAGATTTATTGCTTCGTTTATTCAAATGTTGTCTAGCGCCGCTCAACTTGGTCGTTAGCCCTCTCAGATATTGGTTAGAGCAGATATCTGAAGGTATCGGTAAACGTTCAGAACCCAGCGAATGTCAGACAACAATAACGGCAAAAACCAAGATTCCCGCACTCAAATCGTCCTAGCTTTAGTCGGGCTATTTGGCACAATAGGTGTAGCTTTTATTACAAATTGGGATAAGTTCTTTCCCTCTAAGCCTTCAACTGTGTCATCCTCATCATCGCTCAAAGAGTCATAAGCCTCATCCTCGCCATCAGATCCTATTCCTTCACCATCATCGGTTTCTGTTCTACCCTCACCATCAGTTGACGGAACAGCACAATCAGCGTGGCAATTTATCGGTACTGCTTCATCAACAGGAGAAAGCGTGTTCGTTGATAGCAGCAGTATCAAAAAATCAGCCGATGCAATTGATTTTACTTACAGGATTGGAGGTGAGGTTTTGGTTGCACAAGCTGATTGCGGCGGCGATCGATGGTATGTAAATGACGAACCGTATTCTCCATCAAGTCAGGCAACTCAAGATATGCTGAGCTATGTTTGCAGGTGAACTTTATGAGTCAAATACAACAATTTACAGCTATTATCGAGCGCGAAGGGGACGGATATATCTCTTTATGCCCACAGTTAGATATTGCGAGTCAAGGCAATACCGTTGAGGAAGCTAGAAATAACCTGATTGAAGCACTAGAGCTATTCTTTGAAGTTGCCGATCCATCTGAAATTAAGAGTCGATTGCACAATGAGATATTTGTGACTAGTTTGGAGGTTGTTGTTGGGTAGGTTACGAGTTCTATCAGCCCAAGAGGTGTGTAAAATCCTTGAACAACAGGGATTCATTAAGGTTCGACAGCGTGGGAGCCACATCATCATGCAAAAGCAGACTGAGGGTTCGACAATTACTGTTCCTGTCCCAAATTATGCAGAGATCCGTATTGGCACTTTGCAATCAATCATTCGACAGTCAGGCTTGCCTCGGTCTTTGTTTGAGATTCCCTAGCAACGTAGCAAGCTAACAATTCAAATGCAGTGGACGGACAAAAATCACTAGTATTGAGTCTGAGGCTGTCTGCCTCCGCCGATTTGAGCCGTTAGCCTGCTACGTTGCGAAGAGGAGTAGCCGTTGCGTTATTGATGGGAGCGCGATCGCCTTTGCCATCTCGTAGAGAAGGTACTTAAAGTTGCAACCGTCGAATGGCTGCAAGTGTGGGTCAGAGTCTAATCAAATGTCGGGGGCGATCGCTTGAATGACTCGGTAGCACTGGGCGATCGCCAGATATATTCATCTAAATCAACAGATTAGCTCAACGCATGGGTAGAAACTCGGCAAGTGATAAGTAGATAGGCTTAATTAAATATAAGATCCTAAAACCCTGCGCCGTCCGCACAGTAGGCGGCGTAGGGTTTTAGGATTTGGTTGTTATGTAGGTTGAACTACTTAACAGCAACGTGCCAGTCTTGTTCTAATTTCATGCAGCAAGCCTAATTAAACAGAGGGGCGGTACCGTGTCGTAAAATTGGGTTTCTGCTGACCAGCAGCCTTCATCACTCTCTGCACCTACCCCTCACACCATGCTTTGCGACTATCTACAGCTAATTTTGACTGCTCGCGTTTATGATGTCGCTCAAGAAACACCGTTGGAGGTTGCGCCTAACCTGTCGGCGAGGCTCAACAATCAGGTCTTGCTGAAGCGAGAAGATATGCAGTCAATCTTCTCCTTTAAGCTGCGGGGCGCGTACAACAAAATGGTGAACCTGCCTGCTGACCTGCTGGCGCAGGGGGTAATTGCGGCCTCGGCGGGCAACCATGCTCAAGGGGTAGCGCTAAGTGCCCATCGGCTGGGGATTCGTGCCTTAATTGTGATGCCTGTGACAACGCCCCAGGTAAAAGTCGATGCCGTAAAAGCGCGCGGGAGTGAGGTGGTGCTGCATGGTGACACCTACGACGATGCCTATGCCCATGCGCGTCAACTCGAAGCCGAAAAGGGGCTGACGTTTATTCATCCGTTTGATGATCCCTATGTGATTGCCGGACAGGGCACGATTGGCATGGAGATTTTGCGGCAATATCAGCAGCCAATTCACGCCATTTTTGTGGCGATTGGGGGCGGTGGTTTGATTTCGGGCATTGGGGCGTACATTAAGCGCTTGCGGCCTGAGATCAAAATTATTGGGGTGGAGCCAGTGGACTCGGATGCGATGTCGCGATCGCTCCTGGCAGGAGAGCGGGTGCGGTTAGCGCAGGTGGGCTTGTTTGCCGACGGTGTGGCGGTGCGCCAAGTGGGAGAAGAAACCTTCCGGCTGTGTCAGCAGTATGTAGATGAGATTATTTTGGTTGATACAGACGCGGTTTGTGCGGCCATTAAAGACGTGTTTGAAGATACCCGGTCGATTATGGAACCCGCTGGGGCGTTGGCGATCGCCGCTGCCAAAGCCTATGTCGAACGAGAACAAATTCAAAATCAAACACTGGTTGCCGTTGCCTGCGGAGCCAATATGAACTTTGATCGCCTGCGGTTTGTGGCAGAGCGAGCTGAACTTGGTGAACGACGAGAGGCGATTTTTGCCGTCACTATTCCCGAAAAGCCCGGTAGTCTTCGCACCTTTTGCGACTGTTTGGGTCGTCGTAATCTAACCGAGTTTAGCTATCGAATTGCCAATGAAACCACTGCCCATATTTTCGTAGGCGTGCAAATTCAAAATCGGGCAGATGCCGCCAATATGGTAGAAGCGTTTGAACGCTGCGGCTTTCCCACCCTTGACCTAACCGATGATGAACTGACCAAGCTGCACCTGCGGCATATGGTTGGAGGGCGATCGCCTCTAGCCCAAAATGAGTTACTCTACCGTTTTGAGTTTCCCGAACGCCCCGGCGCGCTGATGAAGTTTGTCGATTCCATGAGTCCTAACTGGAATATCAGCTTGTTTCACTATCGCAACAACGGCGCAGATTACGGGCGCATTGTTGTGGGGGTGCAGGTGCCACCTCACGACACGAGTGAATGGCAAGCGTTCCTCGATGCCCTTGGGTACCGCTACTGGGATGAAAATCAAAACCCGGCTTATCAGCAATTCTTAGGCTAAGTAGTTCAACCTATAGCCATAGTCATAAAGCTTAGGACATGCCAGCGTCATTCCCGCGCAGGCGGGAATCCACCCCCGCACCTATCGAGCCGATGGATTCCCGCCTGCGCGGGAATGACAGGGAGGCGTCCTATTGATCATGGCTACCGCTATACATAAAAACCAAATCCTAAAATCCTGCGCCGCCCGCTGTGCGGGCGGCGCAGGGTTTTAGGATCTTATAGTTTAATTAAGCCTATCTACTTAAGGGGGTGTGGTCGTTTGGGGAACACCGGGAGCGGTAACGCTGCTGGGTGACGTTACCGAAGGATTAGCCGTACGGGGTCGAGCAAAATGCTCGTATACGGTTTGCGAAATTTGCTGAATCAAGAACGGCCCTTCGTCTGATTCGTTGGCTCGTTTTACGATCGCCGTAATCACATAGCGCCTGCCGTTGGGCATATCCACAATGCCAGTGTCACCCGTGAGGGTAGCGAGGTTGCCCGTTTTATGAGCAATGACCGCGCCTGCCCCCAAGCCCGCCGGGAGCAAGTTGTCGTTCACGGTGCCCCGCATAATTTCTAAAAAGCGATCGCGCGATCGCAGCGAAAGAAAATCTCCCTGCGTAACGGCCATCATCAACATTGACAAATCTTTGGCGCTGGTCGTATTCGTGCCCGCAATATCGGCCAGCAGGTTATTTAGCACCGTGTGACTTAACCCCCAAGCTCGAAACCGCTGGTTCAGTAACGGCAAACCACCAACCTTGGCAATCACCATATTTGTGGCGGTGTTGTCGCTGATGGTGATCATCTGGTTCGCAGTCTCTAAGGCATTGATTTGAACACCTGGCTCTTGATATTGCAGCTCACCTGATCCGTCCGTGATATCGCCCGGTCGCAGTGTCAGTTGATCATCTAAGCGAATTTTTCCGGCATCTACATCCTGCAAAAACGCCACCAGGACGGGCGCTTTGATGGTGCTAGCCGCCGGAAATACGGTGGCACCGTTGATATCGACATAGTTACCCGTATCTAAGTCCACAACAAACACGCCCACACCCAACTCAGGATACTGAGCAATCAGGCTTTGAATCGACGCTGCCAGCGGAGCAATGGGTTGGCCTAGGCGGGTAGCGATGGGCATGAGGGAGATGGTACCTGGAACCCCGTCGAGGCGAAAGCCTTTAGCCGCTAAATCTTTGGGGTTTTCCACTGTGGCACTAGCTGTAGCGACCTGGGTGCGCGCAGTCGGGTTCCATACCGACAAAAAAGTCCCAGCGATCGCCCCAATACCCACCCCTAAAATCAGCAGACGCGTTAGATAGAGCATCGGCGAAGGAGGCTTGGCCGCACGCCGCGTTCGCCGCAATCGTTTTGGTGCAGGAGACGCGGTTGCTTGTCGTTGACCAAGACGCGGCTCGGCAGTGGGCGGCAGAAACTCGTTTGTGCGGCTTAGCCCACGGGAGACGGGCGATCGCCCCCGATCGGCTGGATTTTCTACCGAATACAGTGTGGGTCTTGGCGATCGCCCACCTCCGTCGCGCTGAGTGTCTCGCGACCGATTAGCTGCGCCTGGGTCAGTCAGCAAATTACGCAAATTTAGCCGACTGCTGTCTGAGTAAGACGCTCGCGGCGACTGGCGATGGGCAGCTTTTTCATTGGACGATGTGCCCTTAGACGCTGGTGGCAGTTCAGGTTGTCTACGGTGTTGGCCTTGTAAACCTGGATCATAGAGCGAATCTGAGTTATGCACTGGCCGCAGCGAAGACTCAGGATCAACAGCCTGACCAGGTCGCTGGAGTGGAATAGGCTGAGTCTGCCCGTTTGAAGGGCGGCGATTGGGACGACGGCGCGATGACCGAGAAGATTTACCAAAGCCCTGCATCGGGGCATACCTCCACCACAGTTAAAGCAACCAAAAGCAAGAAACAGCCCTGTTGATTTCAGAAATGACTTGAGCGAGCAGCGCGCCGCTCTTTCAAATCATTCTTAGACTCAGCACTACCAAATTTAGCGTCACCCCAAGGAAACCTGTCAGAGTCGCTACACATTGCCTCATTCGCTCAAGAATATAGCAGTCCTAAGAATTCTGCGAAAAATTTTACGTGAAAAGTTTTAGAACAATTCACAAGCAGAACCTACCTCTATAGGAACCTATGGCGATCGCCATTTAATACGCGATGTGCAGCTTTAAAGCAGCCCACTGCTCCGCAGAAGCAAGCTACATCTCCTAACCCATTCTCCCACAAAGGGAAAAGGGGAACCGAGCCTGCCTTTAGCCCCTCTCCCTTCTGGGAGAGGGGTTGGGGTGAGGGCGGTTCGGGAAAGTTGCACATCGCCATTTATTAAACCTGGTGGCACGCCTGTTTCTACTATAATCGCTGACTGGTAATGTTCTAAGTAGGTGGGCGTAATTAAACATAAAACCCTAAAAGTCTGCGCCGCCCGCTGCGCGGGCGGCGCAGACTTTTAGAATCTTGTTTTTATTTAGGTTGAACTACTTAAACGTCAGAATGTTCTAAAGGTCAGATTGGGAAAAAGCACTGGCAACTACTGGCGCATACTGACGCATCACTCTGCTGCATTATGGACGGCGGCTGTCGGCGTTGCCAAGGCTGGCCTGTTGCAGCGCCCACTGAACCTGCCTCAAAATTCCTCGCAGCATGGCTACTTCCGAATCAGTCAGATACGTTCGGTTAAATAACCGCCGAAATTTTTCCATCCGACTGCTAGCCGTATGGGGATACAAATAGCCAATCTGCAACAGCAGCGCTTCAAGCTGTTGATAATATCCCTCCACACGATCTAGCGTTGCCGGGGGTTCAAAGGCCGAAAGCATCGACGTAGATAAAGCCGATGGCAGTGAGGATGGCTTTCTGAGTTCTTGTCCCTTCCCTAGTTCCTCGGTATCTCCGCCGATTCCTTCAATTGCCTCTGCCGCCTCTGCTTGCTGTGCAGCTCCATACAGCTCGTAACAGCAAATGGCAACGGCCTGAGCCAGATTGAGCGAGGGATAGGCAGGATGGGATGGGATACGAATAAAGCGCTGGGCGTAGTTGAGTTCTTCATTACTGAGACCTCGATCTTCGCGGCCAAAGATGAGAGCGGCAGGTGGGGCAGCACCCTTAGTCATATTAGTTATAGGGATATTAGTTATAGGGTCTAATAACCAAGGGAGACAGGTTCTTGGTGATTCGAGAGCGGTATTGGGCAGACCGCGATCGCGTCCTGTCGTCGCAATAGCCCGCAGACAGCCCTGAAGTGCATCGGCCAGGGTGTCTACCCGTTGTGCCCCCTCCAGTACATCGGCTGCGTGCACGGCCATTTGTCGCGCCTCTTCCCCTAGGGGATCGCACTGCGGGTTAACCAGCACTAGCCGAGATAACCCCATGTTTTTCATCACACGGGCAACCGAGCCAATGTTTAGCGGCCCTGCGGGTTCCAACAGCACAATTTGCACGTGGCTCAATGCCTGACTCAGCCCCTGACTCAAATCGTGTGCCATGCGATCGCCCTGCTCATGTCCTCTAAAATTTAAGCTCTAAAATTTAGGTAGTGGTATTGATGTAAGGATTTTTAGATGGGCGGGCTTAGCCCGCCCATCTAAAAATCCTTACCATTTCCTTACAATTTTAGGACTACCAAATTTAAGCAATATGTCACTGCATTAGCTCCATCGGGGTGCGGCTTCAGTCACCTGCACAAGGCTCCTGCTGTAGGGATTAGGCATTGATCAGCCCCTCTAAATCAAACCCACGTTTTGAGTAGGGCTTAGCAGCGCCCAATCCCTACTCAAGAATTGCATCGTATTAAATTCATAGTCACATCGCACCATCTATTACTATGGGACGTTCCCGCTCTAAATTTGATCTGCCCACTAAAGTGTGTCCGGTATGCCAGCGACCATTTAGCTGGCGCAAAAAATGGGAAGATTGCTGGGATGACGTGAAGTATTGCTCAGAGCGATGCCGTCGCCGCCGCGCCCAGAGCACAGATGCCGCTTCAGGGTAGCGCATTGCCCCTGGGTGTAAAGGCATATCTCTAATCACATTGCTTATTGAGTTTCTAGAAAAGGTATTGCATCATGCTGATGGGTCAAGTCCAGCCCAAATTAATTGTTCATGGAGGAGCTGGGAGTTCCCTCAGGGGGAAGGGAGGCGTGGAAGCAGTCAGGCTATCGCTGTTTCGTGTGGTGGAAGAAGTGTACGGCCTTTTGTTAGCTGGTGCCAGTGCTCAGTCAGCGGTAGTGCGCGGGTGTCAACTGATGGAAGATGATCCCCGATTCAATGCGGGGACTGGCTCTGTGTTGCAATCAGACGGGCAAATTCGCATGAGTGCGTCGCTGATGAATGGGTCGTCGCAGCGGTTTAGCGGTGTGATTAATGTGTCGCGGGTAAAGAACCCCATTGACCTGGCGCTGTTTCTGCAAGATGGTAGCGATCGCATTTTGTCTGATCACGGTGCGGCGGAGCTGTTACGAGAACTCAAGCTGCCCGTTCACGATCCGCTTACCGAGATTCGCCTTCAGGAATGGATTCAAGAACGCGCAGGCAACTTCTCTCATGAAATGGCGGGCGTGGTGGCCGAAAAAGAGCTAGTCTCCGAAGCGGGACGAGGCACCATTGGCGTGGTAGCGCTCGACAGCGAAGGGCGGCTGGCGGTGGGTACTTCTACGGGCGGCAAAGGGTTTGAGCGTATTGGGCGCGTCAGCGATTCTGCTACGCCTGCCGGAAACTATGCCACTCACCATGCGGCGGTGAGCTGCACGGGCATTGGGGAAGACATTCTAGAAGAATGCTTGGCGGCGCGCATTGTAGTGCGGGTGACCGATGGGCTATCGCTACTAGAGTCATTTCAACGGTCGTTTCGCGAAGCTGAGCAGAACCGTCGCGATTTTGGGGCGATCGCCCTTGATCGCACGGGCACCATTGCCTGGGGTAAAACCAGCGAAGTTCTGCTTGCCGCTTACCACGACGGCAAGAGAATGGCAGACACCCTAGAGCTAGATGAGGGGCTATTGACGGGCTGCTGCACCCCCGACTAGACCTGAGTACCCGTTAAAGATTGCGTACAAAATAGGTAGTGGTATTGATGTGAGGATTTTTTGATGGGCGGGCTGCGCCCGCCCATCAAAAAATCCTTACCAATTGAGGACTACCCAATATTTAACTAGGCGTGAGTGTCTGACTAGGTGTGAGTGTCTGACTAGGTGTGAGTAGAATTTTAGTGGCGATTAGCGAGGAACAGCGTGTATTTGTTAATTCCAGCGGCAGGCTCAGGCAAACGAATGGGGGGCGATCGCAACAAATTATTGATGCCTCTCCTTGGTAAACCGCTGATTGCCTGGACGTTGCAAGCGGTCAGAGCCACCGAAGCCATTCACTGGATTGGCATCATCGCGCAGCCCCAAGAGTGGCAAGACTTCCGAGATGTCATCAATAGCCTCGCACTGGGTCGCCAGGTACGGTTGATCGAAGGCGGTAGTACCCGGCAAGAGTCTGTCTACCGAGGCTTGCAGGCTTTACCTGCCGTGGCTGAGCAGATTCTAATTCACGATGGCGCACGCTGTTTGGCAACACCAGATTTATTCAACCGCTGCGCCCAGAGTGTGCTGACTCATCCGGGGCTGATTGCTGCCGTTCCTGTCAAAGACACGATCAAAGTCGTTTCGCCTGGTAACCACCTCGTCCAATCCACGCCCGATCGCAGCAAACTGTGGGCGGCGCAAACCCCCCAAGGGTTTGAGGTAGAAACTCTCAAGAAATGCCACGACGAAGGTATCCGTAAGGGTTGGGAAGTCACCGATGACGCAGCTCTCTTTGAACACTGTAAGCTTCCGGTTCATATCGTAGAGGGTGAAGAAACAAACCTAAAAGTCACCACGCCCATTGATCTGGCGATCGCCGAGTTCATTCTTACCAAAAGGATGAAGGGTGAAGGATGGTCTGATCAGCCAACCAAGAGGGGCGAAGCATTTGGCCAATCTCTCCAACCATGACCAAAACAAACCAGCCAAATGCGGTGCTGCCAATCGTAGCTATAAATTTTAATTACTAAGTGGCCGAAATGGATGCTAAGCGCAAAGCAAAAGACCAAATTCTACACTTGCTCAAAATGGGAGGGGCACAGACAGCAACGGCATTGGCAGAGCAGTTGCAGGTGTCACCAATGGCGGTGCGGCAGCATCTTCAAACGTTAAAGGCAGAACAGTGGGTCACCTATCGAGAAGAGCGACGACCGTCTGGGCGACCTGTTAAGCGATGGCAATTAACCGAGATTTCGGTGAGTCGCTTTCCAGATAGCCACGCCGATTTGGTGCTTGATTTGCTGCGCGGTGTGGAGACAATTTTTGGCAGTGACGGATTGGCGCAACTGATTGCAGACCGGCAGTATCGCCAAGTGCAAAGCTATCGAGAGCAGCTCGCTGGCATTACTCGTTGGCAAGATCGAGTGGAAGCGATCGCCCAATTGCGTAGTCAAGAAGGTTATATGGCAGAGGTGCTAGAGCAGTCTAGTAACGTGCTCCTGCTGGTAGAAAATCATTGCCCAATCTGCGCTGCGGCTCAGACCTGTCAGGGCTTGTGCCATGCTGAGCTGGATGTTTTTCGGGATGTGTTGGGCGAAACCGTTACGGTTGAACGCATAGAGCATTTGATGGCGGGCGATCGCCGCTGTACCTATCAGGTTTGCAGTCCATAACCCACTGGTGGCAACGCTCTGGGCTTGTTGTTGGGGTAGTTCAACCTGAACAAAAACAGAACTCTAAAAGGCAGTACAGCCTTTTAGAATTTTATATTTAATTACGCCCACCTACTTGCTAGCGTTGTTTGTTTTTCTGAGAGGCTCTGTTCATTCTGGTTAGATTAGGTGCCGTGTAGACACGTCTTTGGAACAAGTCTTAACCCTTCTCCCGACAGAGCCAGCTTCAGCATGGTCAACCCTACAGTTAATGGGTAGCTTCAAGAGAGCACATGCAGATTGATGCAGAGTCAATGTGAGGTGTAGCTATCTTGACTGAGCGATCGCTTTTGTAGGCGACCAGTGTCAGCAAGACCTTGAACGCTAGCTATAGCAATCCGATTTGAATGGTGAAATGTTTTACAGTGCAAGTTTCTACTTGCCTGATGGGCAGCCGAAACGACTATCCTACATTTCTACGAGCCATTTGGACTGTTTATAGACCTTAGCTCACCGTAGGAGACCATGATGAATTACACACGAACTCAAAGTTCCAACACATTTGCAAAAGCAATTGCAGTCTTGGGTGCAAGCACACTGCTGAGCTGCTCTGCTGTCGTCTTGCTCTTTTCTCAATCTGCTTTGTCAGGTCAGCCCACCTCTGAGGCAGAGCAGCTTTTAGCACAAAATAGTGGTCGTGGTAGCAACGATGGTGGCAGCGACGGATTGGATGGAGTCAATCCTTCCGACCCAAACACCGTCTCAGCTCCTGGCTTTGGCACAATGAATGCTCCTGATAACACCGGTGATGTAGAAGCTCGTCAAGAGCTTTCTCCTCGCTTGAGTGACGATCCTACCGATCCTGTTAACCGTCAGGAAGGTATGTCGGTCAACGACGATGGCGTAGGTGAGCGTCAAGAGGGTTCTCCTCGCTTAGAAGACAACCTAGGAGACCGCGATGCTCGTCGAGATGGTTCTATGATGAACAACGACGGTTCTATGATGAACAACGGTGGTTCCATGATGAACAATGGCAGTGCTCAACAGCGCCAGGATCTCTCTCCCAATCTGGAAGACAACCCCAACGCCAACGATGATCCTACGCGTCCAACGCCTAGCGTGACCACACCTCGAGGTGGTGCGTCTAGTCAGCAGCCTTCCTACAACCAAAACGCTCAGCCTACCTACAACCAGAACACTGGTGGTAGCAGCTCTGCTCCAGTTCGGGGTCTCTGGTAAATACTAGAATTTTCCAAGGTCGCTCTAAGGTCTAGTTTCTGCAAAGAAACAGAAGCTAGCCACTCTTGATATTTGAAGGGCGTCGTCCAGTCAATTAGGCGATCGCTTGCGCCTTAAGTTTCGATCTTGGGTCTAGTTAATCGTTGGGGCGTGAAACTTGGTTTCACGCCCCAATTTATGTGTGCTCTATGTGCGCTGGTGTTTATAGCCGCCACCGAGTTAGCGAACTCAGGCCGAGGCTTTAGACCTTGTGCGGAACGTAGGTTCCAAAACCTTATTTGTGTTGACCTTTGGGTATGTTGACCTTTGGGTATGTTGACCGTTAGGGCGACAGCTATAAAAATGCTTTACCGCTTATCCGTCTTGGCTTCTAGAATAGTTTGAATGGGAAGCGGAACGTTGGAAAGAAAATCATACCCGGTAATTTGTTCGAGGGTATCTACCGATTGGCGGTAAGAGCGCCAGTCATCGTTTTTAATGCCCTGCACATTGGGCATGATGACCGTAATCACGCGAGTATCGTTGCGAATAGCTTGAATACCCAAATTAGGCTGGTTGAGGACGACAACAACTTTCCAGGTAGCGGCTGGAACCGCCACTTTACCTTGGGCGATCGCCGTCTTTTTGCCTCGTTCGCCCTGCCCACCCGAACCCGCCCAACCCGAAATGATATATAGTTCTTTGCCCTGCTTTACTAGCCCACGGCAATAGTTCTCTAAATCTCCCCAGGGACCCCGGTTGTTGTCTGCCGCCTGGGGAATAATGTTTGTCATCCAAAACACGGACTCGCTGTCTGCTTGACGGTTATTGCGATCGGCAGCAGGTACAACATGACCCCGATCAAAGCCGCTGCCTGTGTAATCATTGGGGCTGACGTGATACCAAGTTCCCGGTAGTGAGGAGTCAGTCGCAAACGGGGGACGGGGCAAACTGCCTAGCCAGCTTTGGTTGAGTTGCCAACTAGCCCAGTTAGGAATGCCTTTGTCACGATTGTAAGAAAGGGCGTACTGTGGCCGAGTAATCAGATAGTTGTTGACATTTTTAGGGTCGCTGGTAGCACCGCTAGGGTTGCCCAACAGCAGGTGAGCATATTGCGCTGAAGGAGCATCTGGTGAAGGAGAGAGAACGGCGCAGCCCGATATTAGCCCGCACCAGAGTAGCAGTCCCGTTAGTTTTTGCAGGCGATCGCCCCAGTGCCACTGTCTGCCCCTAATCATACGATCTGCCCCTAATCATGCGGTTGTCCAAGTAGATGGTGCTTCAAAGAGGTGGTGTTTTTTGGAAGTGTACACGTCACCTACGCCTTACAGCGCTTTGCGCTTGGTTAGGTGCGGGTTGTTTTTTAGAAGCCGCGCCCCGCGCGGCTTCTAAAAAATAACTGTGGTTTACGCAATTGAAAATTGCTGTAAAAAAACTCAGTATTACATCTCATCTACACTAGTACTGTTCTAATGTTCCCTATCTAATGTTCCCTATCTAATGTTCCCCAAACTCTAGCGCTTTCAGCCTATCAACTCCTAAAGGGCTGACGTTGGATACCAATGGAAGGAGCAGGAGCAAGATGAGATGGGCGAAAGATGCAGAAACTACAGCCTTTCTCCCATCCATCTGCAATGCTCTAATCGACCTGCCACCATGACGAACCGATTTCCGCAAACCCTATACACCAGAAAAGCCTACCCAATCGTTCTAGGAAACCGCCCTACTGATAGACTTTTTCTAACGGGTAGAGACAGTACTATTAAGGAATAAACAGCGTAGATAGAACAATCGAAATGAATCCAGGAGGGTTCAAAATGCAAAGTATGGATAACGATAAGCGTAAGTTGTTGTCGTCTCTGGCACACGGATCTATTTTCTT
>Ga0335394_10005408_pt1 | contig 14446 bp, 10 predicted proteins | sample MAT03_FD_205741 | JGI IMG/M metagenome (GOLD analysis project Ga0335394, IMG submission 205741) | Freshwater microbial communities from Lake Fryxell liftoff mats and glacier meltwater in Antarctica - MAT-03 (spades assembly) (version 2) ...
CTCCCTGCGAACCTGTGGTTGACACCGCCCGGGACTCATCGAGCTCTTGCCTGATGCGACCACGACCTTAGCAGACGCAGAAATCTTCGACCGTTACTCAACGGCTGTGTTTCGAGAGCAGCTACTCGTGCATTTCTGCGAAGCTCGAAGCAAGGCCATCGTGGCAACGTCAACTCCTAAACCACCATGAACCGCTCTTCGCCCGAACTCTGGATCGTGGCCGGTCCGAACGGCGCGGGGAAGACGACCTGCGTTTGCGGCTCTTCAGTGAGGCGGCAACTCGAGTCGAACGTGACCTCGTCGCATGTCTCGAACGCGGCGAATCTGTTGGAGTGGAAACGGTCCTGAGCACCGACAAATACAAGCGAATGATTGATCTCGTCCATCGTAAGTGTGGGATCGCCAACTTAATCTTCATCACTCTGGCATCTCCCGAAATGGCAGTCAAGCGTGTGGCTCTTCGCGTCTCACGAGGCGGACATGGTGTACCTTCTGACAAGGTCATCGCGCGGTATTGGCGTTCTCACGAAAATCTGACGTGGTTCGCGAGCCATGTCGATCACTTCTGGGTCATTGATAATTCGGGAAGCGATCCCGACGTTCCTGCGGTGATGGGAGCTTACGGATCACGCGGTCGGGCTGAATACCTCGCCCCGACCGCGTCTGAAAGTGTAGCACGAGCACTTACTGGTTTAACTTGGCGCAGCCTGACCCCGATTCAATTCGACCCCGCACCGCCTGCTGCGGGCGTGGGGGTCTTGCTCTTCTGGATCTCCTGGGCCTGCTTCACCATCTCGAGGAAGGCCTTGCGGTGGCCGTTCGGGTCATTGCCAACGGCACCCTGGGCTTCCTCGAGCACACCAGCGAAGCTCATGCCGCCCTTGAACTCCGAGTCGCGGAGCAGCATGCCGAAGCTCGCGGCCGCCGCGGCGAAGCGGAAGTCGTCGCTGAGGTCCTTCGCCTTCGCGTCCCCCTTCAGGGGCTGGGCCAGTTCCTTGCTCTTCTCGCCGTCGGGCTGCTTGTAGCGCATCTTCACCGTCAGCCATTCGTCCGGAGCGTTCGGGTCCACCTTTGTGGGGATCCGGTACTTCGTCTTGTCCACGCCGGGCAGGTCGATTGTCACGCCGACGGGAACGATCTCGTACAGCACCGTCACCTGATGGCCGCTGCCCATGTCGCCGGCGTCCTTGGCGTCGTTCTTGAAGTCCTCGTCCTTGAGCAGGCGGTTCTCGTAGCCGACCAGGCGATACGCTGCCACGCGGCCCGGGTTGAAGTCGACCTGGAACTTCACGTCCTTGGCGACGAGCACAAGTGCGCCGCCCTGCTCGACGAAGACCTTCTTGGCCTCATCGATGGTGTCGATGTAAGCGTGGTGGCCGTTGCCATGGTTGGCGAGTTCTTTGAGCACGCCGTCCTTGTAGTTGCCCATGCCGTAGCCGAGGATCGTGAGGAACACGCCGGACTTCCGCTGGTCCTCGATCATGCGAACGAGATCGCCCTGGCTGGAAACGCCGACGTTGAAGTCGCCGTCGGTGCAGAGGATCACGCGGTTGACGGCCTTCTCCTCGAAGGTCTGTCGCGCGAGTTCGTAAGCCGCCTTGAGGCCGCCTTCGCCGTTGGTGCTACCACCGGCGCCGAGGGCTTCGACCGCAACGCGGATCTTCTCCTTCTCGCTTCCCTTCGTGGGCATGAGGGCCACGCCCGCGGTGCCGGCGTAGGTCACAAGGCCGACGCTGTCCTTGTCCGTGAGTTGGTCGATGAGCATGGCCAGCGACTTCTTCACAAGCGGCAGGCGGTTCTCGCCGGACATGGAGCCCGAGGTATCGATGAGGAAGGTGAACTTGCGGGCCGGCATGTCCTTGGGGTCAAGCTGGAAGGCCTGCACACCGACGCGAAGCAGGTGGTGCTTGCGGTTCCAGGGGCAGGGTCCGAGTTCGAGGTTGTACGCGATGGGGTCTTCGCCCTTGGGCTTGGCGTAGTCGTAAGGGAAGTAGTTGATGAACTCCGCGAGGAAGACGGCGTCCTTCGGCGGCATCTGGGTCTGCGAGAGGTAACGGCGAACGTTGCTGTACGAAGCGGTGTTCACGTCCGCGGAGAAGGTGGAGAGCGGCGCGACAAGCGGGGAACGATACTCGTTCTCCTTGTACATGTTGTACGACTCGGCCGTCGCGGTCGGGTCAGCAGGATTCGCCACGGGCGGTCGGCCCTGCATGACTTTTCCGTCACGCCTCGGGAATTCATCGATCGCCTTGGAGAAGTTGCCACCACCCTCGCGAAGCAGGCGATCCACCGTCTTACCTGAACGGCCCTTGAGAAGTTCCTGTTGTTGGAGCTTCGAAATCGCACCACTCGTGGGAGTGGCGGTCGCCAAGGGGTGGGGCATCGCACCGGGCTGGGGGGAAGGCATCGCCGGCAATCCGCCGATGCCGCCAGTGTATCCACCGCCTCCCAGGGGGGCTGGCGATATCGGCACTGGGCTGCTGCCCGTCTCTGTCTTCGCGGCATCGTCACGGGGCTTCTGTTCACCTGCGGCAAGTTGAGTTTCGAGCAAGCGAGCTCCGTCAGTCAAATTCTTGGATGCGTCCCCATCCTTGTGGACTTTTGTTCCATTCGTGAGACCATCTGCAACCTCTACTCCAGGAGCAGCAGCTTGAGCGGAGGGTTTGTTCTCCACAACCGGCATTGCCTTGGGCTCGCTGCCGCAGCCGACGAGAATACCCGCGAGTACCGCGGGGAGCAGTGCAGCCGCCGGTCGGCGGATCGACCATTTTCGAGGGACGGGACGGGACATGAGAACCTCCACGAATGAGCGAAGCCGGCCTCAGCCGGTGCGCAACGCGAACGACGTGACCGAGAGTGAGACGAGAGATGCGGGCAAATCGTTTTCGAACCGTGGGAGATTTTTTCGATTGGAACGACCGTCGTCGCCGGTGAGCGTACGAGGTCAAGGAGATGAGTGGAAGTGTGTGGAAATGGGAGACGGCCCCGAGAAGGGGCCGTCCTGAGACAATTTTGAAGCTATGGTTAGTACCGGCGGCCGCCACCACCGCCGCCGCCGCCGTAGCCACCACCGCCACCGCCGCCGCCGTAGCCACCACCGCCACTGCCGCCGCCGTAGCCACCACCACTGCTGCCGCCGCCGCCGTAGCCACCACGACCGCCGCCGCCACCACCACCGCCACGGCTTTCGCGGGGTTTGGCTTCGTTCACGGTCAGGGCCCGGCCATCCAGCATCGCCCCGTTAAGGGCTTGCATGGCGGCATCACCACCTTCGCTCATCTCGACGAACGCGAATCCGCGTGGTCGGCCGGTTTCCCGGTCCATGATGAGTTGCACCTTGGTGACGGTGCCGTGCTGCTCGAACGCTTGTCGTAGCGCTTCCTCGGTCGTCGAAAAAGCCATGTTACCAACGTAAAGATTCTTAGACACGGTCGAAAGTCCTCAGCGGCCCTAGGGCCAGCGGCTAGCCTAACTCGAAGATGCTGGCATGACGCCTTCAAAAGTTTTGAAGGAAGCAAGCGGAGCAGAGAGAGAGGCATTCTCGAACAAGGCAGGACAGTTCCTGCCAAAAACAATACTACCCACTTTCAGTCCCAAGGGAAACTCCATTTCTCGGGAACTTCTCAAGTCGTCCCCCCGCCCCCATAAACTCTGCCGGTTACACCTGGCCACTCCAAGAGCTCCAGGACGGGAAAACTCACGAAAAGGATCAAGGGAACTGCATTCGGCCTCCACCTCGCCCGCTCCGTCCATTCCTGCTCAAGAATCGAAGCGGCGGTCGTGTTTGCACGGCACTAGGTCTTCGCCAACTCCTCAGCCAGCAGCTTGCGAACGAGGTCGTTCGGAGCGCCCTTGTTTGCCTTCATCACGGCCCCGACGATCGCGTTCGCCGCGGCGGACTTGCCGCTCTTGACGTCAGCGACGGCCCTGGGATTGCCCGCAATCGCCACGACCACCGCAGCCCGCAGGGTCGCCTCGTCGAAGGCACTCGCGTCCTTGATTCCCAGTGCTTCCATCGCCGCGGCTGCGTCGACCTCGTGCTCCAGCATGTGCGAGAAAGTCTTGCGTCGCGGGTCAGCCCCGATCGACTCGGTCTTCCGGAGGAACTCGCCAAAGCGAGGAGCCGCGATCGGGAAGTCGTCGATCTCCGTCTTCCGCTCCGTGAGGGCAGGAAAGATCAGATCGCTGATGCGATTGGCGGCCTTCTTGCCATCACCCAGCGCCGCGGCCACAACCTCGAAGTACGCCACCATCGGCCGCCCCTTCGCCGTGAGAACCTGCGAATCGTAGGCACTCAGGCCGTACTGGCTCACCAGTCGAGTCCGCTGGGCGGCCGGGAGCTCGCCCATCTCGGCTCGCACGGCCTCGATCTTTTCCTGCGACACCACCACCGGCACCAGGTCGGGGTCGGGGAGATAACGGTAGTCCGCCGCCTCTTCCTTGTGGCGCTGCACCTCCGTGCGGCCACGGTCGTCGTCCCAGCCGGCGGTCGTCTTCAGGAGCTTGTCGATGCGGAAGCCTTCCGGGTTCTTGCGGTACTCCTGATAGTGCCGATCCGCCTCGTACGTGATGGCCCGGCCGATCGAACGAATGCTGTTGAGGTTCTTGATCTCCACCAGAGGCGTCGCCGCGTAACCCTTCGGTTCGCTGGCCTCCGGCACGTGGAGATTCACATTCGCATCGCAGCGCAGCGAGCCCTCCTGCATCTCGCAATCGGAGACGCCGATCTCGCGGAGCATCAGGCGGATCTCCTCGACATACGCCGTCGCCTCCTCAGGACTGTTCATGTCCGGATGCGACACAATCTCCAGCAAAGGCGTGCCCGTGCGGTTGAGATCGACACGCGAGTCGCCGCCGCGGCCGGATTCGTCGTGGACGGACTTGCCTGCGTCCTCTTCGAGGTGAGCGCGAATGATGCGGATCTTCTTGCCCAGGAACTCCTTCTTCGGTTCCTTGGCGATATTGATTTCGAGCCAGCCATCATGGCTGAACGGAAGATCGTACTGGCTGATCTGATAGTTCTTGGGAAGGTCGGGATAGTAGTAGTTCTTGCGGTCCCACTTCGTGAACCTGGCGATCTCGCAGTTGAGCGCCACGGCCGCCCGCATCGAGAGATCAAACGCCTTGCGATTCATGACCGGCAGCGAGCCCGGCATCCCCAGACACACCGGGCACGTCGCCGTGTTCGGCGGCAGCCCGAACTGGTTCAGGCAACCGCAGAAGAGCTTCGTCTTCGTCAGAAGCTGCACGTGCACTTCGAGACCGATGACGATCTTGTACGCAGTGGACATGATCACCTTCGCCGCTCGCGGCGGAGCGCTGCACCCGGGAGAACGCTTCAATCCATCATCAGGAAACGCAGGGTTTCCGCGATATCCAATTCCGATTTGAGTCGTGAATGATTCGCACGAACCACCCATCAAAACGCGCAGGGGAGTTTCACGTCAGGTGAAGAATCTCCCCAACGCTCCACCGCAAGCGGCGACAAACTACTCGAACTTGATCATCACGCCGGGGAGAGCCGCCTTGATCTGCGCTTTCAGTTCGTCCGAGTAGGGCATCTTCCCCTTCGGCAGACGCAGCGTCTTCAGGTACGAAAACTCCTTCAGCAACGGCAGACGCGATTCGGGAATCTCCAGGCTCGAAAGCTCCAGATTCTCGACGTGCTTCATCGCGGCCACGGTCTTCAGGTCCTCGTCAGGCATCTTCGCGCAGTTGGTGAGGACGAGCTTTTTGAGAGTCTTCATGTCCTTGATGATGGCAATACCGTCCGTGGCGTCGAGGCCGTCGCCGAGCTGAAGGTATTCGAGCTTCAATGCGGTCAGCGGCTTCAGGCCGGCCGGCGTTGCCCGGTGCGAACCGAGTTCCAGGCCGGTGAGCTTCGTCAGCTTCGCCACGTGGGCCAGGGCTTCGTCGTTGTAATTCCCGTGGGCGAGAACCAGCGATTGCAGGTTGGGGAATGCTGCGACCAGTGCGATGAGCCCCGCGTCGCTCATCTTGCTGCCGCGATAGCTGCTGCTCTTGAGGCTCGTCCAGCCCTTGAATTCCGTGAACGGGGCTCCGGTCATCGAGGTGCCAATGTACGAGAACGTCTCCAGTTGCTTGAGCCCGGCCAGGTGCGCGAGGCCCGCGTCGTTGAGCTTCGCCTGATTGATGATCCGAAGCACCTTCAGCGAGGGCATCTTCCCCACCGGCACCAGCCAGTCGTTCTGGGCCGTCGTGTGGATGATGTACAGTTCCTCCAGCCCGGGAAGCTTGCTGATCGACTCGTAGAATGCCGCATCGAAGGGGTCGGTCTTTCGCTTCTCTTTCACAGTCAGCGAACTGTCTCCGAGGTTGATTGTCTTCAGCGAATCGAAGAGAACGCTCGGCCCACCGATCGCCTTCTGCAAAGCCTCGGGCGTGGAGTTCACCTTGGTGTACGACGCCTTCGCGGACTCCAGCAGTGAGACGATCCGATCGCGGTTCTCCTTGAGCTTCAGGGCGGCGAGGATCTCCGCCTTGTGGTCGGTCAGGGCCTTTTTCAGAACGGGGCTTTTCGTCGAGGCCAGCAAGCCCTCAAGTTGCTCCGGCGAAGTCATCGCCGCCAGCGGATCCGCCTTGGCCTCCTCCGCTCGCACGCCTTGAGTAAAGGCAAGGGTCGCGAGAAGCCACAGGGCACGGAAGACGTGTTGGGTCAGCATGGGAAGGTCTCGGTGAATTCTGAGGAATGGTTCTCCTGTCAGAAAGTGTAGGAAAAGTCGGGTCGTTAACGATGGCGGTATGGCCCAAAGCGAGGAGTGTTTCGCTTTCTGGAACAGCCCCTTCCCCACCCGTGGCTTCCACGTTAGGCTATAGGCGAGCAGTAGAAGGAGACTTACCACAGAGGACACCGGGTTCAGACTGGCCCTATCGGCCGCACCACCCTTATTTTCTTCCTTCCTCCGATCTCTGTGACTCTTTGGTAAATCTCTTCCTGCTCACCGCCATATCATCCCGCCACGCTCGCTGTCGTGACTCTTTGTCGTGAGTGCACCATGACCCGCCTTCTTCTCGTCATCGGCCTGATCGCGTTGGCGACCACCACCTCGGCCCAGCCGCCGGGCTCGATCAAGAAAAAGGCTCCTGGCGGCGGTGCCGCGACTCGGCGAGCCGTGGATGGCATGCCCATCACGGGGCTCTCGCCTGCGAAGATCGTCCCGAATCTGTGCCTTTACTCGTACCCTGTCAGCAGTTCCTCCGCGGACTGCCGGGCCCTGTGCGATCAGGCCCTGGGGTGCTTTTACTCGTACGTCTGGATGGAGGCGGCCCGCAGTTTCGAGACGGCGTTGCTCCGCGACCCCGAATGTGCGTACGCCTGGCTGGGTCTGAGCCGCTCTCTCGAAAAGTGGGGCAAGGGGGCGAACCCACCCAACGCCACGCCTTTCGCGGGCGCCATCGGCAGCGTGTTCCTGGCGAAGCTGCCGGACTCGGTCTCGAAGTCTCCTGTCGAGCTGGCACTCGACAAGGCTCAGCAGTTCATGCCGAAGGCGAACCCTCGCGAACAACTGCTGATCCGATCGAAGCTCGAGGAGAAGGGGCTGGTGCCGAACACGCCCGCGGAGGAGCGGAAGAAGAAAGCCACGGCCACGCTCGATGAGCTGCTGACGCTGTACGAAGACGACGAGGAGGGCTGGTTCTGGCGGGCCCAGATCGCCGAGGGTGTCAACGGCCGCACGCCCTTCTACAAGGCGTTGCTGAAGATCAATCCATATCACCCCGGTGCGAGCCACGAACTTGTGCACTTCTACGAAACGATCAAGCGCCCCGCTCTCGGCTGGCCTTACGCGGAGATGTACATGAAGTCCTCGCCAGGGCTGCCGCACGCCTTCCATATGCAATCTCACCTGGCGATGCGGATCGGCAAGTGGCAGAGCACCTCGGACTGGTCCTCCCGCGCCCTCGAGATGCAGAAGGCTTACCACAAGAGCCACGATGTGAAGCCGTCCGAGGATCACCAGTTCAATCACCACATGGAGACGCTGACCCGCGGCCTTGTGCACGATGGCCGATTCGACGAAGCCAAGCGGATCAAACTCGAGGCGCTCGGCCACGGCTACAACTTCCGCCCCGAGTGGATTCGCATGGCCCTCTCTCAAAAGGACTGGGACGAGGCCAACAAGATCATCGAGCCCCTGCGAAAGACGGACAAGACGAACGCGGCGTACTTCGGTGCCCTGCTGGCCCTGGAGAAGGGCGATACGTCACGCGCCGGGGCCGAGATCGACACGCTCCGCCAGCAGCAGCAATCGAGGAAGACGGACAAGACGCTCGAATTGAAGCTCTGGGAAGTTCTGGGCCGCCACCTCTGCCAGACCGGCCATGGCGAGGCGGGGCTGAAGCTGCTGAAGCGCGTCATCGAGAAGACCAAGGACGATTACAAGCACCACGCCTGGGGTAACGGTGCCCTCTACATGGAAACGTGGGGCCTGGCGGCTCTCGAAGCCGGTTCGCCCGCGGAAGCCGCCGAAGCCTTCCAGGAGGCGCTCGCCCACGACAGCGGCAGCGTTCGCGGGGCGCTCGGCATGTGGGCCATCAGCGATCACCTGGGCAAGACGGACCAAGCCGCTCGCTACCTGAAGGTGGCCCACCGGTGCTGGGCTCGGGCAAGCGAAAAAGACTTCGACCGCTTGAAGGACGACATCGCCGAGAAGGCCACAAAACGGACGCCTCCTTCCGCAACGACCGCGGCCGAGGGGCAGTGACAGGGCAGTGACAAGGTGACAGGGCAGTGACAAGGTGACAGGGCAGTGACAGGGTGACAGGGCAGTGACAGGGTGACAGCCGGGGTGGCCCCACCGGTCGCTTTAACGCTTCAACTTACCGGAGTATCACGAATGAACACCTTACTTCCCTGCACCACACTCCTCTTCGCCTCCCTCACCCTGGCCGCGGCTCCCCTTCCGGAATCGGCGAAGGTCGGCGACCCCGGCGTTCTCGCTAGCGGACTGCTCTTTCCGCCCGATGCGGCGCCGACGCCATCCTGCCATGCAACCACGATCGTCGAGACGAAGTCCGGGCTCGTCGCATCGTGGTTCGGCGGCACCCGCGAAGGCGACAAGGACGTCAGCATCTGGGTCAGCCGACACGACGGCAAGTCATGGTCGAAGCCGACCGAGGTGGCCAACGGCGTCATCTCCGCGGAGCTTCGCTATCCCTGCTGGAACCCGGTGCTCTTTCAGCCCAAACACGGCCCACTCATGCTCTTCTCGAAGGTCGGGCCGTCGCCCTCAAAGTGGTGGGGAGTGCTGCAAACCTCCCACGATGACGGCAAGACATGGACCAAGGCCGTGAAGCTTGGGGAAAACTCCAAGATCGGCCACTTGCTCGGCCCGATCAAGAACAAGCCGGTCGAACTCGCCGACGGCACCATCCTGTGCCCGTCCAGCAGCGAGCACGAGGGCTGGCGCGTCCACTTCGAAGCCACCAAGGACCTCGGCCAAACCTGGAGCGTGATCGGCCCCATCAACGACGGCAAGGAATTCGGCGCGATCCAGCCAAGCGTGCTGACCTACCCCAACGGCAAGCTCCAGGTGCTCTGCCGCAGCAAGCAGAAAGTGGTGACGCAGAGCACGTCCGACGACGGCAAGACATGGGGGCCAATGACCGCGACCGAGTTGCCCAACCCGAACTCCGGGACGGACGCGGTCACTCTCAAGGATGGTCGGCAACTGATCGTGTACAACCACACGCCGACGGGCCGGGGCCTCCTCAACGTGGCGATCTCGGCGGATGGCAAAAGCTGGAAGCCCATCCTGACGCTCGAGAACGCCAAGGGCGAGTATTCTTACCCCGCTGTGATTCAGACGGCTGATGGAAAGGTGCACATCACGTACACCTTTCGTCGCCAATCGGTGAAGCACGTCGTGCTCGATCCGGCAGGCCTGAAGTAAAGCTACTTCGCCTGCTCCACCGCCTTGTGGGCTGTGCTTTGAAGGAATCGCACGTCCTCCGGTTTGAGGCCCGGGGGATTGAAGGTGTTGCCGACAACACTCGCCCCGAACATCATCTCGTAGAAGACGCAAGCGCCGAGATACTCCCCAGCCAAGTTGGCGTGGTGGCCATCGATCTTCAAAGCAGGTTTTACGGTCGAGCCCCCGGGCCAGGACCAGCCCATGTGTAACGAGTGCGACTGATCCGGTAGGGCCGGCGGCCTGGCCTTGGTAATGTCGAAGACGGTGTCCTTGCGATAACCCCAGTTCGCATCCGTGTCCGCCAGGTAAAAAGCATCACCCACCGGGATTCGGCGGATGCCAAGCTCCTTCGCGATCGTCTGGTAAGCCTGGCTCAAGCCGTCGTACATCTCCTTCTGGGTCCGGGGTTCGCCGGGCTTGGGTTCCGTTACCGAGAATCGGGGATCGTCGATGCGATAGGCCCAGGTTTGGTGGATCACCACCTCGCTGCCCGGCGCCGATTTCTTGATGTAGTCATAAAGCTGCTTCGCACTCGGGCGGTACGTGCTGACATCGTGGCTGCGAAAGCTGGCCTGCTGGATGGTGATGAAGTCCCACTTCTCGGCCACCAATTCCTGCTTGAGACTCATGCCCGTGCCGTAGAGCCCGAGCTTGTCTTTGGGATCGCGTTCGTGTCGTTGTGCCTTCTCCATGTGTTGAGCGAATCCGCTGCCGCCGATGACGCAGCGATGGTGCACGAGAATGTTGCCATCCGCCTTCACGATGTCTTCCAGGTAACGCGTCGCGTTCTGCGAGAAGCTATTGCCGACCGTGAGCAAACGTACGGTCTTCGGCTTCCCCGCTGCTGGAGCTTTCTCGGCGGCCTCGCTCGCGACTGCCGCGAGGATCATCGCGAGGGCGAGGCCGATCAGACGAATCGGGCGGTGCAACATGAACGTTCTTCCTGGGAATGAGCCATTCTTCGCGGATTCGATGAGCCTCTCGGCCTCACGCGATGTGGACCTCGGCGGGTTGCGGCCAATCGGTTCGTCCGTGGCGGCTGCAATGGTCGATCACGAGAGTTGAGAGTTGTTATAAATAGGCCCGTGGGGGAAAGAAACTCAGGACTGGCGCATCATCAACTGTCGGGTCCGGAGGGGACGTGATGTCCCGGGCGACGAGCCCTCTTGAAGCCGCGGATGCGGCGACCGAGAGTAGCCAGGGGTGAGTCATCGAACCCCTGGTGAGTGAGCCTCTCCAGAGTCCCGGAGGGACGATCGAACTTACGCCATCCCAGACGCGACCGAATGGCCAAGGTTCGACCGCCCTTCCAGGGTTCGAGAGTTCGAGTCCTGGGGTTCGCAAAGCCTCACCCCAGGCTACCGTCGGTCGCCGCTCCGCGGCTGAGTAGAATCCGACAGTTGTTGATGTGCTGGTCCTTACCTGCTTGGCCAGGTCTCGGCCAAGCGAGAAACGGACCGACATGGACGACTTCGCACCGGGCGACCCACTACAACAATCGACATGATCTCCAACGCTCTCCGACTCGGAACTCGTGGCAGCCCGCTGGCGCTCTGGCAGGCGAATCACATCGCGGGGTTGCTGCGGCCGTTCGTCGCGCCGCACGCGGTCGAACTCGTCCTCATCGAGACCCACGGCGACCGTGATCGCGCCACCGCTCTCAGGGACATGGGCGGCTTCGGCGTCTTCACCAAGGCGATTCAGACGGCTCTGGTGGAACAGCGTGCGGAGGTGGCCGTGCACAGTTTGAAGGACCTGCCCACGCTGCCGACGGAGGGGACGGAACTCGCCGCGGTGCCAGAGCGCGGGCCGACGGGCGATGCGTTTCTCTCGCGGAAGTATCGCCGATTCGACGACCTGCCGGAGGGCGCCGTGGTGGGAACAAGCTCACTGCGCCGCCGGGCTCAGGCCCTGAATCGACGCCGCGATCTGAAGCTGATCGACCTTCGCGGCAACGTCGAGACGCGGCTCCGCAAACTCGACGAAGGCAACTTCGACGCGATCATTCTGGCGGAGGCGGGCCTCATGCGGTTGGGCCTCGCGGAGCACATCACCGAACGGCTCGACACCTCGTGGATGCTGCCCGCGGTGGGTCAGGGCGCGATCGGGCTGGAGTGCCGTTCAAGCGACGCGGAATCAAGGGGCCTCGTGAGTGCGTTGACGGACGCCTCGACATGGCAGCGCGTGCAAGCGGAGCGAGCGATGCTCAGTGCGCTGGGCGGCGGCTGCCTGGTGCCGATCGGCACCACAACGATCGTGGCCGACGGCGTGCTGACGATCCGCGGCGCGGTGCTCAGCGCGGATGGCCGACGGCGCGTGGTGGCGACTCACGCAGGCCCCGCGGAGACACCCCTGGCGGTCGGCCAGGAACTCGCGGCCATGCTGCTCGCCGAAGGCGCCGGCGAGATCCTGAAGACCGACGCGATCCGGTGAGGATCGAGAGATGGGTTCAGCGATTCGATTCGCAGTTCCGATCGCAGGATTTCATGCACCCGTCAGGATATTCCCCCCGGGGCCTGCACGAACTGCCTACAATGGGGAATCGCCAGGTTTTGTCATTGCGAGAAGGTGCTCATCATTCGCTTCGGAGTGTATCTTCCGCGAATCGTTTGCCCTGTTCACGCCAACCCTGCCACCGGAATAGGCCTTCATGACCACTCGCAATACTCTCGGCGGCGTGATTCATACTTACCAGAAGTACGACGCCATCAATTTCCCGAGCCCGACGGCGCCGCCTCCGGACATGGTGTCGCCCATGATGGAGCACATGCTGCACTTCGGCGACGCGGACGAATTCACCGAGGAGCAACTCGCCAACGCCATCCATCTCGATGCGAGCCAGATCGCCGGGCTGGGGCCGAGCCTCGATCAACTTCGCCAGATGCTGCTCGAACGCAAGAAGAAGATCCTCGAAACCTACGAAACCAAGAATGTGCAGAAGGGCGCCGCCAACGCTTACCGTGAGGCGTCGCAGAAGATCAGCCCGCCCAAGAAGCTCTCGGATGCCTATCGCCAGGCTGTCAAGGACGAGCAGATCGCGGAGATCGAGGAACTCTACTTCCGCAGCGGCGATGAGTCGAATCCCTTCGCGCGTGCCCTCGTGCCCCTGGTCGAGCGGCTCGCCGAAAAGTATCAGGTGGACGAACTCGCGGGCAAGTACGAGTTCACCGGGCGACAGTCCCTGACTGTGCCGGAAGCACTAGAAATCAAGGAGGAACTCGAAGCGATCGATCGTCTGCTCAAACAACTCGAAGAGGCGAAGAAGAACGCCCAGCTTGCCCTGATCGACCTTGAGGATCTTCAGCAGTTCGCGTCGCCGGAGGAGTTGCAGAACCTCAGCGCCATGCAACAGCAGATCGAGGATTACATCCGCGAGCAAGCGGAACGACAGGGCCTGGAGGGCGACGGCAAGGGGAAGTACAAACTCACGCCGAAGGCTCTGCGGCTGTTTCAGTCGAAGGTGCTGACGCAGATCTTCAGCGACTTGCAGGCTTCGCGAACCGGCCGACACCCGGACGCGGTGGTCGGCGAGGGGGCGGTGGAATCGCCGAAAACCAAGGAGTACGAGTTCGGCGACTCCGTGGCCCAGATGGATATTCCGTCGAGCATGATCAACGCCCTGTTGCGGCAGGGCCCGTCGCTGCCGGTGCGGATGAAACCGGACGACATCGTGATCCATCGGACGCGAGTGACGCCGAAGGCGGCGACGTGCGTGCTGCTGGACATGAGCGGTTCGATGCGCTATGGCGGGCTTTATGCCAACGTCAAGCGGATGGGCCTGGCGCTGGACGGCCTGATCCGCAGCGAGTATCCGGGCGACTTCTTGCAATTCATCGAGATGTACACCTTCGCGAAGCCGCGACCGATGGCGGAGATCGCGGCCCTGATGCCCAAACCGGTGACGATCTGGAACCCGACCGTGCGGATCAAGCAGGACATGAGCGACCCGAACGTGAACGAGATGATGGTGCCTCACCACTTCACGAACATCCAGCACGCACTTCAGACATCCCGTCGTTTCCTCGCGAACCAGGACACGCCGAACCGCCAGATCGTGCTCATCACGGATGGCCTGCCCACGGCTCACTTTGAAGGAAGCATGCTGTATCTGCTTTACCCGCCGCACCAGCGAACCGAGGATGCGACGCTCCGCGAGGCGATGCTGTGCGCCAAGGAGAACATCACGATCAACATCTTCCTGCTGTCAAGCTGGAATCAGTCCCACGAGGATGTGCGGTTCGCGTACAAGATGGCGGAGTCGACAAAGGGCCGTGTGATCTTCACCGCGGGACGTGATCTGGATCGCTTCGTGATCTGGGATTACATCAAGCGTCGCAAGGCGATTGTGTCAGGCTGATGCACGGTTTGTTTGACGTGAGAGGGAATCAGAGACGAGGCACCTCATTCGAAGTCGAATGAGGTGCCTCGAATGATTAGTTAGTAAGCCCCGGTTACCTCACTAGCTGAGCGTGTGATGATCGCGGCGACGATGCCAATCGCCACGGTAGAACGGA
>Ga0335394_10005409_pt1 | contig 14445 bp, 9 predicted proteins | sample MAT03_FD_205741 | JGI IMG/M metagenome (GOLD analysis project Ga0335394, IMG submission 205741) | Freshwater microbial communities from Lake Fryxell liftoff mats and glacier meltwater in Antarctica - MAT-03 (spades assembly) (version 2) ...
GATCGAGGAAAGCCGAGCATCGACGAACCAAAGAAAGAAATCCCACGCCTCCGCTAGAACAGACCGCCAACCGGGCCGCCCTAATGACTGACTTCCACGCCAAGTACATTGCTCACGAACTGACCCGACGCTGCGCTTCCGACAATATCGAGAAGCTTACGGCCGTCTTGTCCGATGCCCAGGTGGACCTCAACCCACACCAGATTGAGGCGGCGCTTTTTGCGTTTCGCGGGCTGAGAAAAAGGGGTCAGGTCTCTTTTATTTAAGATTGAACTGTGTTAGACTTCGGTGATGGCACGCACGAAACGCATTTGTCCGGCAGGTGAAGTCTTCCACGTTCTGAATCGAGCGGTAGCTCGGCTCACGATTTTTGAAAAGCCGGAGGACTACGCCGCTTTCATGCGTGTTGTGGAAGAAACGTGGAAGATTGTGCCGCTGCCGATTTATGCCATGGTGGCAATGCCCAATCACTGGCACTTTGTAGTCCGGCCCGAGACCAGCGATCAGGTGAGTGAGTTTTTTCGTCGCCTCACGGTGATGCACACCATGCGTTGGCATGCTCACTACAAGACTGGTGGCACAGGGCATCTGTATCAGGGGCGATTCAAATCGTTTCCGATTCAAACGGACGGGCACTTGCTGACGGTCATGCGTTACGTAGAGCGGAATGCCGTGCGTGCAAATTTCGTTGAGCTCGCGGAAGACTGGCAATGGAGTTCCGCGTATGCTCGCCGCCAGCGTGCTGAAGAGCGCCGCTGGCTGGCAATTCCCGATGAACCATCGTTGCCACGAAACTGGCGTTCATGGGTGAACAAGGTCGAGACGGAGGCAGAATTGAACTCGCTGCGCCACAGCGTCAAACGCGGCGTGCCGTTTGGCAGCGATCAGTGGACCAGAACCAGTGCCGTTCGCCTTGGTCTCGAAACCACAACACGGCCCAGAGGTCGGCCGAAGAAAGAGACCTGAGCACTGTATTCTTGCTGCTGACCGCCCTAATTCTGTCCGTGGCACCATTCTTCCCGGTCGATCTCCGACTCGAGTTGTGGATAGAATCCTGGCATGAAGGTTGAACGTGTGGTTTCCTGTTATTCTGCTTTTTCCTGTTCAGGAAAACTGAGAAGTCCGGTTTCAGTCGGTTTACACCTTCTGCCGATCGTTGAAGAATGTGACATTTTTACAGTTGAACTCTGAGAACTGGCGAGCTATATTTCCTGAAATTAATTGTTTTCCAGAGTAGGAAAATGAAAGAAACAAGGAAACCTCCTTCGGAACGAGACGTCATTGAACGACTGTGTTCAGGCGTGGTTGAGCTGCCGCCACTGCGGTTCGAGACGCTGAAAATGTCACCCGCGGCCAAGGACTCCTGGAATGTGATGATTGAGGCCATTTGGGGCGGCGAACGATCCAGATTTGCTGCGGAGTGTCGTTCACTTTCGACTCCAAAATCTTTTGATGAAGGCCTCCGAATGGCTCGGACGGCCCAGTTGCAAAATGGGTGTCAGCCGATGGTGGTCATGCCGTACCTTCGCGATTCCCAGCTCGCAGCACTGGAAGAGCAGGGGATCAGCGGGATCGATCTGTGTGGAAACGGCGTGGTGATTGTTCCGGACAGGTTTCGTGTTTACCGAACCGGCGGAAAAAACCAGTTTCCCAGCTACGCGCCAATCAAGAATGTGTATAGAAAAAACACTTCGATGGTGGGCAGATGTCTCATCGCAAAACCAAAGTACGCCGAGGTTCAGCAGCTGCACGGTGACGTCAATGCGCGAAATATCCTTGTCACGCGCTGGGGCAAGACGGCCATGGGTCTGAGTACGGTCTCGAAAGCGTTGAAAGGAATGGACGACGACCTGATTACCGAACGACAAAATGGAGTCCGATTGTTACAGGCAGACAAGCTGCTCGATCGGCTCAGCGAGAGCTACGAACCACCTGGCATCACACGGCAAATACGAATGAAGATAAATTGCAGCCGCAACGAGTTGCTTCGACTGATTCGAGAGAAATCCGACATGGTCAGCGTTCCGGTTGTAGCGACTGGCCTCTCTTCCGTCTCGCGCTATGCCGTCATGCAACGCGATGACATCCTGTCGGTGTATTGTCCGCGCGCCGCAGCGCTGCTGGAACAACTGCCTGGCAAAGAAGATGATCGATTCCCGAACTTCGAACTTCTTGAGTCCGAAGAACAGCCTGTGTACTTCGATGCCCGAGAGGACATCGGATTTCTATGGGCCTCTCCACTTCAAACCTGGCTCGAACTGGTTGCTGGCGATAAACGCGACCGCGAGACTGCCGAACAAGTGCGGAGCTACCTGCTGAAACGGCACATAGGGAATATCCATTGATCACTTTACTCGATCTGAATACGGCGTTGCTCGATATTCTGTTCGAGATTCGGGAATCCAATCTGACGCTGATCATTGGCGGTGGATACGGGATTTATCTCAAACGGCAGCACGTCCGTACAACCAATGCAAGAACTCTCTTACAGCAATGGCCGGAAGCGAGATCAACCAATGACCTCGATTTGTTCCTGCGTCCGGAACTGCTGATCGAACCGGCAGCGTTACGCCCTCTGCAGAATGCGTTACAGACGCTCGGTTATCAGGTCATCGAAACCGCCGCGAAGTATCAGTTTGCGATTCCGAGAACAGCGGGTGAGGGAGGTCAGAAAGTCGATCTGCTGACCGGTCCTCAGAGCTGTTTTGTCGGAACGAGTGCCAAGGTCGATACGAGAAGAGTTCGTCCAACTCCTTCCATCGACTTGCATGCTCACCCACTGAATGAGGCCGTGACGCTGGAGGACGGATTGCTGGCGATCACAGTCGAAGGTTCAACGAGTAAGGGCCAATCCCATCAGGCATTCGTGTATGTTCCGCATCCGTTTACTTATGTGATGATGAAGCTGTTCGCTTTCCGCGACCGATTCAATGACGTGACCAGAGATCATGGCAGCTACCATGCTCTGGATATCTATGCCGTCATGGCGACAACCACAGAGCCTGAATGGGAACAGGCCCACTCGCTGTTTGACGCCAAAAAAGAAATGCCTGAGGTCCTCGAAGCGTCGAGACTGGTCGAAGAATTCTTTTCAACGCCGACGAGCAAAGGAATTCTGAGAATGAAAGAGAGCCCTTATTACCGCCCCGAATTCCAGTTGGATGAGTTTCGGTCATCACTCTCGGAGCTATTCCAGGTTCCACAGCATAAAGCTCGTGCCTGACGACAATCGCAGTCAGGAAATCTCCGTTCGCGAGTGAACTGATCAGGGCTCGGTTGAAGCGGCGGGGTTAGGCGTCATACTGGACGGCTGGCGGCGGGTCGCGTTTGAATCTGCTGACATCTTTACAATCACTGCACTGAAAAAAGGTCTCCCGTGGCAACTGGTCAGAAATTGTCTCATGTGGTGTTCTTCAAGTTGAAGGATTCTTCGCCAGCCAATGTGCAGGCGCTTGTGGATGCCTGTCATAAGTATCTGAAGAATCATGCTGGTGTGCATTTCTTTGCGGCTGGCACCCTGGCGAAGGAGTACGCTCGACCGGTCAACGACCACGACTTCGACGTATGTCTGAATCTCGTGTTCGATTCCCGTGCCGCGCATGATGCGTATCAAACGATTGAAGATCATCTGACGTTTATTGCCGAACACAAAGCATCGTGGGACAAGGTTCGTGTGTTTGATGCCGATGTGACATGAGTCGCAATGCCGTCCAGCCACAGGCCACTTCACAGCGCAAATCCACGCAGGCTCGCCACGTCACGAAATCGGACTGGTTCGTCGCCATTGCGATTGGCTGCGCCTTGTCGTTGGGAGTCTGGCACGAGTTGCTGATGGGCGGCGGAATCGTGGGCGGCGATACGTATCCGTATTTTTTCCCTCAGAAGCAGGTGATGGCGGAAGGATTTGCTCACGGTGAATTGCCGCTGTGGCACGATCGGACCGGTCTGGGATATCCACTTCATGCGGAAAGCCAGGCGGGGATTTTCTATCCGACGAATCAACTGCTGTATCGATTGTTCGCCGTCAACACGGCCTACAACATCAGCATCCTGCTGCACTACGCTCTGGCGTTTGTGTTCGCATGGCGATTCTGTCGCAGTCAGGCGTTGAGTCATGCGTCGGCATTATTGGCTGCCATGGTGTTTGTGTACGGCTGGTTTCCGGCGCGGTTGTCGCTGGAATGGAGCATCATCGGCGGTGTTTGGTTTCCGTGTTGTCTGTGGCTGACCGAACGGCTCGTCAGCCGTCCCGGTCGATCTGCCGGATGTCTGCTGTCACTGGCGTTTGGAACGCATTTACTGGCAGGCCATTTTGCGCTGGCGTTTATCACACAGCTCTGTTGCCTTGGCTACGCGCTGCTGACTTCGGGGCGCCGGACGTCCGTCGACGATGGTGCAAAATCTGTCAGTCGCGTCCGAGCCGGTTTGCTTGTAACCGGTGCCATCTCTGTCGGCGTCCTTCTTGCTGCCGTCCAGTTGATACCGACGATGGAGCTGCGACAGTTGAGTCAGAGGGATGGCAGTCACGCGGCATTTAATCCTGCGTACGGCCACATGCCTCCGGTGTATCTGAGCCAGCTGGTGGCAAGTTGGTGGTACTGGCATTCTCCGGAAATTGTACAGTCACGACAGATGTTGCAGTTTCCGTTCCTCATGTCGCCTGCCGATACCAATCAGGTTGAAGCCCATCTTTATGTCGGGCTGATTCCTTTCGGCCTGGTTCTGTGCCTGGTGCAGGATTCTGTTCGACAGCGATTGCGGGCGACACACTGGAAGATCTGGCTGCTGCTGTCCGGCATGGCGATCATTTACGCATTTGGCTGGCTGGTGCCCCTGACGAAGCATGTGCCGGGATTCGGTTTTTTTATGGGGCCAGGTCGCTACACCATGATTGCGACGCTGGGACTCGCGATCATTTCCGGACTGGTGCTTGACGCTTTGCTTCGCCGACGATCCCGCGCGATGCAAATCGTAGTCACGACAATCGTCGCGGCGATTACGCTCTGTGACATACTTGCCTCCGGCGACGCGCCAGTGTGCGATGCTCAGATTGTTCCGGTACCTCCGATCGTCGGGCTGCAGGATAGCTGGATTGCCGCCGAACTCGCCAGGGAACCTGCCGCGCGTCTGCTGGCACCGGGGCCAAATGTCGGTAATCTCTTTGGCGTGAGTTGTGTGCCGCAGTATCTGGGACTTGGTCCTGCGGAATATTTTCGCCGCGATGCTTTGTTCGACACGATGCCGGTCGATGCTGACACAGTGTTTCCGATTTTGACCGATGTCGAAAGATTGCGAGAACGCGGTGTGACACATCTTCTGGCTCAAAAGGCTGTGACGAATCCATCATCGGAACTGGAACTGATTCGCGCAGCCCCGGACAGTTTTCTCAACCGGGTCTGGGCGCGAGGGAATTCAGCCTGCTACCTTTACCGACTGAAATCGGCCACCGGGCGGATTGCGATTGACCCTGCTTCGGCACTCCACCAGTTTTCGTGGATCGAGCAGCGTCCGTCGCGGCAGGTATTTCGCGTGTTGCTTTCGGACGACGCAGTGGTCTCAGCAAATGAACTTATGTTTCCCGGCTGGCAGGTGACTGTGGACGGCATTGAAGCGACGCCAGGCACGTCCGGCGGATTTCGTCGAAGTGTACAGGTCGCTGCAGGGGAACACTCGATTGCGTGGACGTATCGTCCGTCGAGTCTTATGCTGGGTGCGAGCATGAGTTTCTTGACGCTGATCATGATATGCGTCTTTGTTTTTGTGTCACGACGTTCAGATACAGGAGCCACGCAATGAAAGCTGCAGTGATCACGACGACCGGAAAGCCGGACATCATCCAATGGAAGGATGTGGCGACTCCCAGCGCAGGCAACGGTCAGGTGCTGGTGCGTACCGAAGCGGTGGCCGTCAATCCGATCGACACATATATCCGAGCTGGCATCGTCAAAGCGGCGTTGCCGAATCCCTACATCATCGGCTGCGACATGGCTGGTGTTGTCGAATCCGTCGGCCCGCACGCCGAACGATTCAAGCCTGGTGATCGAGTGTGGGGCAGCAATCAGGGATTGTCCGGTCGTCAGGGAACCTTTGCTGAATTCTGTGCCATCGACGAACAGTGGCTGTATCCGATTCCGGACGGAGTCAGCAGCGAATCGGCCGCTGCGGGAGCACTCGTCGGAATTACGGCGCACTTGGGACTTTTTCTGCACGGCGGATTGAAGGTGGGTGAGGTCGTTTTTGTCAACGGCGGCACCGGCGGTGTCGGTTCTGCTGTTGTGCAACTGGCCAGAGCCGCAGGTGCGACAGTGATTACGACGGCAGGCTCGGCTGGAAAAGCGGCCGAATGCCTGCGCCTTGGAGCAGCGCATGTGATCGCATATCGGACGGAGGACGTCGATCGGCGGTTTGCAGAAATCACGGCCACAACCGGTCCCATCCAACTGTGGTTTGAAACTCTGCGAACCCCCAGTCTGGATCGCTGTATTTCGCTCATGGCACCGCGTGGCCGCATGATTTTCATGGCTGGCAGGGATGCTCGTCCCGAATTTCCTGTTGGCCCGTTCTACGTAAAAGATCTCCGGGCCATCGGGTTTGCGATGTTCAATGCATCACCGGCAGAACAGAGAGTCGCCGCGATGGCACTCAATACAATGCTCGCCGATGGACGCTACAAGCCCCTCATCGGAGCGAGACTTCCGATGTCAGAAGCCGCGAAGGCTCACCAGCTTCAGGAAGACAATACGCTCAGTTCTGCCGGCACGCTCACGGGGAAGATTGTCCTGAAACCATGATCTCCATCAAGCAACTCACTTTCACGTATGGAGACGGAACATTTTGGCTGCGGATTCCGCAACTGACGCTTGAATCAGGTCGGTCTGCCGTGATCGTGGGGCCGAGTGGTTCAGGAAAAACCACGCTGCTGAATCTGATCGCCGGCATCCTGCCTGGTTCCGGGGGTGAAATTCGGGTGGGCAGCATCGACGTCCATCGCTTGAACGACAATGAACGTCGACTTTTTCGGCTGCAGCATGTTGGTCAGGTCTTTCAGGATTTCCAGCTGATTGATTACCTGAACGTACTCGACAACGTCCTGCTTCCGTGCCGCATACATCCGGCGGTCAACGTGACAAAGACACTCCGTGAACGCGCGAGCCTGCTGTTGCGCAGCGTCGAAATGTCGAGCTTTGAGCGGCGATCTGTGACACGACTGTCGCAGGGTGAACGCCAGCGCGTGGCGATTTGTCGAGCGCTTTTGCTGTCGCCCCAGGTTGTGCTGGCCGATGAACCGACGGGCAACCTTGATCCGGTCAATGCTGAGCGAATCGTCCGTCTGCTGCGGACGGAAACAAGTCGTTCCGGTGCGACACTGATCATGGTGACTCACGACCATTCGCTGCTGCCGCAGTTTGATCAGGTCATTCCGTTCGATCAGTTCCTGGAACGAACGGCTGCCGACAGAAATGATCCTGAGACAATCGAGGGCGACCCATGAAGAACGCCCTGTACCTTGCATGGAAGTCGCTGCTCTGGCATCGAGGTCGTTCCGTCACGATCCTGCTCAGCCTTGCCATCACGGTGTGGCTTCCAGTGACCGTTCGTCTGGTGCTGGATCAATTCCGCCGTGAAATCTCTGAGCGGGCAAACGCGACGCCTCTCGTATTGGGAGCGAAGGGCAGCCGCATCGATCTGGCACTCCACGCCTTGTATTTCGAGACGCTCCCACCCGCCGACACGACAATGGCGGAAGTGGAATCGATCGATGAGTTGTCAACCGCAAATGCCGCAGCCTATGCGATTCCGTTGCACGTCCGATATCGCACTCAATCACGGCCTGGAATTGAAGGCGCTGTCATCGTGGGCACGTCTCCGGAGTACTTTGAATTCCGGCGTCTAAATGTTGCCGCTGGTCAGACAATCAGCTTGCTCGGTGACTGTGTCGTGGGCAGCAGTGTGGCGACGAAGATGCAGTTGCAGCCCGGCGATTCGATTCTTTCGGCACCTCGCAATGCCTTCAATCTGGCCGGGGACTATCCTCTCAAAATGAAAGTCGTCGGAGTTTTGGCGCAATCGCATTCACCCGACGACGATGCCGTGTTCACCGACGTTCGTACAACATGGGTCATTGACGGGATCGGGCATGGTCATCAGGAATTGAATACGCAGACAGATTCGCAGTTACTGCTGAAGAACGACAGTGACACTGGCATCGTCACCGCGAATGCCGCCGTGTTACCGTACACTGAGATCACTGCTGACAATATTGACTCATTCCATTTCCACGGCGAACCGGCGTCTTTCCCGCTCACCGCGATCCTTGTTGTGCCGGAAACAGAAAAAGCCCGCACGCAGATTCTGGGTCGCTATGCTTCGTCACAGGCCACGGCTCAGTGTCTGAAACCACCGGAAGTGATTGAGGAACTGCTGAGCATCGTGTTTCGGATTGAACAGCTTGCATGGGTATGTTCGATCGCGGCGGGTATCGTCACCTGCCTGCTGCTTGGCCTTGTTGTCAACCTCTCGATGCGGCTCAGAGAGTCAGAAATGCTGACTATGTTTCGTCTCGGCTGCAGTCGCGCGACGATCGCTATGCTGCACGGGTCTGAGATCCTCCTGCTGCTGTGTTCTGCGTCTGTACTGGCGAGTGTAGCGGCACTGCTGACGCTTCGATTCGCAGCCAGCGTTTTGAGGTCGTTGCTGTTTTGAGGGCCAGAGGTGATTCCAGTACCTTGGACATTTTTGTCCGAGACGTCATCAAAGCGTCTTGAAATTGAACAGCAGGAAAATGTTGAGCAGCAAGATTACATGCGTTCATTTTTCTGCCGAACATCACCAGTGGAATTATCGACCTCACCGCGTAGGCCGAACATGCTGGAACAGCGCAAACCGAGTTTGAAGTGTGGTCAGTCTGTTGGGACGATAAATCGGCGGACAAGGCCGACGTTCCGGAAGCACGTTCGTTTGCTCGGTCTGGCCTGCTCAAATAATCACCCACGTAAAGATTTTTGAGCCCAATTTGTTTAACGGCGAGCCGAAGGCGTAAGCGAATTGCTGGAAGAGACGCCTTCGACTACCGAATAAGACGAAGTGACTTCTGGTTGTGTGCTTATTCGCACCATTCGCGTGATTCGCGGGTAGCACCGTGCGGAGTGGGGGGCAGCGGCAGAACAAAAGAAGTCAGCGTCAACGTGCGATATCGCCGCTTTTCGACATCACTGATTGCATCTTCCTGGTTAGCCTGTCATCCTTTGCCAGGCTTTCGAGCCGCGTCGAAACGACATCCTGCACCTGACCTTCGGTATCGCACTGTTCTAAGGTAATTACTCCCATGATGAGCACCCTGATCGAAACGATTCAGAACCAATTCGGAGTACTCACCTCGCACCGCACCAGCCGCCGTCGCCGACGAGTACCGAGCGTCTCACCAGAACAACTTGAAACTCGGCATTTGCTGTCGGCGGTGGTCGGGCCAGTTGTGGATTATGCAACCGGCCCGGCAAGCGTTTCCAGAGTGGATCAAACGGTTCAGCTCGATGATAACGTTGTGGTCTTCACAATGTCGACGCTGGCATACGGCAATGAGTTGTGGCGATCAGACGGGACGGCAGCGGGAACGTTTCGGCTGACGGACATTTCGCCAGGGCCTGGCGATTCGTCTCCCGCATACCTGACGGTTGTAAACAAGACAGCTTATTTCAATGTATTTGCCTCGCCGATTGTAGAATTGTGGAAGACTGATGGCACGATCGAGGGGACTCAACGCATTACGGTTCCAGATCAAGGGGCTGCACAACAGACTGCATTTAACCTTATGAAGTATGACGACACACACCTGGCATTCACTTCAAATAACGAAGTCTGGATTACTGACGGAACTTTCGGAGGGACAAGCAAAATAATATCGCTACCAGATTCGTCATTGCAAATCACCGATATGCAATTCAATCAGAGTGTTGCAGGCGACAAACATGTTTACCTGACAACTTACAGGTATCTGAATAATTCGTATGAGACTGTTCTGGTTCGATTTGATCTGCAGTCACAATCGACAACGATTTTGCTTTCGAGCGATCAGGGTTCGAATGCAATACAGTTAAACGCTGTCTACCAAGAGCGACTGATTTTCAATTTGACTGACGCAGAACGTGGTACGGAACTTTGGTATTCGGATGGAACCCCCGAGACAACCGGTCTTTGGATGGACATAAATCCTGGACCAGCGGATTCCTACCCCGGCAATTTTAGGATGGACGGCGAGTCCTTGTATTTTTTCGCGACGTCAGCAGAGACCGGAACCGAAGTGTGGCTGATCAATGGCAAGAATTCTTTGCCTCACGTGATTGACATTGTCCCTGGCCCGCTGTCGTCGTATCCCAATTTCTTCGCTTTCGCGAATGGGCTTTACCTGAACTCGCTGCGTGCCAATTATCGGCTGGACCGTGCCAACGCTACCATAGTTCCAGAGAATGCGTCTCCTCCTTCTCTATGGCCGGTGCCGATCCAGGGGAAAGGGAATGAGTTGTACTTCTTCGATGGGCGGCTCGCCGTCTACGACGGCACTAGCGTTCAGACTGTCCGCACGTTCGGAAGGATTTCGACGTTTCTAGGCACAAACAACAACGACGTTTTGTTTGTGGCGGACGACCTGATTTCTGGGCTTTCGATTTGGAAATCCGATGGTTCCGCATCAGGAACGTCTCTCGTCCTTGATCCTGAGCTGGGAACGGAAAGCTCATATCCAACTCTACTGACCAACATTAATGGGGAGCTTGCGTTCTTCGCCAATGACAACATTAATCTCGTTCGCGAATCTGAACTATTACAGGTTTCAGGTAAGAATCAATTGCATGTGATCGATTCAGGTTTAGCTCCATTTTATGGAACGGAGATTACCATTCTGCCAAAGGGTTCGCTCCAATATCAAAAGATCGTCGGCTCAAACGTGCAGATAGCGAAATGGGACGGTAGCCATATTTCACTTCTTACAAATGTAACATCTAACGGTGCGGCGGTTCCGCCAACTATTCAGACGAATGGTCGTCAAATTGTTCTGTTGGCTAAAGACATTTCTCCGTTCTATCCAACGGAACTTTGGACGGCAGATTCCAACGGAGTACTAACTGATCATCTGGCATCATTTGAGTCCATAAACACAGACGGACTTGCGATAGTCGCGGGAAAACTTTATTTCCAAGCCTTCGACAGTTCGGTCGGACAATATCGGGTATGGCGAACCGACGGAACGGTCGCGGGCACAATTCCGATCTCGCAACTGTCGTCTGAATTCGGGCAAAACACAGTTTTCTACAATGGTGATTTGGTTTTTTCGGACACTGCAGACTTTAACGAAATCGTGTTCCTGAACGGTACCAACGATCAAGTCACCGTCGTTAGAGACTTGGGCATGGTTCCACAAAGCACTCAAGTATTTATGACCAAAGGGCTGGATACCCTGCTTCTCCGGCACGGAGACCAAATTTGGCGCACTCAAGGTACTGCAGAATCGACTCAGTTGGTGACTGCGCTACCGGGTGCGGTGGCAGCCGCCCGAACGTCAGCTGCGGGAGGCTTGGAATATTTCTTTCTAAGTACGTTCAGTCCAGAGGAGAGCGTGACACTCTGGAGGAGTGACGGCACAGCGGCTGGAACGGCACAGGTCGCGATATTGCCCAACCATATCCAAGGATTCCGCATCCACGGGTTAACAGAGATCCAAGGAAAACTTTTCTTCGTTTTCGATAACGGGACAACCGGTTACTCAGAAGTCTGGACGTCGGATGGCACACAATCTGGCACGCTGCCAATTGCAACAAATCTGATCATCGACAGTCACGCCACATTCGTTGGGTACGACGGTGGCATTGGATTCCGTGCAGCGACTCCGGCAGTCGGCTTCGAACTCTTCCGCATCGACACGACCGTTCCGGTGACCGCTCCGACGGCAATGACTGTCAGCAACGCGGCAACGGGCACTCAGATTGCATGGCCGGATGTCGTCGGAGCGATTCAATATGATGTGTGGGTTAATAGTCTCAGCAATCCATCGGCAGCGCCGGTGAAGATGCGAGTCAATGATCCGCAGTATCTTGTCGGCAGCGATCTTCCCGATGGTGCGTATCGAATCTGGGTGCGGAGTTTACCGGTGCTCGGCAATCCGTCGGCGTGGAGCGTGGCCAAAGACTTTACTGTCGGTGCTGATCCGGTGCTGGTTGCAACTCCCTCAGCGACGACCGATGTGCGTCCTACCTTCAAATGGGTCGGCCCGTCGGATGCTGTCAGCTATGAAATCTGGCTCACGAATCGCGACACGAAGACGCGAGTGCTCTACAGCACCGGGCTGACATCGACTTCATTGCAAATTGCTCCAGCGTTGACGCCAGCTAGATATGCCGTCTGGGTGCGTGGCACTCGAACGGACGGCACGATGACAAACTGGTCCACAGTCAATGAATTCGACGTGGTCCTTCCGGCGATTTCGGTGACTGGCGGCATCGGAGTTCAGCGAACCAGCCGACCAACCTTCACATGGCCACTTGTAAACGGCGCGACAGGCTACGATCTTCAGGTCGTGCTGGCGGGAACGTCAACAGTTGTCTACGAAGCAAACGATTTGAAGAGCCTTCGGCACGTGCCGACGATGGATTTGGCAGGTGGCAATTACACCGTTCGCGTCCAGGCCGTCAAAGGAAATCGTCCGCTTTCCGCATGGGGTTCGGGGCAGACGGTTCGAATCCTGATTCCGCCAGCGAACCTGCGATCGACCGAGGCTGGATTTGCATGGGATGCCGTTCCAACGGCTGTATCATACACCTATGAACTTCGCAATTCTTTGACACAGGCCGTGCTTTATTCGAAAACGCAAGTCGGCACCACGTTCACGCCTCCGGCACCTTTGCGACCCGGTCAATACACGTTGCGAGTCTACGCGAGCTTCTTGGGAAGTGCGTCTCAATGGACATCGCTGTCATACGAAATCTTCCAGCCGGTGACGGTTTCGATTAAGTCATCAAACGCAGCGACTGTCGATGGCACGCCAACAATCACCTGGGGAATCATCACAGGAGCGGCCACGTATGAAGTTGTTGTGACCCGCGCCGGTATCATAGCGGCAATTTACGATCGACTGGGCATCGTCGGAACAAGCCATCGTGTTGACAGAATCTTAAGTCCAGGCACCTATCAAATCCAGGTCCGAGCCATCTTCGCCGATGGTTCGCGCAGTAATCTGAGTGCGATTCAGCGCTTGGTTATTGGCCCGGCTCCCGTGGTGACTTTTGCCAACGGAGTTCTAAAATGGAATTCCATCAACGCGGCGACTCATTACGAACTGTGGGTCAACTATCTTGGTACGCCAGTGAAACCAAAGATTGTCTATCAGCCAAACATGTTGCAAACGTCCTACACACTTGCGAGCACTCTTCCAAAAGGCCGTTATCAGGCATGGGTTCGGGCAGTAAGAGCCGAAAGTGGGGAGCAATATACGGGACTCTGGAGCATTGCTTTAAAATTTGACATTCTGTGATGGCACAAACTCGACGGATCACACAGTCTATACGTCACGCCATGCGGATTGAGTCGCTTTGAAAGGCAACGATGTGTCTGTCCCTTCTCCCCCGAGATCGGGGGAGAAGGTGGCCGCAGGCCGGATGAGGAGGCTGAAAAATCTTGAGCGTAGCGTGCCAGAAATCATCTGATCTTTTCCTGCGGTCTGCCGGCAAACGGACAGCGTTCATCGAAACAATGTATATTCTCGATCTGTCTCTGGATCAGCGGTGTGCCGCTTTGCCTCTGATAGCCGTTCCGTGGGGACGCAATGATGAAGTGCTGCGGGAACTGAATCTTGAGCCCGCGTGAACGGCGTTGACCCCAATCTGATCAGCACGAGCCAGCATCGATTTGTGAACGGCAATGACTACGAGTCGGACGTCGTGGTTAAGGATGACCAAAAGGTCGCATTGTTCCGCATTCAGGGGACAAGCAAGCGCGTTTCTGGCGAGAAATCATCAAGACGGCCCATTCACATTGGCTGGGGGAATTTCTGACAATCTTTTTGCAAACTCTCTGGATATAACGAAACGTACCGCTATCGACTCTCAAAGTTGACGGAGCGAGACATGGCGTTTGAGATCAAATCCCATCCACACAAAGTCCAGCGGATTACGATCGGACAAGGCAGGCTGAACAGGCAGATTCCAGCATGCGAGGAGAGTTCATGAGTACTCAAATGTGCTCGAAGTTTTCATCGGGGATCGCCCTGATTGCTCTTGGGATCTGCGTTGCCACCGGATCGAGGGATGAGACCAGATCGGACGAGAACGTCGACAATCCCGGCGCGGCCCCGATCGTCGTCATCCCGGCGGACTTCCGCGTGAATGACCTTGAGGGTCGACAGCATGTATTGGGAAGTGGCATCGGCGGCGTGGAGTGTCACGGGGTTGCGATGATCTT
>Ga0335394_10005410_pt1 | contig 14444 bp, 9 predicted proteins | sample MAT03_FD_205741 | JGI IMG/M metagenome (GOLD analysis project Ga0335394, IMG submission 205741) | Freshwater microbial communities from Lake Fryxell liftoff mats and glacier meltwater in Antarctica - MAT-03 (spades assembly) (version 2) ...
CCAGTAACTAAACTAAGTGGCTCATTTCAGGAAACTAAATCACAGTGATTGACATATCTTCACCCGACCCGCCCTGCCCTCCCCTGCTCTTGCCAAGCCGATCGCGTGATTCTCACAAAGGCGATTTCGGTCGTGTCTTGTTGGTTGGCGGTTCTCGTGGCATGGCTGGTTCGATTTCATTGTCTGCAATGGCGGCGATGCGCAGCGGTTCTGGGCTGGTTTCGGTATTGGTTCCTGATCGATGTCTTGAAACGGTCGCTGGCTTTGATCCTTGCTTGATGACGATCCCAGCGCCCGAGAGCGCGCTGGGTCAATTCGATACGAGCGCGATGAATGTGTTCGAGACTCATTCGCTGAACGCCAACGCCATCGGCATCGGTCCTGGCATGGGCACCAGCGCCGGTTCGATCGCGTTGGTCACGCTTGCTTGTGTGATGTCGAACGTCCCGCGAGTCTTTGATGCCGATGCGCTGAACATTTTGGCTCAAGGGAGCGACGAGTATCGGATGGATGGTCCGGCTGTTTTGACACCGCATCCGGGTGAGATGAAGCGGCTTGTCGGTGTCAGTGCTTCGGATCGCGACGGCCAAATCGAGGCTGCGGTAAAGCTTGCGGCGACGTTGAACGTGGTTGTGTTGCTAAAGGGCGCAAGGACGTTTGTCACCGATGGTAAAGAACGTTGGTTCAACACGACCGGCAATCCTGGTATGGCTAAGGGCGGCAGCGGTGACTGCTTGACCGGCATCATCACATCGTTGCTTGGTCAAGGGATACCGCCCTGCCCTGCCGCGAAACTCGGTGCCTATCTACACGGCCTTGCCGGAGACTTGGCGGCCAAGGCAATCGGAGAAGCTGGCATGACGCCGACGGACATGCTGCGTTTCTTGCCCGAGGCGATTCAGCAGACTTCGGCGTGATGACAGATTGCCTGTTCGCATCGATTTGCAAACAGGCAACTGCTATTGAAATAAGAGGACACTTCTCGCTGATCGCCAGTATGTTCGATTCGAATGCGAGCAAGTAACCCTGGTTTTTCGTACTCGATCAGTACTGCAATTTCGCATACGAGTACGAGTATGAATGCAAGAAAAACTGCAAAAGATGTTTAAGGCAAAGCCGTTCGTACCATTCACTATCGTGATGAGTGACGGCACGCATATCACAGTGAAGCATCCTGAGAATGCGCTCTTGATGAAGCACTGGATTTACGTGACAACCGACGGAGGCGAAACCGCAGAGCACCTCTATTTGTTGCATGTCACCCGCATTCAACGGCAGCAAAAAGAGGTTGCGTAGAGGTCGCCCAAGGGAAGCTATTCCGCGCCATCCCAAACGAGGCGGTTGAGCTTGAATTACGGGAAGTTACACCTAGTGCTGCGAGAAGTAAATAACGTTGCTTGGTAACCCGATGCGTAAGCGAGGACTTGGACGCATTTTCCTCGCTTACGCGTCGGGTTACCAAGTTTTCAAGCAGCATCAATTCGTTCTCGCGGCACTAGGCAAGCCCGCGTTGCCAAACATGGAATGTGTGCCCAAAATGCCTCTGCGTAAAAAAAACTCTGCGTAAAAAATCTTGCGGTGAGCCCACCACGTTATCGTTTGCGACATCGGAGAAGTCACGCGACGATGTCGTTCATTACTGTTCCGTGAACGTCGGTAAGTCGCCTTTCGATCCCATTGTGGTAATAGGTCAACCGCTTATGATCGAGGCCCAGCAGATGGAGAATCGTGGCGTGAAAGTCATAGACTGTTGATACGTTCTCGACCGCTTTGTAACCAAACTCGTCAGTCGCACCGTAAGTAAACGGAGCCTTTACGCCTGCCCCGGCAAGCCATGCCGTGAAGCCTGCGGGGTTATGATCTCGACCGCTTGCGCCGGCTTGAAATGTCGGCATGCGACCGAACTCTGTACACCAAACGATCAGTGTATCTTTGAGTAAGCCCCGCTGCTTCATGTCGCGAAGCAACGCTGCGGTTGGTTGGTCAAGGACGGGTCCATGCTTCGCGTACTGTTCCGCCAATGCCTTATGGCCGTCCCAATTGCTGACCCCTTCACCGCCGGTTTGATAGGCACCGTTGAAAAGCTGCACGAAGCGCACGCCCTGCTCGATCAAACGTCTCGCCAGAATACAGTTTCTCGCATAGGACGCTTTCAACGGATTCGTAGTGTCGTCCGCACCGTACATCTGAAGCGTAGCGGCCGATTCGGTCGAAAGGTCGCTGACCTCGGGAACACTCAACTGCATTCTGGCGGCGAGTTCATAACTGGAAATCCTTGCCGCTAGCTCGTTGTCACCTGGATACTGTTCCAAATGCCGGCGATTGAGTTTCAGCAAGAAATCGCGGGTCCTACGGTCTGTTGCGTCACTCACGCCCGAGGGGCGTGCGAGATTGCGTAACGGTACGCTCGCATTGAAGTCGGTGCCCTGAAAGGCAGCAGGTAAAAATCCCGGTCCCCAATTGTTGACGCTGGACTGGGGAGTTCCACGAGGATCAGGGATGGCAACGTAAGCGGGCATATTTTGATTGTCGGTCCCAAGAGCCCACGTCACCCAAGCCCCCATACTAGGAAATCCATCCAACGTAAAACCCGTCGACATGAAATTCTCACCCGGTCCATGTGTATTGGTTTTCCCCGTCAAGGAATGCACAAAGCACATTTCGTCTGCAAGCTCACCAAGCATGGGCACAAGATCCGAAACCATCTTGCCACACTCACCGCGTGGCTTGAATTCCCAGGGGCTCTTAGTCAAGTTTCCTTGAGCACCTTGGAATGTGATCAGCCCCTCGGCACCGGGCATCGGCTGGCCATGCCGTTTGATCAACTCCGGTTTGTAATCAAACGTATCGATCTGGCTGCAGGCACCGGAACAAAACACCATCAGCACGTTCCGCGCTCGTGCCGGAAAATGAGGTTCTCGCGAGGCGAACGGTAATGAGGCATCAATTACCGGGCGCAGCGGTGAACTGTCGGACGCTAACAACCCCTGTTCGGCAAGAAGACTGGCGAGCGCAATTCCACCCAGGCCGTTTGCGGTGTTGAGCAGGAGCTGTCGTCGATTGATATTGGTCATCATGTGCGGTCTCAAACGATTCTCAATGGCTATGGGATGAACACAAACTCGTTGGAATTGAGTATCGCTCTGGCAAACTGCTGCCAATCGGTTTGCTCGATGAAGGCTAATGCCGCATCCATTTCAGCGGGTTCTGCAGGTCTCGAAAAACAGAGCTCATAAGCCAGCCGGACTTTTTCTTGTGGCGACTGGGCCTCGTCGTTCAAACGCTCGATCATCAGATCCGCCTGTTGCATTACAAACTCGCTGTTTAGCAAGTTCAACGCCTGCAGCGGCGTGGTCGAGCGACTGCGTTTGGGAACAACCTGACTGAAATCGGGACAATCAAACACGCCAAACACTGCTTCACGTTCCAGCCGAACCCGTGTCATGTAGATCATTCGCCGCCAGTCTGCCGGGCCAAAACTGGTTTTAGGAAAGTAATGGCGAACGTTCTCCATCTCAACTTCAAATGCGCTGAACCCTGGGCCTCCTTGCGTCAAATCAAGCTTGCCGGTAACAGCCAACATACAATCGCGAATTCCCTCTGCATCCAATCGTCGCGGAGGGAATCGCCACATCAATCGTGAACCTGCATCGATCGCAATGGCCGCTTCACTAGGGCGGCTATCTTGCTGCCAGGTTTGTGACAAGAGGATCAATCGCAGCAAATGCTTGATTGACCAACCACTCTCCATAAACTCCGCTGCTAACCAGTCGAGTAGTTCTGGGTGCGACGGCATGGTCCCATTCCCACCGAAATCGCTCGGCGTATCGACAAAGCCAACGCCAAAATGAAACTGCCACAACCGATTGACCATCACTCTCGCCGTCAACGGATTGTTCTTGTCCGCGATCCACTTTGCCACCGCCAAGCGACGCTGTTGTTCGGGCGTATCCGATGCCAGCTTCAAATCGGTTAGTGACGCAATCGCGGACGGGTCAACTTCTTCGCGAGGCGCACTCGGCTCTCCGCGGTAAAGGCGATGGATGGGACCAGGCTGTGAAAATGCTCCTGCGTAGACCATCGTTGATTTGGACAAAACGTCGCGTCGTCCAACCAGTCCATTTAGCTCCGCAAATTGAGTCCTACCCGACGCTGCTGCTTCGCTTGGAAAAGAATCAAAGTCATAAGCGATGCTTGCGGATTGGGGTGCCGATTCCATTGCTTGTCGATCGGCTGAACTTGCAACGACTGTCCAAGATTTCGCATCGATCGACGACTCAATCTCATACGCAGTCGCTAAACGATCCCCGAACTGGCCGTTTCGGTCGCGAGCCCAGACGATTCGATCGATCGCTTGAATGGCCGGAAGCTCGATCTGTACCCAGCTTCCCGTGATCGTGCTTGCGATCCAACTCTTCGCATTGCCGAACGCACCATCGTTGATGTGCGGAAGTTGATGGAGAGGATGTTCGAAATTCCCAGACGACGAAACTTTCGCTCCGACTTCGGCAAGTGCAACGTTTCGTTCTTTCGCAAAAATCTCAAGTTCATCGATGCAGGGTTCAGACTGATTGGTAGCCAGAATCGTGAACCGCACGAACTTGGCATCGCGAGGCGTAAACGACTCAATGTTCTCTGCAGGCTTGACCGCGTCACGGAGCGATTCAATGCGAGCCGCTTTTGCTGTTTCGACTTCTGTCGTATCGGCTTGCGTAAGTGCGCTTGGTGCGGATGCATCTTGCGCTGAGGCATTGGAGGTACTGCCGTCGTCCCGCGCACTTGCCAACTTCGGACGTCGAATGAATTTTTCGAGGCCGCGCCGCAGCCTGGAAATCTGTTCATCGAGCAATTCCATTTCGGCAAGAGCTTTGGGAGCCAAAGGCAATGCGCGTTCGCCATGGTTAACTCCTGCGAACACGGCTTGCAGGGCGTAGTAGTCTGACTGTGTGATGGGGTCGAACTTGTGGTTGTGGCATCGGGCACAACCGATCGTCATGCCAAGAAACGCCGTCCCGGTGGTGTTGATCATATCTGCAAATTCATCTTGGCGTTGCATCAGTCCAAGCTGAACATCGGAGCCCTTCACGATGTCATTGGGACCGCCGACGAGAAAGCCGGTCGCCACATCCGCACCCATCGCATCGCCCGCGAGTTGCTCGATGATGAATTGGTCGTATGGCTTGTCATTGTTTAATGCCTCGACAACCCAGTCACGATAAGGCCACGCGTTGGGACGCTCGCGGTTTGTCTCGAACCCGGTCGTTTCGCCAAACCTGACGAGATCGAGCCAAAGCGTGGCGAATCGTTCACCGTATCGCGGGCTCGCCATCACTTCCTCAACCAGCAGTGCCCATGAGTCTTCGCGATCATCGTTGACAAAGGCTGCGACTTGGACGGGAGTTGGTGGCAAGCCGTGCATCACCAAATAGAGGCGGCGGATCAGTTCGCTTCTGCTTGCCGATGGCGAGCGAGCAAGCTTCGATTCCTCTAATCGTTGATCGATAAACAAGTCGATCGCCTGGGTTGATTTCCCCGTCGGAATCGGCGGTCGCGACACCGGCTGGAATGACCAATGATCAATCGACTTCGCTTCCAGCGATGCAATCGCGTTCTTCCATAATGCTGCGTCATTGATCCAATTGCGGAGCAGTTGAACAGAATCGGCCGGCAGCGGCTCCGCATCGGGCGGCATTCGATGCTGGTCACTGGCGTCGGTTATGCGAGCGATCAGATAGCTTTTATCGCTTTCCCCCGGCACAACGGCAGGTTCTCCCGAGTCGCCTCCCCGCAACGCAGATTCGATCGTGTCCAGACGAAGTTGCGCTTCAGCGTTTTCAGGGCCGTGGCAGTCAATGCAATGAGTTTTCAGTAAAGGCAGAACGTCGTTGGCAAAATCAACACTAGTCTGTGTTTGGGCCGTGGCTTTAACGCAGGCTAAAGCCAGGAAGAGTATCCATGCAGCGCACCGAATCACGATAAAATCTCCTGAATGACATGGCCATGAACGTCGGTCAATCTTCGCTGGATGCCGTTGTGGTAGTAAGTCAATTGCGTGTGATCAAGGCCGAGCAAGTGAAGTGCCGTTGCATGCAAATCGTAGCAGTAAATCGGCGAATCCACAGCTTTGAATCCAAGTTCGTCTGTCGCGCCATACGCGGTACCACCGCGGACTCCACCACCCGCCATCCAGGCCGTAAATGCTTCCGCATTGTGGTCGCGGCCAGCGGCCGACGCGCCTTGTCCAGCGGGCTGACGACCGAACTCGGTGGTTCCAATGACCAGCGTTTGTTCGAGGAGTCCGCGCGCTTTGAGATCTTTCAACAATGCCGATGCTCCGGTATCTAGGATTCGTCCCCAGTAACCGTGATCTCGCGCCAGGTCCTCGTGCGAGTCCCAGTTGGGCCGGACCTTCTCTGCAGTAGTGTTTTCAGCGCCACAGTAGATCTGAATGAACCGCACACCCTGTTCGACTAAGCGTCGAGCGAGCAAGCACTGCCGGCCGAACGGGCCAATGGCTTCATCGTCTAGTCCATACAATGAATGCGTTTCGGCCGATTCATCTTCAAGACTGGTAACCTCAGGTGCACTCAATTGTAATTTCGCGGCCAACTCGTATGCCGAAATGCGGGCTTCAAGCTCCGTATATCCTTTGCGATCGTCCAAATGACGGCGGTTCAGCCATTGCAAAAGTTCGAGATCGTTACGATCAACTCGGCGATCAATGTTTGCAAACTGCGCGGGTGGAAACAAGTCTTCAATCACCGGTTTGCCGGTTTGCGTATTGAGCGTCGTCGCCTGAAACACGGCTGGTAGAAACCCGGAACCCCAATTGATCATGCCGCCCGGTGGCAGCCCGCGTGTGTCAGGCAAGACAACGAACGCTGGTAGGTTTTCATTCTCCGAACCCAATCCATAGGTCACCCAGGACCCCATGCTTGGAAAGCCTGGTATTGTGAAGCCGGTATTCATCATGAAGCATCCCGGCCCATGTAAGGCCGTTTTGCTATGCATCGAATAAAGAAACGCCATATCGTCAACGCACGTGGCCAGCTTGGGTAGCAGATCAGAAACCCATCTTCCGGACTCGCCATGCTGTTTGAAATCCCAGAAGCTAGGCCGACAATTTCCTGGTTTGGACGCGAAAAACTCAAGTTTTCCATCGGGATCGAACGGCATTCCGGCTCGTTTAGTAAGCTCCGGCTTATAGTCAAAAGTATCCACTTGGCTCATGCCGCCGGCGCAGAAGATTTGGATGACTGACTTTGCTTTGGGGGCGTGATGCGTTCGCATCGGTTGGTGTGTCACGCTGCTATCGCCGTGCAGCATTGCTTGCGCGGCAAGCCAACCAAAACCGCCTGCCATCGACGTCAGTAGTTCACGACGGTTAGTCAACATTGACGAACTCATTTGCGTTAAGAAGGACGCGGCAAAGGTGCATCAGCCCCTGCTCGTTCACTAACGTTCTCGAAGCATTGAGCTCATCAGCGGTGACATGGCGAGAGAAAGCCAATTGGAACGCGAGATCGATTTGGTTGTCGAGCGACGCGTCACTTTGGGCAATGCGATCGGCGAAGTACTGTGATTGCAACAGCATGAATTCGTTGTTGAAAAGTGCCAATGATTGCAGCGCCGTTGTCGATACGCTCCGGCGCGGTGTGAAATTAGTTGGATCAGGACAATCCAATGTCGTCAAAAACTGTTGTGGCGTAGTCCTGACGATGTAACGGTAAATACTTCGCCTCCATAATTCAGGGTCATTGGCTGTCTTGTATTTATAGATCGGTGCGTACGCTTCCTCATAGTCAAAATCGCGATAGCCAGGTCCGTCCATTTGTGGATTGAGTTTACCAGAGATCGAAAGAACCGCGTCTCGGATCGCCTCTGCCTCCAATCGCCTCGGGTTCATCCGCCACAAAAGACGATTGTCACTGTCGATCGCCGACGCCGCCGCAGCATTGCCACCGAACCAACTCGACATCTGATAGGTTTGCGAGGTCACGATCAGACGATGGATATGTTTAAGACTTCCGTTCGCTCTTGCCAGTTCGGCGGCTAGCCAATCAAGCAACTCTGGATGGGATGGTTTTTCACCGCCAAACCCAAAATCGCTAGGCGTACCAACGATACCGCGACCAAAATGCCAATGCCACAAGCGGTTCACAATCACGCGATTCGTCAGTGGATTGCTGGGGTCGGTAACCCAGTTGGCCAGCGCCAGCCGGCGCTCGGATTCAGGCATATCGAGTTGCCCAAAGGTGTTCAATGGACCACCAAACCGCAGCGTTCCAGGAGCAACGGTATCGCCCGGCGTTTCGGGGTTTCCGCGAATAAAAACGTTTACCAGCGGCGGCTGCTCTGCGACAACGCCATAAAACATCGGCGGAGGTACAAGTGAAGTCAACTGGCTTTCCAGGTTCTGCTTCTCCAGCTCAAGTGCAGTAATTTGTTCTGTCGATCCGGTCGCTTTTAAGTTGTGCAATGCCGGGGACAAGTGTGGATCACCAAACGAGACTTGATCCATCGAATATCCATCGCCACCATCCGTCGCAATGAATGTCAAAAAACGCGATATCAAGGGAATGGAGATCTCAACATTCGCGGTATCGTTACGACCGAGCTTGCCATGAGCACGCAGGTCTCCATCGACCAAAACCCGGAACTCAGCACTGGCAACCGTAGGTTGGCCACCGTAACCAATCGTTGATTTAAACGTCAAGGCATCCGCGAATCCGTTGGCAGCCCGAATATCTTGGAGATCAAATGTGATGCCCGCATTGGCATGCAAGCCGATCATTGAATGCTCGGACGCCGCGAAATCAATGGATCCTAAGGTCGTAGAAAACTGTTGATTGACTGGACCATTGCGAATCATGTCCCAAGCTTTTCCGTTGCTTGCTGGCAAACCGGTTGCGAACAAGCCGGTTGAACTTATCTGGGTTTCAGCGACTGCCGGAATGAACACCCCGTCTACGAACGGTACGGTTGATTTTGAAAACTGGCCTAGTCTAAGATTTTCAAGATCTGCAGCACGCGGTTCTTTCAACTCGCCCGTTCGTGGATCGATCCCCCAATTCTTTTTGCCGCTTCCATAACCATCGCCGCCGCCAACAATGTCCGCCAAGTCAAGTCTTGCTCCTTTGAATCTTGCGATTTGGGCGGCGACACTCTTGATGGCTGAGTCCAATCGCGATCTCTCTGCATCATATCGGCTTCGTTCGCTCGAACTCACGTCCCGTTCCGCACGTTTCAAGCCAGCGAAGACTGCGGTCAACTCGTAATACTCAGATTGGGAGATAGGATCGAGTTTATGATCGTGACAACGGGCACAGTTAACAGTCATTGCCATGGTGGATGAAACCACCTGAGTCAACATATCATCAAGATCGGCTGCTCTTGCGGCGCGACGGAGTGATGAGTTCTGGGTCTCCACTTGACCAACATAGTCCCATGGTCCTGCCGCTAAAAAACCGGTTGCGACCACTGAATTGGGATCATCAGGCGAAATCACATCGCCAGCGATTTGTTCGCGGATAAATTGACCATAGGGTTTGTCGTCATTGAAGCTGCGAATCACATAATCGCGAAATCGCCACGCATTGTCACGCCGCTGGTCGCGTTCAAACCCATGGGTGTCGGCATAGTGTGAGATATCAAGCCAATGCCTAGCCCAGCGCTGCCCAAATTCACGGGAGGCCAGGAGGCGATCAACGAGCTTCTCGTAAGCTTGTTCGTCCGTGTCATTTACAAAACTCTCGACCTCATCGGGGCTTGGCGGAAGTCCCGTCATGTCGAACACGAGTCGTCGAATCAAACTGTGGCGATCCGCAATTGGACTTGTCTGTAAACCATTGGCAGCGAGTTTTGCATAAACAAAACGATCGATCGGATTTTGTACATGGATGGCAGGCGGCTCTACGTCTGCTACCGGCTGAAGCGACCACCATGTCGAGTCTGCCTTTGAGCGTTCTCGCACGACGACGTTCGTAGGCCAAGACGCTCCCTCGACGATCCATTGCAGTATCGAATTCACCTCCGCATCCGACAACGGGCTACCGTCCTGCGGCATCTCTGCCGGTTGGCCATCGATCGAACTGACGACGTGGAGCAACCGACTGCTTTCTGGTTGCTCGATCGAGACTAAACCTTGCTCTAACAAACCCGCATTTGTCTCAAGCGAGAGCTCGCCTTTGGCAATGTTTGGCGAATGACAACGAATGCAATGCTGTTCGAAAATCGGTGCAATTTGAGTTTCGAAATTGACCGTTGTGTCGCTCGCGTACGTTGGTCTTGCTGTCCCAACTAGACCACTGAACGGCAACACAAGTAGCATCGACAGCAAGGTCCATGGAGCAGCATTAAATAATCGGTCACCCATGTTTACCTCGGTACTGTCAGCGAAGAAGCACGCGTTTGCAGAAAAGCGACAGCCCGCTCTACTTCGATTTGTTGGTCAGTAAACAGGTCTTGCACTAGTGCGTTGGCAGACTGGGAGAGATGGTACGCCATCGCATTCGCAGCGAGGTCTGCATCACCAGCGTTGAGCGCATCGACGATCGCGAGATGCTCGGCGTTCTCGTTCATCTGACCATAGTGATCACGTTCGGTGCGTTTGCTGTGCCGCGCGTCTCTTAAAAGGCGAAACAAAACCGAGTATCTCCGAATCTCATAGGCAAGTCTCTCGTTACCACAACGTGCGGTGATCAGCTCGTGCAGTTGCGAATCGAGTTGTCGTGTTTCGGCAGACCACTTCGCTGTCCGGCGAGCTCCTACTAACTTGGAAAACGCGCCTCTCAATGATTCCAATTCGAATGGCGCAATGCGGTCACACGCTCCGCGCGTCGCTTCGCATTCAAGAATTCGCCTAAGATGATAAATCTCAAGAACCTGAAGCGGCCCAAAATCGCATACGACCGCGCCGCGGTTCGCCTGCAATTCGATAACGCCAAGCCCGGCTAATTCGACCAAGGCTTCGCGGATTGGCGTGACACTCACTTCAAACTGCTCAGCCAAATGCTCAACGCGAAGCCGCTCACGCGGTTTAATGCGGCCTTGAAAGAGCTGTCCTAGTATCGTCTCAACGATGCTCTGACGCCGTGTTCCGTGGTCCATCGGTTGTGGTCGCAGTGAGTGCGGTGGGCGGGATTCAGTTCTACCGAATTCTGGATAGTTGTATATAATCCTAATGGGACAACCATCGCCCGTCAAGCGCCTCTTGGGTTAATTGTCGGATTACCATTGCATTCGTTACAAAAATCACTAGGCTGATAGGCGGTTCAAATTTGTTCAGGCGAATGAGGACAGCTCCTCTTCAGGTCGTGCTCTTGAACGCGTGCTGATTGCTGTCCGGTGCTTGTCGGCAGAGTTTGTTGTCGTGTTATCAGTGTTCTGTTTTGCTGATGACCGCTCGGTGCCAGTGTCGGTTCGTAGGTCGAATTGATTGCGTTGGCATCGCTCCTGTCGAACTCATTGAGGAGAGATGGATGGCCATAGGCAACCAAATACCTGATAAAACTCTTTTGCAAACGGTGCAAAAAAGGCTCGCCCAAAAATGTGGCAGTGCACGAGTCACCGCGACCGTGCGCGGTGGCGATGTGACGATCACTGGTGTTCTCAAGCAGGAGCACGAACGAAAGCTGATCCTTCGGTGCCTTGCCAGCCTGCAGGGCGTAAAGCGAGTAATCGATCAGATTAAGCTAGAAGAAAAGAAGAAAATGGCCGTTATCCCGGTTTGGGATCCCAATCGGCTAAAGCCTGCCGAAGAACAGACTACGCCGGAACTTTAACGCGGTCTATTTCCCGTTTTCAGTGATGCAGTCTCGCATTCAATTTCAGAAGGAGTGAATTGCAATCAATGCAGAACACTTCGTCTTGACGGGTACCTTGCGAATTAGCTAACACCGAAGGGTGATCGCTGGTGCCCGTTACCACTGAAGTTCCTATGCTCCGCACTGCTCTTGGTCGACCCTATCCTCCTGGTCGGCCTGGGCAGGTACTTGATTGGTCCCATCATCGCCGAAATCACTCAATGCTGCGGGTCGCTGTTTCGGTTTAGCGACCGACGGAATGGTTTATTGATGTTGAGGTTGTTGATGTTGGTGATGTTGGTACGTTCTGCTCAACCTCTGATTCTCACTTTGCTTGGCGGCTTGATTGCCTGCGGCGGTTGTCACGCGTTGTCACCAAAAGTCATTTCGCCAAGCCAACAATACATCTCGCCCGAACTGGTTTCTGAAGACAACAAGGCGATCGAAATTGGGCGCCCAATCAAATGGCTCGATAAAACCGGATGGGTTTTGGGTATCCCTGGGAAGCTGACTCTTTGGGATCGCCGAATCGACAATCACTCTATCACGGAACCGACCGTTGAAACGGCGGCAGAGTATTTACAAGCGAACAACTTGCCTCACCTTAAGATCAGAATGAACCAGTACGCTCCGATCGAAGACTTTCGTCGATTGCGAAAAAACAAAATAGTCGCATGGCCTTATCGATATACGATGGGCTTGGTGTCACTAAGCAGCGAAGCACTTTTGCCAGGTCGCTTCTTCGGCGGCGATCACTTCAATCCATATACTCAAACTGTTCATATCTACAGCGATTCGTCAGCGATCGTGTTGCATGAGCTGGGCCATGCAAAGGACTTTGCGAGACGAAAGTACCAGGGGACTTACGCGCTAGGATATGCGTTTTTTCCTCTCTGGCATGAGACGATCGCGTCGCGTGAAGCAATGGGTTACCTTTACGAACACCACAATCGCGAGGGAATCATCGAAGCGAATCGACTTCTGTATCCCGCATACGGCACCTATGTTGGCAACGGAATCGCTTCCATTGCCCCAGGAGCCGCATTGCCCATTTTCTATGGCAGTGTCTTGGCCGGACACATTAACGGACGCATGTTGTCCCGTAAGATCGACGAAGATCTCCGGCGGTACCACGAGTTGTTTTCGTCCAACCCAAATTGCGATACCTCGTCTTCGAGCAAACAAAGCGAGTTTGCGATCCGGTGTTTACCGAAGCCATCGGAGTATTGCAAATGATCGCCAAGAACCCTGAAGAACGATAAATTTACGAGGACCGCCTCAAAGCCGAACGCGACGAACGCTACGACGGGGTTTATCCCCGTCGAGCTACAGTCCTAACCAGAAGCTGCTGGCGGAATGAGCCTCGCTTCCATGCGTTTTTGTCCGTGTGAAGCACTAATCAATCGTTATACGCATCGCTGCACGATCATTTTTTGATCGTGGCCCGACGGGGACAAGCCCCGCTCGCGGCGAGATTAGGGAATTAAATCTGCGCAAAGGCTTTTTATCCACAAGAGCAAATTTTAAACAGCCCAGCGTCAGCATCGGTCAGTGCGCGAGCTGGCGATACTTGATTGCACTCGTCAAGCTTGCAGATGAAAAGGCAAGGTTCAAACCATTGTCGTTCCCCGTCGCGGTTGCCGTTCCCTAAAAACGTCTTGTCTCGCCGTTGTCTCCGGCTTAAGCAAGCACTGCGTCGTCGGGTTTGAGCGGACCGCTATCATTGTAGGTTCACAAATCGCTACAGTGGGGTATGAGATTCCAACATTCAGATAGCTAGCAAAAGAATACTAGCATCTTGACATATCGTCCTTGTCAACTTTGCTGCCAACGCCGTCGGGCTGTTCATGACGTCTGTTGTTTACGGGGATAAGTTTCTTGAAAAGTTAGTAAAGTGCCGATGCCAAAGGGAATTATTTGAACTTCGTCTCAAATGAAACTGTGGATTGAGTTTTTCAATGGGTGTTCTTGCCTCAAGATGCTTGGCTAGCGCATTATCAATCGGGTTGATCGTCGCGTTGTTGCCCGTTACGAAGGCAGATAATCCGCCAATCGCTTGCGATGCCGCGACGAGCGAAAGTGACGACGATTCAAGGTGCGATTCCTCTGGGTCGTTATTGAAGGCGAGGGACAAGTCGAAGTCGCTGGCCGAGCAGTTCGAAAACCTCGGCTTACTTTACGAGAACGACGCCAATCCGATCATGCAGGAACTCTGGTTCCTTGGGCGATACCACGGCCAATACCATAGTGCAGACGGCAACACCGGAGAGAGCGAAGGCTGGGAAGATCGACGCTTTCGAATCGGTTCGCAGGCCAGATTTTTTGAAAAGCTTACGCTGCATGCTCAAATGGTAAGCGGCAGCGATTTCGAGCCGTTCTATAACGGCTTCACAGAGCTTTGGGCACAGTGGGCGTTTCAAGACTATTTCTTGCTGACCGCAGGCCAACAGAAGCATCGTTTCACACATGATCGCAATGTATCGAGTCGGTATTTGAACACGCTCGAACGAAGCATGTTCGTGAACATGTTCGCGTTGGACTACACGCCAGCCGTTACGCTTTCCGGTAAAGCGGATAAGATTCGGTACTACACAGGCGTCTTTTCCAATGCGACGGGGACCGACATGTGGGAAGCATTCA
>Ga0335394_10005411_pt1 | contig 14440 bp, 13 predicted proteins | sample MAT03_FD_205741 | JGI IMG/M metagenome (GOLD analysis project Ga0335394, IMG submission 205741) | Freshwater microbial communities from Lake Fryxell liftoff mats and glacier meltwater in Antarctica - MAT-03 (spades assembly) (version 2) ...
TGGCATCAACCTGCGCCCGGTACAGCAACTTCAGAACGGCCTCGTTCGCCTCCACAAGGCTCTTGGCAGGCTGGTTCAGAACCACTTCCATCAGGTCGCTGATCTGCTTGTCGGTCAACCAGGGTTGACCTTGCTCGGTGCGGTTGATGGCGTGCAGGCTTTCCCGAAAGACGCCGGGAAGAATTACCTCTCGGAAACTGGTGCGCATACTCTTCGCCGGGTCAGTCGGCACGCCCGTACCGTGATCGACCACCTTCCAGTCCAGGGCGGCGAGTTGATCGAGAAACGGCTTTTCGACAAAGTTGCGTTCAGACATCGCGCCGCCTTTCTATGCCTAAAAAACTCACGAAACCTGCACCATCGCCACGGTTTTTAGTTATATGCAAGATTTTACTGAATAACGACTTCCGGCGATTCGGCTTCGGAGCGTATGTCTAAAACAATGTCTAATCCTCGGCGTCCGTGGCCGGTTTAGACATATGCCACGCCAGCCCCTTTGCCGAGAGCTTTCGCTTCTGGTGCTTACTGTTCGGCTTGTCGGGAATGGTCAGTTCGATCAAGCCTCGCTGCTCCAAACGTTGCAACGCCTGTCGAATGTTGCCCGTGAGACGTTCATACCCAAATTTCCGAGCCACTTCCGTTCCACTCAGCGGTTGTTCAGCCAAGGCGTGAAGAATCTCCTCTTCGATTTTCGGCAGAACTTGTACCTCATCTTGTACCTCATCTTGTACCTTCCCAATTCCCGGCAAATCCGGGTGAACTGGCAACTCCACCAAAAAGTGGGTCCGGTCGTCGTCCGTCGAGAACCTCGGGGGCGGCGATCCATTCATCTCCATTGCCGCCCGTATCTTGGGGATGCCCGTGCAACGCCCTTCGGTCAAATCCAGTTCTTTCAGGAACTCGCCAATCCGCCGGTTCCGATACCGCCGCGCCATGATCTTGTCGCCATTCAAGGCGTCGATCCGAATCGAAGCGTCTGGACCCGGATAGCTGACGATGTCGATCCCGTCCGGGTTCACCCGAACCTCGACGGGTTCCCGCTGATCGTAGCCTCGGTGGTACACCGCATTGACCAGCGCCTCTTTGACGGCGGCGGCGGGATAGTTGAAAAAGCGAGTCGCCTCGGCCCGATCCGGATGTTTGACGACCTTTTCACGCAAGACGTTGTTCTGAATATATCGCAACGCAGCGTGGATTTGATCGTGGATCGGCCCTTGAAAGCTGGCCTCGATCAATTCGTTGCCGCCAGCGCCCTGGGGAAACATCACCACGTCGATCTGGGAGCCAGGCAGAAACTTCTTCGGCTCTTCGTGGAAGAACAAAACCCCCACGTTCCGGGGCTTCACGAATTCGTCCGCCCCATCGACGACGTTCATCTGCCGACCCAGTTCGACCAGCGGCGTCTTGCTGGCGGTGCGGAACAGATCGCTGCCCACCTCCTTCAAATACGACCGGATCAGCGATAGCCGCAGATCCTCCACATCCGCCTGACGGCACGGGCGATCATCAAAAGGGACCGTGGCCGTCAAACGCAGCAGTTCTTGCCTGTCCTCTCCTTTCGCCTCCACCGTGCTGGCGTAGCGGCGAATGTAGTAGTGATATTCCTTGGTCTTGGCGGTGACGGAGCGAGGAACCTGATAGGGGCGAGTCTTCCCACCCGGCGACCATAACACGATCAGGTTCCGGCCCTCGAATTCCTCGACGCAGAGGATCGGGAAGTACGGCGGCTGGATCCGGTTGCAGTAGCCGAGCAGTTCTCACTGAATCTTGTCGAGTTGATTGGCTTTCAGGCCCACCGGGGGAAAGATCGGTTGGCCGCCTTTGTCGCAATCCTGCCCGATGACGACGTAGCCGCCGCCGAGGTTCTCGAAGTCGTTGGCGAAGGCGCACAGCGTCCGCAGAATGGCGTCGGGATTCCAGCCTGCCTTGTACTCGATCCGATCTCCCTCGACCGTCCGTCGGCGCAACAAGTCGGCGAGATTGAGCGGCAACTTGCTAGGCATCGGCGTCCTCCTCGGCTTCATCCACCTTCACCCGCACTTTGCCGGTCAATAGGTCTTGCATGAGGCCGGTCTTTTGTTGTTTGAGTTTCTGGATGTTATTGCGCAATGTGCGTGCCACTGCCTCAATTGCCGCTAGCCGTGCGGCAATTGCCTTCTGCTCGACAAACGGCGGAAGTTTGACATGAATGCGTTCCACATGTGAGGAACTGATATTTGGTTGCGCTCCGCCAATGGCATCAATTACGATCTCATCCTGAAATGTCTTCGTATTTACGGTGTAGTAAAGGAAATCAGAATCTAGCGATCCAGGCGCTGAAATGACGAACCTCCCAACACGTTGGTTGATAAGTACCGGAAGATCAGCATGGCAGATTCGAGCATTCTTGCCGGTTGTCGCACCGGACATCGCAATCAAGATGTCACCAAATTCGCCCCGAAAATCATCATGTTTTTGAAGAAATCTTTGGTGCAAGTAAACAATGCCATCGTGAGATAGCCCAGCTTCCTTAATGTTGGAAATCCGAATTAGCGGTATTCCTTCATCACGAAAGCTATCACTACTGAATGCGAATCCTCCTTGAAGTTGGGCATAGGAACGAAGAGGCACAACCTCCCACCCCTTCGGAATCTAGCCCAGTTCGGATTGCTTGTAGAGGTCGGGGGCTTCGGCCTGGGTGGGGCGCAGGTGGCCGTGGGCGTCCACGCCACGGGTGAAGAGGTCGTGCATCATGCCCTGCTTGATCGCCTGATACTTGGCAATCAGGCTCTCCGTCTTCTCGATCAGATTGTCCAGCGTCGTCAAAATCCGGGCAATCTTGCGTTGTACGGGCGGGAAAAAAGCGGGCAACGGAAGCTGCTTGTATTCTGCCGCATTCACGTTTGGCTGCGCACCCGTCCGAAGCGTGTTTCCGATCCATGACCAGTACATCGGTGAATGGAGGAAGTGAAAAACAAACTTCGGAACGGCTTTGTCTTTGTCTAACCGGAAACGAACCAAGTAACCAGCAAATGCAAGCGCCCCATTGAGATCATCATGGAGATACGATTTGCCCACTGTATTGCCAGTGCGGGCAATTACTATGTCGTGCTGCATCAAGAGATACGGAGCAGCAATTGTCTGGGGAATGCTCCGAATATCGTCGTGAAGAAGTCGCCCAGCATCATCAATATCTGTGATGCGCAAATACCGGGGATCAACCCCGTTGAATGGCAGGGCAGAAGCATTGGCTCCGTATTCGGGAGGCTCTGCGAGCAACTGTCCAAATCGCATCACCCCAAGGTCATTCATATCCCAACTCCTTCAGAAAGGCGTTGAGTTGGGTCGCTTCCCGGTCCCGCTTGGTGAGAATCTGCTTCGTGGTGACGGCGTACTTCTGCCAGAGATTTTCAACGGCGGCGATGAAGGCCCGCTGGTATTGCCGCAGGTAGCCGTCGAACTGTTCGGTGAGGAGCCGCTGGAACCGCTCCAGAATCAGCCCCTTCGCGTCGTCCTCGATGATCTTGGCGCGGGCGGCGGCGACCAGTTCATCCTTCTGCTTCTCCGCTTCCCGAATGTTTGCCTTCAGCTTCTTGAGTTCGCCATCCAGTGTCGAGTGCCAAGCAAGCTGCTCATCGATGGCCTGGATGCGTTCCCATTGGGCAAGTCCTTCGGCTTCATCGTCGGCGTCGTCCGCAGTTCCCGCCCGAATGCCTTTCCCCCGTTCCTTCATTCGCTTACGGGATTCCTTCGCTTCTCCGGCCAGAAGCTTGCGTTCGTCCTTCAGAGCTTTCACCAGAGCCTTGGGCAACACGCCGTTCTCCGTGTCCACGTTTTCAAGGTCGGCGTCTTCGTCCTCAGTTTCGTTGGCCGCAGCGAACAGCCCTTCGAGTTCGGCGATGCGGGTGTGATCCTTCTCGATCTGCGCCAACACTTCGGGGAACTGCGATTGCAGGATCTGTTCTTCGGGGATCAGTTCCGCACCCCAGCCGCTCGCCGCCACGGACTTCAGGTCGCTTTCCAGGCTCTTGATGTAGCTGGCGACGGCACCGCGAACTTGATGCGAGGTGAGGATGCCCTGCGGCGTGAGCGACTTCGCCAGGCCGTCGATGCAGTGACGGCGAAGCTCGAAGACGTTCTTCGTCTCGGGCAGTCGTTCGACCTCAGTCACGTTCTTCTTCCACCAACCGTCGATGACCATGTGAAAGGTGGCGTGCTTCGCTTGCAGGCCGGGAGCCGCATCAATGGCCGACTTGATGCCGTCCTTCGCCGTGATCGTTTGGACGAAATCGCTGTAGCGGGCATCACGTTCCCGAAATAGCAACGACTTCACGCCGTTGTAGTTGTCGAAGAACTCCGCAAGCTGTTCGATCTCGGCGACGGGGATGCCGCCGTGAAGGTGCGCCCGCACGTCATGCGGTTCGGGCGGCGGGGAGTTATCGACGTAACGGCGAATGTTGAGTTTGAAGTCTTCCTTTTCCAGTTCATCGACCGGGACCAACCGGGAGTATTTGTCGAGCGTTTGGCGGGTGCGGTAAACCTGGGTGATCTTTTCGATGTCTTCGGGCCTGAGCGAGTTCTGGTTCTTGCCTTCCTTGTATTCCCGGTCGGCGTTAATGAAGAGAACTTGCTTGCGGGTGCTGGCCCCGTGCTTGTTGATGACGAGGATGCAGGCCGGGATGCCGGTGCCGTAAAAGAGATTGCTCGGCAGGCCGATGACCGCTTCGAGGATGCCATCCTTGATGAACCGCTGGCGGCAGGCTCGTTCTTCGCCGCCCCGGAAGAGAACACCATGCGGCATGACCACGGCGAGCTTGCCGTCGCTCTTGATCGAGGCGACCATGTGCTGCACGAACATCAGGTCGGCCTTCTTGCCGCTTTCGGGCATGAAGTGCGTGAACCGCTCCTTGAACTTCATCTCCTGAATGCTGTAGTTCTGCGAAAAAGGAGGATTGGCGATGACACGGTCGAACCGCCGAATCTCGCCGCCCTTATCCAGATGCAGCGGTTCCTTGAGGGTATCGCCTTGCCGGATGTCGGCACTGCGGATGCCATGCAGCAGCATGTTCATCTTGCAGATGGCCCAGGTGCCGCCGTTAAGTTCCTGCCCGGCGAGTTCAAGGTTGCGAGGGTCGCCACCCGTTTCCTGAACGTACTGCTTGGACTGGATCAACATACCACCTGACCCCACCGTGGGGTCATCGATGCTCATGCCTTCCTTCGGCTCGATGATCTGCACATTCAGCCGGACGACCTCGGCGGGCGTATAGAATTCGCCGCCCTTCTTTCCGGCACTGTCGGCGAAGTATTTGATGAGATACTCGTAGGCGGCACCCAGGAGATCAGGGAACTCGAAGTCATCGTTGCCTAGCGGAATGTCGGTGAAGTGCTGGATGAATTCGACCAGCGTGCTGTCGTCCAGCGTCCGCTGGCCGATCCTGCGGTTGAAGTTGATGCCCTTCAATACGTCCTGAAGCGTGTTCGGGTTGGCGTCTTCGACGGCGGCAAGTGCCTTGTTCAGCCCGGAGCCGACCGCTGTTTTCAGATGGGCAATGCCGTGGTTGTGGCCCTTGTCGTCGGTGTAGGCCCAGCGTGCTTCGTCCGGCACGAAAAAATCGTACTTGTCCGGGTTGGCAAGCTGCTTATCGATCAGGTCGGGCTTGAGTTTCTTGACTTGGTATTCGGTCCGGAGTGCCGCCCGATCTTCATTGAACTGGTCGTTCAGCCGCTTCAGGAACAACATCCCGAAGATGTATTCCTTGAACTCCGAGGCATCCATGTTGCCCCGAAGGATGTCGCACGCCTCGAACAGCTTTCGTTCCAGGCGTGCCAGCGTGAGGCGTTCGGCCTTCTTCTTCGCAACCACAACGGCTGAGGGTAGTGGGCCGTTCGTCGTGGTTTCTTGGGGCTGCATCTTCTTACTCCGCTCATTCGCTTGAACTTCTCCGCCCCCGTTCCCGTTCATCAACCGGGCCAGGAGGTCCGCTCGGCTGCCACTACCGGCAACGCCCATTTCTTCGCACACCAGCCGCAGGTCCGGCAGCCGCAGCGAGTCCAGCAAGGATTCGGCAGTAGCAGCACGATTGCGTTGCAGTGCCGACCGCATCGCATCGACGCTGCGACGATCCACGCCATTGATGTTTTGCTCATCGAGAATGCTTTTGAGGCAGTCACGATTAAGCACTCCGATGATGGTGGTTTTTAGGTTCATTGTCAGCTTCTCACCAATTACATCCCAAATCGATGCCGAATGTACTCCAACTGTTTTGGCCCCACCAATCTGTCTGTAGCGGGGTTGGCTCTGACATAGAAGACTTCCGCATCAAGGAAGCACGGCTTCTGAGACGGCTTACATTGAACGACCATTGGGTTCTTGCCGTCCACTCCAACGAGTCGGTAATCGATGAATGGATAGAACTCTGGCCCGATTCTCTTCTCGACGATGTTCTTGAAATTCAGAAGGAACTTGTCAGTGCTGTCCTTGTGAAACTTGGCAATCTCAGGGCCGAGTCCGGCGATTCTTCCATCGTCAGAGACGCCAACAAGCAAATGGCCCCCGTCAGAGTTCAAGAAGGCCACGATGGTTTTCAGGCACAGGTCTTCCATACCCTTGTCTTTTTGTCCTGTGTCGTTTTTCAAGTTGAGGCTGAAAGTTTCCTTAAATTCGACCGTCTTCGATTCGCCCTCTCGTATGATGCTGCGGACTTGGTCCGCAGCAGACAGCTTGCCGATTACGTTGAGCATGGTATCCAGTTGTGGCTGCAATTCGGAGAGGCCAACCGGATTCACCGATAATTCTCGATCCAACTCGCTGATGGCTTCCTTCAGTGCCGAAAGTTTATCGTGAGTCCCAAGGATGCTCTGCTGTGTGTTCAGGTCCGGCAGGGCAATGATGCACTCCTTCAGGTCGGCTTTGCCTAGCCGCTGAATCACACTTCCTACAGTCATGAGGGACAGTGCGTGTTGGCCTACGGACGTTCCCAAGAATTGTGCAACGTATGCGTTGATTGCCCTGTCACCAAGCACCACCTGGTAGAATCTATCGTGTCGTTTGTCGATGGCGTCGAAACGATGACTAACTCGCTTGCCAACCATCGGAATGTACACGGCGTTCGGCTTGTCAGTGAATTCGCCTCCGCGACGAACCGAATTGACTTCAAGTGCCAGTTCTTTGATTGCAGCCTTCTCGAACGAGTTGTATTGCGTTACCAAACCACTGAGGGCTGACGAATCAGCGTATCGCCGAATATTCAGGTTGTAGTCATTGGCTCTGATGTCGTCGATAGTGGCGACAGCTGCAAAGCGTTCCGACGCCAGATACGCATCGAAGCACGTTGTAATGCGAGCAATGTCGTCGTCACCGAGACAGTTACGCCTATCTCCCTTCTGGAACCCCTTGTCGCCGTTGATGAACAGAACCTTGCCTTGACGTTCAGGAGGCTTGCGCCTGTTCAGAATCAGGACGGCAGCCGAAATGCCTGTTCCATAAAACAGGCCCGGTGGAAGGCCGATGACGGCCTCAACCAAATCGTCGTCGACGATTCCCTTCCGAATCGCCTTTTCACGCCCTCCCCGAAACAGAACGCCATGCGACACGATTGTTGCCATGACTCCAGTTGGCTTGAGCGATGCCAGCATGTGCTGAATGAAGGCGAAATCGCCAGAACCCGCTGGCGGCAGGCTGTAGCGGAATCGATTGAACGGGTCGTGTTCGAGGTTCATGCCCCGTAGCCAGACAGCGAATGGAGGACTGCTCACAACTCGATCAAACTGCATTAGACCGCCTTCAGCGATGTGGCGCGGGTGCGTCAGCGTGTTGCCATTTGTCAAGGAAGCGTCTGCTGCACCGCTGAGTGTGAGATTCATTCTTCCTACAGAGAGCGTTTCTGCGTTGATATCCTGTCCGAACAGACCAATCGTGCCTGCGTTAGTTAATTGGCGAACGTAGTTTAGCCCCTCCTTCAGAAAGCCTGACGTTCCTGCACACGGATCGTATAAGCTCATCCCGCTTTGTGGCTTGAGCAATGCGATCAGCAAAGTACTAATGTCCTGTGGCGTAGCGAATTCACCCCCATGTTGGCCCGACGCTGCGGCAAATCGGGCGAGAAACGTCTCGAACAGTCGTGGAACGGTGGTATCGTCCGCTTCACAAGAAGTCGTTACAAGAACCTGAAGCAGGGGCCGAAGCTTTGCTCTATTAAGCTTGGAACTGTTAAAGTCAGAGAAGCCAATTTGCTCCGCAACGGAGTTGTCCTTCATTAGCGCATAGAACGCTTTGTTCAGGGCATCACTTAGCAGATGTTCGGGAACGTGGCTGGAAGAGCGATGGGCCGACGATTGACTTCTGCCAAGAAGAGTAGGTCGAGAACCGGCTTGGCGTACCCATCAAGCCTGAGAAACGAACTCGCTCGAAACTCATCCAAAGCCGACCAAATCCTGTCAATGAGCAACGAATCATCAACTTTGTCGGCGGCATTCGGGTCGTGAATCTTCTCATTGGAATTGGCTTCTGACATCGAAGGTTCACCTCTCACTGATGAAGGGCTGAATGTTTCTGTTTCCCTGTTCCCACCGGCTGCACGATGGCGATCACCCGGTCTGCAACCTTGCGACCTTCCACGTAAACGGCACGACCAACGAGCGGCTTGCCCCTCGATTCCCAGTGGCTCAAGTCCTCCTGGTTGTCGTCAGCGGTCAGCGGTTCGGCGTTGAAGAGGCGATGGATCACCGAGGCGGCAGGCACCCGCATGTTCGTCGGGATCGTGAACCCCTCCTGTTGCGCCGCCTTGTTCGGGATCACCTTGACCGCCCGTAGTTCGCCCGGCGGTAAATCGTCACCGGACAAGCTCGGAGTGGCGAGCCTTCGCTTTACTTCCTTCTTGTGGGCCAGGGCCGCTTCCAAGTACACCACCGGCGTCGGCACCCGGCGAACGCAAGCGAACAGCGTGGCCAGGAAACTGGCCGCAGGGAACGCTCCGCTGATGATCGCCCCGACCGTGCCGAACGTCAGGTGCCGATTGTCTCGGCTGGCCTTCTGAAAAGCAGGGTGGAAGAGAGGTTCGTAAAAGCCGACGTGACCGGCGATCTCGTCCATCAGGCGTTCGATGGGGTCGTGTTCGGAACGGTACACTGGCTCCAGCATGTCGGCGTGGGTCGTCAGCCGGTGGGCGATCTCATGCCATCGAGTGAAAAAACGCCGGGCCAACTTGCCGCCACGGCAATCGACCACGGCGACGAAGCGATCAGGATCGCCGTCCCTGACATTCCGCCGCTGCACCAACGCCCCATATGTCAAGGTGTCGGTGTCATCGAACTTCGTCCGCATGCCGGCGAAGACGAATTCCTTCTTGCCCCGTGCGTAGACCTCGGTGAGCCGGTCGAAGTCCTCGTCGCTCCTGATCTCCTCGAAGACCATCTGGAGCCGATGGGTGACGAGCGATTCCAGGGAGTCGATGCTTGGGACGCCGCCTGCCTCGGCCACCCAGCCATCGATGCGGCGGCTACAGTAGCTCAGGATGCCGTCCACCGGCGCAGCACCACCGACGCCGAGTTCTTCGGCGAGGGCAAGAATTTCAGGTGCAACGTCGAGACGGCTCATTCGTGCTCCACGAACTCCTTCACGGCCTCGTAAAACTTTCGCCAGTCCACTCCCTCCAGGCCGTCCTTCTTGCTGCTACTCCGATGGGCGACGATCTGCTTCTGCATGTCGAGCAGCATCAGCGTCTGGCGAAACGACAATCGTTCTTCGGCGGCGAACTTGGCCAAGGACGATGGGATCGGAACTTCGACCGGAGCCGATTCCGTCGTGGTCCCGGTCATCAGGTAATCAAGGGAAACGCTCAGAGTCCGGGCGATTTCGAGCAAGTTGTCGGCGCTGACCCGTCGCTTGCCGTTTTCAAGTTCCGACAAAAACGACTTGGAGATGCCGGCTTTTTGTGCCAGCGACTCTTGAGTCCAGCCAAGCTCGCTCCTGCGAGCTTTGATCCGTTCTCCGACCGACATTGCGATCCCTTGCGATTGCCTTCAGGCGTCTGGGTTTTGCGACAGTGACAGGATACGGGAAAGCCGACCCGAGTTCAATCAGCAAGCCCGTTGCCGTCGTGTGCCGCGAATGATACGATATTGCGAAGTCAATGTGTCGCGGCACCGGACAGCGAGGGGACACGAACCACCATGACCTCGTACTGGGCAAAATTCGTGACGAATGGCCAGAACCTCTTCAGGTTCGATACTCGCATCTATCTGCATCCTGTTGAGCGGTGCAAGCCGAATGATCAGCCCATCGGGGCCGTTGTGGGCAAAAATCCAGGGTCGGCACGACCGAGCGATGCGGCAAACGAGAAGCTGCACGAACTTGAGTTGGCGAACGACAAGCTCCTGCCAACGGTGCGGTCCATCGTGGCCAGAGCCTACAGCAAGGCCGGCATCGAACCGCCTGACGGCGGCTACGTTCAGGTGCTGAACCTCTTTTACCTTTGCGACAAGAGATTTGGCCACGCAATGCGGACCATCGGTCGCATTCCGAAACTGCCATCTGACAAATCAGAGGCGAGGCACTTTCCGTGGATCATGTACCTGTGGGGCGAGCGTGATGACGCAAAGGCTCCATACATGGTCAGATTCGGAAGGCTCGATTCCGACCGCCATTTTTATTTTGACAAGAATCGCAACCGGGTCGTTCCGTCCGCACCGAATCGCGGATCGTTTGCGAAGCATACCCAAGGAATGGTGTTAGAGCCTGTCATCAAGCATCTGGCTTCACTGATTGAAACCGGATGATATTCGACCCAACGAGGGCTTCGACCGTGGCAACACCTAAGATCACTCAGCTTTGGGCAACCGCTGATTTCAAGCCAAACCCGGATCAGCACGAAGCCATCCTGCATGAGGATGGGCCGCTGTACTTGCCCGCTGGGCCGGGGTCCGGCAAAACCCGCGTTCTGTTGTGGCGAGTGCTGAACCTTCTCGTCTATCGCGACATTCCCCCGGAAGCGATCTTCCTTTCCACGTTCACAGAAAAAGCTGCTTTACAGTTGAAGGAAGGCTTGCGGACCCTACTGGCGCTCGTCACGGAAAAAACAGGTCGCCCGTATGATCTTTCGAAAATGTACGTCGGAACGGTGCATTCCCTTTGCCAACGATTGCTCATTGATCGTCGGTTCTCTATCGCGGGCGAACGAAAACGCCCGCCGCAGTTGATGGATGAACTTGCCCAATACATGTACCTGCGGCGAAAACGCAACTGGGACCAACTCACGCAGGCGGCTGGAATCACCACGGACGCCAACCGGATCATCAACGAATTCTTTGAGACACGCTCCCAATCGCGTCACGAAGCCGTGAGCAATTGCATGAGGCTGTTCAATCGCCTTTCGGAGGAATGTATCGATCCGACCGAAGCCCAACGCACGGTTCGCGACAAAATGTTTCGCAACCTACTCAAGATGTATGCGGAATATCAGAGTATGCTGCGTCCAGACGAGGGTGCGGCCCGTGTCGATTTTTCACTGATCCAGCAAGAAGCATTGCAAGTTCTGCACGCTTGTCCCACATCTGGAAACGCTTTTCGGTACGTCATCATTGACGAGTATCAAGACACCAACACGATTCAGGAGAGGCTCTTCTTCAAGCTTGCTGAAGGACACAAGAATATCTGCGTCGTTGGCGACGATGACCAAGCTTTGTATCGCTTTCGCGGTGCCACGGTTGAAAACTTTGTCGAATTTCCCCAACGATGCAAAACATACCTCAGTCAGAACCCCCGCCAGATCGTGCTGGCGAAGAACTATCGATCATGCGGCAAGATCGTGACATTTTACACCGACTTCATGGACCATCCGACGTGTAATTGGAAGAAGAGTGGCCGTGGCAAAGGTTCCTATCGGGTGGAGGGGAAGAACATCACCGCACACAGAAAGGGTGGTGATCCTGCGGTGGTTGCATCGGAGCCGGCCAGCCCTGAAGACGTATCGAAAGAAATCGCGGGGCTTGTCCGTCGCCTCATTGACGAGAAGAAGGTGGACGACCCGAATCAGATTGCATTTCCATTTCCATCGCTCGGCTCGGCTCATGTGACTCGAATGCGGGAAGCATTGGAAGCAGAAGACCTTGCCGTTTATGCACCTCGGGCCGGAAGGTTCCTTGAGGTCGATGAGGCTGCGGCTATGTTGGGCTTGCTCTTTCAAGTCCTCGGCAAGCCAGAGCGTGGCACCTACGCCTCCCGAGATTACACGGCCTACTACGATTGGGTTGATCGGGTTTGCGAGATCGCCGACCAACTCATGGCAAAGGACAAGCTGCTGGCACGATTCATCGAAGGACGTGCGGCGGAAGTCAAGCTCGCCATCGCAGACCAAAAGGTTCTCCAAAAGCGATTGGAACGCTTCGGTTGGACTGAGGACACGCCCTACGATGCCGACTCGATGAGAGACTCACTGGCAACCTCCCCTGGACTTTCCAAGGAAGCCGCGCAGACCCTCCGTAGCCCGTACTTCCACCGATCAGCGCAACGGAGGCAGAAAGACGGACGACCATATCCGTTGCGCTACGCAGTAAATCGCGCCACATCACTCAACTGGACGATTCTCGATCTCTTCTACCAGTTGTGCGGCTTCATTCATTTCCGGGCCATGTTCGATAAGGCGGAAAGCGGGACTGACGAGGGGCCGGTCTGCAATCTCAGCCTCACGTCGCAATACTTGTCCCGATTTCTGGAAGAGTACCCGCCTGTGATTACAGGACAATGGCTTGAGGACGACAAGTTTCTTCACGTCTTCAACAATTTCCTTTACTCGCTGTTTCGTCGCGGCGAGAGCGAATACGAGGATGCCGAAGATCCTTTCCCGAAGGGCCGCATCCCGTTCATCACGATTCATCAGGCCAAGGGACTCGAATTCCCGGTCGTTGTCCTGGGGAACCCACGCAAGGATGCCAAGGTGCAGTTTGTCGAGGCTCTTGTGAAGCCGCTGTTGGATCGAGAAGGAGAACCGCTTGATCGGATGGCCCAATTTGACGTGATGCGGATGTTCTATGTCGCACTGTCTCGGGCCAAGAACCTGCTTGTCATTGCTGATTTCTCGGGAAGGGGTCAGCGCAAATCCGAGCCATTCAAGTCAATGATAGACCAGGGAATTGCCCGAATCGAGGATCTCGATCTGGCGACCGTACCAGCAGCAACGATGGAAGTCAGTGACTTGCCGCAGACGTATTCGTACACGGGCGACTTCCTGCTTTATCAAAGGTGTCCGAGACAATACATGATCTTCCGACGATACCACTTTGCGCCTTCCCGTTCGCAGACGATGTTTTTCGGGAGCCTCGTTCATCAGACAATTGAAGACCTGCATCAACAACTGATTGCTGGGAGGTCCAAGAAATGAAGACTTTCACGCCGGACATGGAAACGGCCCTGAAGAAGATGTTCGATGAGAACTTCCAGCGGCTACGAGCGGAGAGTGGCCACTCGCTTTCCCCGGAGGTCAAGAATCTTGCTTGGCAGCAGGTCGTGCTTTACTGGCGACGGTTGCGTGAGATCGCTGAAAGCATCACTGACACCGAGGTGCGATTGAACCTTCCATGCCAGAAGACGCCGAAGGGCCGGGTGTTCTCCATCGAAGGCGTCGTGGACATTGTTCGGGAAGCGGATCGGACCACGATGTACGACATTAAAACTCATGACTTCGTCGAACGGGAACCACGGATTTTTTGCCGTTCTTCGACGCCATGATCGAGGAGGACGACCGCGAATCGTGGCGGGAGGCATACATTCACGAAGCAGCATATACAGATGAGTTAGCGGATGATTTGTGACCAAGTCGCGGCCTTCCCTTGATCTCTCTGGCAAATGGACCGTGGTCGATCTTCCGTCGATGATGGACGACTACCTTGACCTGTCACCGGACCCGCACGTCTTCATCACGCACGACGAGTTCGAGCGGTTCTCGGCTACCTTCAAGTTTGGTGCGCAAGAAGGCGAGATCGATGGCAGGGTTGACGAGGTCTGGCCCCATGCCGCAGCGATCTTCTTCACCTTCGTCGGCACGGACGAAGGGGACGAGATGAGCGGTGCCGCCGCCGACGTGGCCTACAACGCCGCCGAGGACACGATTGGCGGCACCATGAGGTATCACCAGGGCGATGACCTCCCCTTTGTCTGGCGGCGAGCCATGACAAAGAAAACGGTAAAGCGACCTTCTACCAGCGTCAGGAAGAAGAAAACGTAAGAACATGAAGCCGAGTCAGCTATCTCCTGGCGACCTTGTCCGCTATTCCGTCACGAATAGCCGATGGCACTTCGGCATCGTCCGCGAAGTGGACGGCGATTCCGTCGAATTGGAGTTTTTCTGGGGAGCCGTTGAAAGCGTGCCGCTGGATCAGGTCGCGATTTTCCGTGACTATCTCGATTCGCGCGAACGGGTTCTTTCCCTGGAGCGGACGGCACTTTGCGAGGCGTTCTTCAGAC
>Ga0335394_10005412_pt1 | contig 14439 bp, 12 predicted proteins | sample MAT03_FD_205741 | JGI IMG/M metagenome (GOLD analysis project Ga0335394, IMG submission 205741) | Freshwater microbial communities from Lake Fryxell liftoff mats and glacier meltwater in Antarctica - MAT-03 (spades assembly) (version 2) ...
CTACAATAACCCAAACAAAGTTTGGGTTATCTCAGTTCCAAACTTCGTTTGGAACTACAATAAATCTGTTGGAAACCTGAAGGGTTTCCAACAGATTTATCTCAGATTCTCTTCGAGAATCTACAATAATATGTAATATATCTCATTATATATTACAATGATATTACTATAATATATTACAATGAGATGTAATATACTTTGTTTGATATTAGATATCAACTATAATATTACAAATATATATCTTATGTGATATATATTACAAATATATATCTTGTATGATGTATAATATTACAAATATATATCTTGTATGATGTATAATATTACACAATATATATTACATCACACAAGATATATCTTGTGTTAGATACCACAAATATATCTTGTGTGATATAGATAACAAATATACAATGATATTTTATACATATACCAAGTGTAATATTACTAATATATATCTCATGTGATATTAGATACCAACTGTAATATTACAAATATATATCTTGTATGTTATATTAGATACCAACTACAATATTACAAATATATATCTCATCTGTTATTATACTCCCAATCTGGTAGGAACTTTGTTCTATATTATATACATTAAATTATGTATATGATTTTTTTTTACTAAAAATCAACGTCTTGCGGATTATTATATATATCAACTTTATCCTCCACAAGACCCGTTCGTTTCCGCCAATTTATTACTTCCGCTAATGATTTTTTCTTATAAGCCCCAATACGAACTTCATAGAAATTACCTTTTTGTTCCATAGAGATATCATCCAACCAGGTAAATGGATTACGTACTTTGTGAATAGGAGTATATGACAATTGAGCTAAAAGATTATCAGCAATAAGTCGTGTATAGGTCTTGAGACCAGCAGCATTTAAATCTCCAAGAGGTTCATTTAACATATAATCAGAAAATTCATCTTCTGTGTCAACGGCTTCTTGTACAATTTCATACACACATACTCTTATCTCGTTATAGAGACATTTGTATTCTTCACTATCTTTATCATACTTACTAAGCATCATAGAAATTTCTTGCCCGAAAAGATAAGCACCCCAATCTCTGTGTAAAGATTCATCAGCCCCAATTAATTCGTTAGCTAAAATAAAATTAGGAAATCTTCCTTGAGCCCTAAACCAAAAGATAACCGCAAAAAGTGTGCAAAAGAAGATACCTTCAGCACATGCAAATGCAACCAATCTCTGATATCTGGGACGATCAGCCAACATCCATTTTTCCATGAATGCCATCTTTCTCTTAACGCATTTAGTATTTTGAACAGATTCTATTAGGGTGGCCATAGATGTGGCATCTCGTTTGAATGTAAATGCTGCTAATCCATATGTGGCTGCATGTATAAGTTCAATATGAAGTTGACTGATGAACATAGCTTTCTCTTCATATGTTTTACATTCCATGAGAAATCGAAAGATGATATTGTCTGAAATTGCACCATCTCCTGATAAAAAGAATGCAAATATTATATCTAATATTTGTCGCTCTTTCTCGGTAGCTGAATCATAATCTTTTCTATCGCCTAGAAAATCTAATTCAGACTCGGACCAATGAGTAATTTCTTGTTTCTGATAAAATTCATATCCTTTTTCATCGAGAATGGGGAATAAAGCATATCTTTTAACACTATCCAAATTTGATTGTGATTCTTCCGCTTGTTGAAGTTTGGCGATCTTGTTAACATAGTGTGCAATATTTTTCTTTGGTTTGGTAAAAGACATCCTTTCCCTATATTCTAATTTAATCGATAGGTAAATTCATTTGTTAATACATGTCAATTCCTTATTCCCGTCACTATTAGATAACTTATATATACATTTTATATATGAATTTCATCCTATAATAGCATATAAATTATATGTCATCAGTCATGCAATATGTATACTTGGTCACAATATATTATATTTAATTATAATATATCTCAGATTATATTTGTGAATAACCTTTTAGGTTGTTTATTATAATATAGATAAGTAACAATAGTTGTGTTTAATCAAAGATCGAATATAAATTATACAGATAGTAAAAAATTCGTGTTTTTAAAATAGTTATGAATATTTCATCAAATTCTGATCCTGTTAGGATAGGTCCTGGTATATGGATTAGTATGCATACTGAAGCATATGTGGCGGTGACGGATCCATTGAAAATTAGTTTCGAAACTAACGTGAATGCATCATGTGATAATTTTAGATGTAAGAAATGCCAACCACATTTCAGAAAGTTCATTGATTCACATCCCTTCCATAAATATTGGAACATTACTGATAGTAAAGGAAGAGATATCGGATTTTTCCAATGGACTTGGGAACTACATAATGAAGTTAACGAAATGTTAGGTAAATATAAACCGTCGTTAGAAGAGGCCTATAATTATTATTCTGATAACACTATAGGTGCTTGTTTTGATTGTGGTGAAAAGAACACTGTTAATCCTGTTAATCCACAAGAACAACGATCCCGAGCTATCCCTCATATTCTTACAACATATATATCAACTAAAGATGTTAAACCAATTCCATTCAAGTTGATATCTAGATAATATGTATCAAGTTGATATCTAGTATTATTCAAGTTGATATCTAGATAATAATGTGTACTATTCAAGTTGATATCTAGACAATATGTATTATTCAAGTTGATATCTAGACAATATGTATTATTCAAGTTGATATCTATATAATAATATGTATTATACATATTATTTTTTTTAATTATATTATTTGGTATTATAGGGGAAGATTTGGTATTATAGGAGATCCTTGTGGAGTAGGAGGTAATTGTATCATTCGTGGAGATACCTGTGGAGTGGGAGGTAATTGCAGTGCTCTGGGAGATACTTGTGGAGTTATGGGAGGTAATTGCAGTGCTCTGGGAGATACCTGTGGCACTATGGGAGATGCTTGTGGAGTGGGGGGCATCTGAACAGGAAACATTTGTGGCATTTGTAGCACTTTAGGAGATATCTGTGCTGGAGGAATTGAGGGTATCTGTATCGCTCTTGGAGATGCTTGTGGAGTGGGGGGCATCTGAACAGGAAACATTTGTGGCATTTGTAGCACTTTAGGAGATATCTGTGCTGAAGGGATTGAGGGTATCTGTATCGCTCTGGGAGATGTTTGTCCTGGTAACACGAATTGTAGGGTAGGAACTGTGGATCGTAACATACCGGGAGAAACTGCTTGACCCGGTGGTTTCATTGGTATGATATTTGGCAATTGTGGCAAACCGGACACAGCTTGTACTGCTGGAATAATGGGAGGAACTAATCTTTGAAATGTTGGAATTGCTTGTGCTTGTGTTTGTGGAGAGGGTTGAGTTTGGAATACAGTAGATTGTGCTTGTTGGAATGTGGGAGCTATCGATAATCCAGTTACAGGTGGTGGGGTTCTTATTTTCGGTTCAGGGGATCTTTGACCGTTAAATCCCCCTAGATAATCAAACTCTCCTTTTGCTTTTGTTTTCTTCTTCTTTCGACCAGCAAAACCACCTAAGAATGCGAATTCGTCTTCCTCATCGCTATCTTCTTCCTCCTCATCGTCTTCGTCTTCTTCCTCCTCCTCCTCACTTTCATCATCACTTTCATCATAAACTGTGCTTGGCGCGTTCAACTGAGGCCCACCAGGAGTTTGTTGATAAAATGGTGGAGCTTGTGGCATTGTGAGACCTAGTATATTTTGTGCCATTGTAGAAGTTGGTAGCACTGTAGCAAATTGTCCAGGTGGAGCGACTCCTTGTATAGTGATTTTCTTCATCTTATCTCTTTGAGCCTTGCTATAAATCGGCTGAACAAATCCAAGCTCAGATTGATTTATTACTGGTTCTTCGATTTGTGCTGGTCTTAAATCTTTAGGTAAGTTGATTGGAAGTTGATTCATCGACAAAGGAGCCATTCCTGGTCTATTTAGAATGGGCATTGGTGGGGGAGCAAAACCAGTTGGTGGAGGAGCGTATCCAGTTGGTGGAAGTGCAAACCCAGTTGGTAGAGGAGCGTATACGGTTGGTGGAAGTGCAAAACCAGTTGGTAGAGGAGCGTATCCAGTTGGTAGAGGAGCGTATCCAGTTGGTGGGGGAGCAAAACCAGTTGGTAGGGGTTTGGCAGCTGGTTTCCCTATACTCACCTGTGCAAATAAATTAGTCATAGAAATAACTTCATTATTGTATGCAGCCACCCCCCCTGGTAACATACTAAGAGCCAGTAGATAATGATCAAGATCTGATGATATTATGGGAAGGGTAGGACTGCCATATTTCTTCGATCTTCCACCGGGGAGAGGCGGATCACTAGTTGTGGCTCCACTTCCATTATCTTTCAGTTTCGAAACATCCAATACTTTACCAAATGGAAGTGCTGCGAGTTTAGCTGCTAAAGGTTTAGCAGCTCTGGAAACAGTTTTACCTGCAACAGTGACTCCAAGAGCTTTTGCTTGTTTTGTTGATTTGACCTGATTGAGAAGAACAGGATTCACTGCGGCCATAATATCGAACAATTTGACACCAGGAGCTGAGTCATTTACCTTAACAGCGGAACGTTTCCATGTGTTATAAGCGACAACTTCATCATTGTAGATTGGTTTCATCGTACTATGATAATTATCATGAGTAATGGCAGTTTCCACCAATTCAGCAACCTCATCCTGAGAATATTGTGATATAAGTACACTGGTAATATCTTCTGGTGTACCTGCAATACGATATCCTGTTTGAAATATAATTCTTGGATTGATCATCCACAAACGTTGAGCATCTATAATGGGGACACGAGAAGAACTTGTGGGAGTAACAAGAATAAATTCATGTTTGGCTGCGGCATCTTGCAATAATTCAATCGACCATTGATTTGTCATTGTAGTCATAATTGTATTTATAGAGGGGGGACTTTCTTGTTACGTGACAAAATTTTACTCAAATATTATTTTTACGGTAATGAACTTTCCCAATATAATACCACATATCGATAAATATAAATATGTATAGTTATCTCTGGTATGGAGTTCTATACATATTTATAGTAAATATTAGTTATAATAAATCTGTGCTCACACAGATTTATCTTTGTGAATAACCTTAAGTTTGTTTACAAAGATAAATATTATGTAAACAAGGCAGATATACTGCCATTGACAGCAAGAGCCCGGATGGTATCAGCAAATAATTCGGAAGTATCAACAACCCTCAACTTGGGACAAGTCATACAATTAGCGGTTTGATCAATGGTATTTGTGACAATTACGCTCAATATCTTACTATTGTCATTGATCCTGTCTAGTGCCGGTTTAGATAGAACACCATGCGTCACAATTATTATTACATCATTGACACCATGTCGTGTAAGATCACGCAGTGCTCCCACCATTGTGCCCATAGTATCTGCTATATCATCTATAATAATAGCAGTTTTCCCTTTAACATCACCACCTGTTAAAACACAGTTTGGTACTGTACCTGATTGAGCATAATTACGCTGTTTATCCATTATAGCATGAGACATCTTTAATTTCTCTGCATATGCCCTAATTCTCTTACTACCTCCATTATCCGGAGCAATTAACACAAATTCATCATTAATCTCCTTAATAGTAAGTCCTCTAAAGACAGTAATAAGAAGATTATGTATATGTAGATCAATGGCATACAAATTATCAAATGGTATAGTTGTGACTCCTTGTGTTTGAGATGCATGTATATCCATACATATAATTCTAGAATAACCTGCATCTTTCAAGCCATTAGCTATTACCGCACTCATGATACTAATTCTAGGCTTATCCTTCTTATCACTACGTGCATACGGAAATGCAGCATATATAATGCTAATAGAAGCGGTGCCAGATCGACGACATGCATCTGCCACTTGTATAGCTTCTACATAATAATCATTCAGACTGTGATCTTTATCTGAAGCTCCAGTCTGAATAAAATAAACCGTCTTACCCCGAACGCTCTGATCTATATCCACAATAATTTCGCCATTAGGAAAATCCTTTATGGTACATTTTACTAATTCGGTATCTAAACTATCAGCTATTGATCTTGCTAATTTTTCATTAGATCGACCCGCTATTAATTTAATGTCATTCATCTTTGATTCCAACAATTCGATTTGAACTGTTGCTTTGATTAGCCTCTTCAACTCATGATCATATTTATTATCCATTTTACCATCATATAAGAGAAATAATAACCTTTCATTTTGAGAAATGAGATAATATATATATACATATTATGTATTAAATGTCCACAATATTACTCACATCGAAAAGTTCTCTCAAATTAGGGGTAGTATCTGACATTTTTCCTCCCAATAAATACACTATCACTTGTGTCGATTGTGATGCAGGGAACGTCATTCTTCCAGACGGAACGATACTTCTTGGACCTAAGAAATATGATCTACCATCTCAGCCAGTGAATTGTTCTGATGCATGTGCAACAGCCCGTTTAAAATACGCAAAATCTATTAAATCATTGCCTGCATTTGATTATTACATCTCAATTGAAAATGGTATCTATACAGATGATATCATACAAATGCCTATAGGACCAAAATTGCGTCCTCCATATGAAGTATGTGATGTAATCATAGAACATGAGAACAAAACAGTACAATCTCGCGGAGATATAATATTCTCGATTAATCCTGATCACTGGAACATATTGCGTAAAACAGAACTTCTTTGGAAGCCCCATCACACTATGGGTTATCACAAAACTATCGGTGATATCGCTAATAGTTTAGACCCAACAATCGATCCAAAGAACTGGGTCAAGTCCATATATGGTATATGTAGAAGCGAACAGATAAAATCTAGTCTATCTTCTGCATTAGACCAATTATAAAAAAACTACCATCATGTATCTCTCAGATATATGATTTTATTATAATAATTTTGATATATATTAACCATTAACATTTAATGTATTACATAGATATGTAATATATATCTATCAATGTAATATATATCTATCATATCTATCAATGTAATATATATCTATCAATGTAATATATCTATCAATATATTACATATCTATCATATCTATCAATGTAATATATATCTATCAATGTAATATATCTATCAATATATTACATATCTATCATATCTATCAATGTAATATATATATATATATTGATGATCCAAATCTATTAATATAATACATATCTATTGATGTATTATGAATGGTTGAAATTTATTAATTTGGTAATTAATAAGTTTGGTGATTGGTGATTAATAATTATATATCATTCGGCTGTTATATAACTACTGTGGAAGCAAATTTTGAAGTAAATGCTTCTGATTGTCGTCTATATATGGTGAATCTTGCACATATTTAATTACTTTGATTGCTTCATCTTTATCATTGTTCTTAAGGGCGGTTAATAATATATTTTTGATAAGAGGATAGTTGCTGTAATGACTATTATGATTAACAATAAGATCACAGAAACTACCGTAGTATGGAGCAAATAATTCAGGATATTTTCTATATATAATAGCCATATACTCTTGTTCGAGACCAAAACGTTTAATATATAGATCATATTCTGCCTGTGCGATCATCCTCAAACAAAATATTCTCATTAATTGTTTGGGCCCTCCAAATAGTCCAGCAGCAAATTTATATTGACATGTGCTAACAAAATCAGGTCTTTCAACTTCTTCACGACTTACATGTCCCAACATCATAAGTTTTATTTTATCACCATATTTCAAATTAGGAATAAGTTCAGGATCAGTAGCTATCTTTAATAATCCTGCATCAATCCATGAATAATTAATATCTCCAAACGGATCATGTGCAATAGCTTGACATAAAAATATAAATTTAGCATGTGTGATAGCTCCAAATTCAGCTGTGTCTTTGGAGGGATTTCCTGTCTGATAACGAGTCCAAGCTTCTTTAATTTTGTCAATTCGATCAAAATAGGGGGCTTCAGGAATTAATTTAAATATTAGATTAGAACGGGGGGTATAGTTAAATTGTTCATGAAGTTCGGGGGTTGTAAAGAAATATATATTTATAGGTAATTCCAACAATTGTTTTATCCATGCAAAGTAATTGTCGAACTTCTGCATAGTGGCATCTGTCTTCCTACCAATATCAAAGAATGAAGTTACAAATGTGGTATTCATAGGAGTTGGTTTCAGTATAATATTCGTATTATTATACTATACATACGTACATATATAATATTCATGATATCATGAATATTATATTATTTGACCCTCTATTTAAAATTAGTATACTATAATAATTTTAAATAGAGGGTCAAATAATATAATATTCATGATATCATGAATATTATATTATTTGACCCTCTATTTAAAATTAGTATTATTATTTTAAATTACTATAATAAATGGAACCAAATTATATACAATCTGTACCCGTTGAAATATTCTTTGAAATACTTTATAAAGTCCCTATAAGAGATATATTTAGTTTATGTCAAACTGAAACTTATGTTCAGGCAGCTTGTAATGATGAGAAATTTTGGGAGTACAGGATCAAATTGGAATATCCTGAGGCAAATTTAAATGCAATCGGAATATCATGGCGTGATTATGGTAAATTATTAGCAAGGGGAATATTGCCAGAGAAAATAGTGCCATTTTCTATTCATGATTATGACTATCCTGAAGATAAAATAAGATTCGCACAATTAAATGCTGTGGGGGCCAGAGACCTTATTATAGATAATGGAATAGTGCTTATCTATAATAATACAATACGTGATCTGCTTGAACTTATTCAAAATAAATTTAATTTCATACGTCCGGAAGTTAAAAATATCATTGGAAGACCATTCGAATATGGGACAACGTTTACATTTAGCCTCAATAGTGGTGGTTATGTAAATATTACACCCGATGAAAATAAAAATGGTGATATAACAATCGAGTACCATAATCCCAATGACTATAGAGTAGAACATGACTATAGAGTAGAACATGAAAATAACAAACGTATCACTGTTATTCGCCGTAATTATACGGAGTATCCTTTAGATACTAAGTTAATGGATATTATTTCGAAGAATGGGGAAAATTTCTATAATGATGTAGTTGCATATATATACGTATAAAATATATTATAGTCATAATAAACAGAATATAACAAAATTATATACAAGAAGTTCCGATTGAGATATTTAATTTATGTCAGACCGACACTTATGTGCAAGCAATATGCAATGATGATAAATTCTGGGAGTATAGAGTTAAAATGGATTATCCTACAGCTCAACTTCCATTAGGCTATTCCTGGAAAAAATATGCACTATTGATTGTACAACAAACAAAGATGATAAAATTTATCTCTCAGAGAGATGATGTTACTATGTATTTTGATAATGGTATATTAGTAGGTCCTGACACAACTATCGGGGATCTTATCAAAAATATTCAGGCTAGAATTAATGAATTAGCTGATATGCCACCTCATATTTATGATTTCGGAGGAATTAAAACATGTGTCAATGTCTCTCATCAGGATCAGGGTGTCAATGTTTCTCATCAGGATCAGGGTGTCAGTAGTCGACTTAATTGTAAGGACATGAATAAAGTTAAAATAGATGCTGATCATAGACCTCTTCGTGTACTTAGATTCACTCTTGAAAATGGAGATGATATTAGAATTAATGCACGTCGCAATGGAACAGTAGTACTTAGATATATTGGAACGTATACGGATATTTTATCAGACCCATTACCGGCACATTTTATATCACCTGATACTAAATTAGCTGACATATTTTTGCCAAATAGCCCCAAAACACCTGTATTGAATATGTTGGAGAATTATTTATATAAGAAGAAAGTTAGTCGCACCCTGATGAACGTGTCAGATATGTACTCCATGAATAGTATGCTTAAACATGCTTAATATTCGATCAGAATATATCTCTTCATTCACTATAAAATATGTGCCTTTACAAAAGCATATAATTACTAGATATTTATTTTATAAAGATTCATGTGAAATTAAATATGATTTATATATCTACCAAACATGATATAATAAATGCATATAACTATTGTTGGTGCAGGTCCAGCAGGTCTTCTACTAGGATATCTATTAAGACCACAATATGATGTTACCATACTTGATAAAAGAAAACGATCCACACGTAATCATGTTTTAAATATAGACACAGAGACAGTCAATATTATAAATGCATATCTGGACAATAATATTTCGATTGGTCGCAGTGGCCCCGATTTACGTGATAGTTTGACATCTTGGTGTGATGTGCCTACCAATATCTCTGATGTTGAATCGATTTTAGCAGATACTGCCGTTGCAGCTGGAGTTATCATTAAACGTGATATCAATGTGGAGTCACTGGATCAAATACCAGATCGTATTATTATTGGGGCGGATGGTGCTCATAGTAAAATACGAGAGTTTGTATTCAATGGTGAAACCACGGATCAACATAATGTTCAATATATGGCGTTATTGAAATATCAAACTCCTGGTGCAACTCGTCCTAGAAAAGTTATATCCGCTCTGAGTTATTCATTGCTTAATGGATTATCTGGACCTGATATTGTATTAGATTTTGAATCGTTGGCAGCTCCAAATGATGAATTGAGAAAGTCAGGAACATTACATATTCCTATACCAAAGATTGTTTATGATACATTATCAGAAAATGGTAGGGGTGGGTATCTTAATCCGTGGAGATTAGAGTTGCTAAATTGTATCGTGTTATTGCACGATATGATTTTAGTCTTAAATGGCGAAATGGTTGGTTGGAAGATGCAAAGTTAGTAGTAATACCGTTGACTATGTGTCGAAGTTCCGAAGTTGTTAAGATTATGAGGGATGATAATTTGAAATCGGCGATTCCATCATGGATGTATCAAAATGATATCTCAAGATTAGTTATGTTAGTGGGAGATGCAAGTTCATATCTGGTATATCAGAGGGGATTAAATAAAGCATGGCAAGAGGTTGTGAAGTGTGCACAAGTTCTTTCAAATATAAAATCAGATGAATTAAATGATAATTTAGCGGACTATTCACGATATTGTGTTTCTTTATATGAGAAGGAACGAGATCGAGCACTAGTAAAACACGATAAAATTATGATGTCAAATAAATCGACATCGGCAACAGGTATCATATTAGCATCAACAGCATTTATGATACTATCGGTCTTCGCGGCCAAATTAATAGCATAAATATACTATGTCACAGACAATATATAACTCATTCAAGTTATATATCCATTACATATCCAAGTTATATATTATCCATCCAAATATATAATATATATTATTCATCCAAATATATAATGTATATAACATATTCAAGTTACATATTATCTATCCAAGTATATATAACATATTCAAGTTACATATTATCCATCTAAGTATATACAACACATTCAAGTATATAATATATTATCCATCCAAGTATAATATATTATCCATCCGTCCAAGTTGTATATATCCATTACATATCCAAGTTATATATCCAAGTTATATATCTGTCCAAATTATATATCCGTCCAAATTATATATCCATCCAAGTTATATATTCATTATCCATTCAAGTATATAATATATATATATATATAACATCCAAATTATATATCCGTCCAAGTTATATATTCATTATCCATTCAAGTATATAATATATATATATAACACATCCAAATTATATATCTGTCCAAATTATATATCCGTTCAAATTATATATTATCCATCCGTTCAAGTTATATATATCCGTTCAAGTTATATATATCCATTCAAGATATATATAACCGTTCAAGTTATATATATATCCGTTCAAGTTATATATATCCGTTCAAGTTATATATCATATGTCTGTCCAAATTATATATGTATCCGAGTTATATATTCATTACATAGATAGAAACAGATCAAGTTTATATTTATATATTCATTATATATGAATCATTCAAGTTATGTAATGAATAATATGAACTAGCATATATAACTTGGACAGATATATAATTTGGACAGATAGATATATAACTTGAACAGATATATAATTTGGATAGATATATAGACAGATACAACTTGGACAGATATATAATTTGGATAGATATATAGACAGATACAACTTGGACAGATATATAATTTGGATAGATATATAGAAAGATACAACTTGGACAGATATATAATTTGGACAGATATATAATTTGGATATATAACTTGAACAGATACAACTTGGACGGATATACATAACTTGAACAGTTATATATTATATGTAATAGACATACACATAACTTGAATGAATATATTATTACATCGATTAGATATATAATTATTACATCGATTAGATATATATTATTACATCGATTAGATATATAATTATTACATCGATTAGATATATAATTATTACATCGATTAGATATATATTATTACATCGATTAGATATATAATTATTACATCGATTAGATATATATTATTACATTGATTAGATATATATAATATTTGGATGGATATCTAATCGATGTAATGGATATATATATATATATAATATATATAATATTTGGACGGATATGTAATGGGTATATAACTTGAATGAATTATATAACATATGTAATGGATATATACAACTTGAATGAGTTATATATTATATATGTAATAGATATACACATAACCTGAATGAGTTATATAATATATATATACACAACTTGAACAGTTATATATTATATATGTAATAGATATACACATAACCTGAATGAGTTATATAATATATATGTAATAGATATATATATATATACACAACTTGAACAGTTATATATTATATATGTAATAGATATACACATAACCTGAATGAGTTATATAATATATATGTAATAGATATATACCTAACCTGAATGAGTTATATAATATATGTAATAAATATATATAACATTGACAGACGTAGTCGATGGATATATAACTTGAATGAGTTATATATGTAATATAAATTTAATCTGTTTCTATCTATGTAATACATTTATGATGTGACTTATTCATATATATATATGAATAAGATTAATTTATATTCGAATCGAGAGAGTATGTGGGCTTGTATTATTACTACATTTAATCAATACAAATCCGTGTTCACTATTATGAATGAAAATTCCAGATATTTTATCAATAAACTCTATATCGTCCACAACACTAGCAATAGTATCAATTGCTGATATTATCTTGAAATCTAAACTTTCTTTTGCTTCCATAATAATATTTCTCACTAAAGATCCAGTTAGAGGCTTATCAATAGTAATAGTTGGTCCGATATTATCTAGAATACTATGAGCTGTATACGATATACGCATTGATCTATGTTCGTTCGATACTGAATCATATATTGATTTTATAGATGGTTGCTCTGGATATATTCCCATATATCGTGCTCCAAGATTTAAACCTGTAAGAACTAAAATAGTTCCCACAACATATGGTTTTAATTCATCAGGAATCCTATGTTCTAGAAACTTTCCCGCAATTCCACCAAATATCACTGATAGAGATACAGAGCAGATAGGATGAAGGACAGCATGTTGTGGTGTATTAGAACTTAAAAATAATGATACTATGCAGGAACCAACCATTGCATGTGGCGAACCCATCATTTCAAACATTTATCTTTATATTCTAATCATATAATATAAAATCATAATTATATAATTATTTATTATCTTTTGGACGTGATCTATTTATACATCGTGTGAACACAGCCCCTCCCGCAAATAGAAAAATTCCGCCCACTATTGCTGGTTTAATCTCACTGGGACAGACAGATTCAAACATTTTACCAGCTAATCGACCAACCAGTAACGATCCAAATATGAAACTCAAAGGGTTCTGTGATAAATATGTATAATCATTGTCTGTACAATAAATCGGTGTCTAGGCACCGATTTATCTTTGTGAATATATGATTCCCACTAAGAACTTTGGCAACTCCACTTATATGATCTGATTGCATCTTTTAATTAAATAATATATACACATAATATATATTATGAATGTGCATTTGTCTAGTAATCATCTCATCTTGGGTATAAAATTAGTCTGATTATTTCGATTAAATTTATCATACATTCAAAGAAATAAAATTACATGAATGTTAGATAATTTGGTATTTATTATATATCGACTCAGAGATGTTAATCCTGTATATCCTCAAAAATAAACAGATGGATTAGTATTGATATGATAACTTCTGAAATAATCATACTTTTTTGAATGATGTTCTTTCATTCAAAGTTGACTCTATTGATCAATGAATAATATATACACTGACAGACGTAGATTCCTTTCAGGAATCTGAGATAAATCTGTGCTCGCACAGATTTATTGTAGCGAACAACCTTTAGGTTGTTCACAAAGATAACCCAAACTTTGTTTGGGTTATTGTAGTCAATGAATAATATA
>Ga0335394_10005415_pt1 | contig 14435 bp, 12 predicted proteins | sample MAT03_FD_205741 | JGI IMG/M metagenome (GOLD analysis project Ga0335394, IMG submission 205741) | Freshwater microbial communities from Lake Fryxell liftoff mats and glacier meltwater in Antarctica - MAT-03 (spades assembly) (version 2) ...
CGTTGTGTCAAAAAAAATAATCGCTCATTTACCCCAGTAAACCTCACAATCCTTTTTTTTAACACGCCTCGAAACTGAATTTTTCCATCCAAACACCTAGTTTTCGGACAGGCACTAAGTAGGTATAAAAACATCCTGAATAAAGTTAGGCAAAAAAAATATATCAATACGGCGAACAAGGTTTTTTTTATGCCATTTCTCATGCTCCTGCTTAAATGAGAAGCCTTTTTCCTCCAGCGTCACTACAGTGGCGGAATAATTTCGCAAAGGTGTACCGGACGCTGTACTGCTTTTTTTTACCATGCTTAAATTGTTGAATTGTACCCGTGGAGAATGAACAACGGGGTATTAAAAATATTCGCTTGAGGATTTAAAAATCCCTACTAAATTAATTAAATTAGCAGTATGATATATGTACCCAAAATAAGCAGGATAATCCTTTCTGTGTGTGTTTTTGTTTTTATTTCACGGAACGTCAAAGGACAAATGAGCTTCACAATAAGCACTTCTCTTTGCCCATCCGAAACAACAACGCTTTATGGCAGTTCAGGGAGTTTCAGTGCTTCAAACTATTTTTGGACATCCAATCCTGTAGGAGCTGTTTTTTCTGGGCCAAACGCGTCCGTAACCACTGTTTCTTTTCCTTCTGCGGGAATTTATGCCGTTACACTTGGGGGAAGTGTTGGCACTTCTACTTTGTATACCACGCATAGCACGAGCATTCACGCCGCGCCAGTTTTAACGCTTTCTTCGCAAACACCTTCTATTTGTGTTGGACAGGACGCTACGCTAACGGCATCGGGCGCAAACTCCTATACCTGGAGTCCTTTGACGGGTTTATATTTTTTCTCTAACAGCGTGGCGAATGTTTCTACAAATGCAACCGCTGTTTATTTTATAACCGGAACAAATACACTGGGTTGTAGTGGCAATACGTCTTATACCATTCATGTGGACAACTATCCCAGCATATTTTTATCCGCAGGCACAAATACGGTCTGTCCCGGTTATACAACAGCAATAACAGCGGGCGGCGCAAACAGTTACACGTGGGCCAGCACCACACTATCATCGTCAGTAATACAGGCAAGCATAGCTGCGAGTCCGGGTATTTACACGATTACAGGAGCCATTGTTGGTTGTTTGACTACATCGGAATACACGATCCATCAGGGCGCCCCTATTTCAATCAGTCTCACACTAAGCCGGGGAATTATCTGTACAAATCTTGCAGATTCTATAGTGGCAGTAGATCTTTCGGCAACAGGGGCTAATCAATATGTGTGGGAGCCCTTTACACCTGGACGGATGACTTATTCCATCGGGCCATCCACTTCAGTTTCCCCTTCAGTAAGCACGTGTTATACTGTAACGGGCACTAAACCGGGTTGTAAGGGAGTTTCCGTGGCTTGTGTTCAGGTGTCGGTATGCACTTCTATTGACGAGTTTGGCAGTGACATGTCTTTAAATGTTTTTCCAAATCCGGTGCGGGATAAATTTTTTTTTAAAGCTAACAGAAACGGAGTATTTACAATTAAGATTGTGGACATGACCGGAGCACTTTTGTTGCAGGAGAATACGCAACTAGATACAGATTCTAAACAAGAAGTTTTAATGAAAGATTTTAGTCCTGGTATTTATTGTGTTTATTTTTTAACTGCGGGAGAAAATCCCAAGATGATTCGTGTGGTGAAGGAAAAGTAGATCAAATTATTTGTATTGTCGCTTGATTCACGTAGGCATTAAAATTCGGCACAAAAATTGTTACTTTTTACAAAAGACTGAGTTTATAAATCAAACCACTTTATCCCCAAACCCATGAACGAATTCAAAGTATACTTTTTAGGACTTTCATTATGCCTCCTGCCAGGTATCCACAAAGCTCAAGCTTCAATTAGCATAAGCACTAATAATTTTTGTTCAGGAGAAGTGGGTAACGCCACTGCCAATTCAGGAACCTTGTCAGCGGCTTCTTACACCTGGTCCGAATCTTCGGGCAATGTGAGCATCGGTTCACCTAATACTCCTTCCACAGTACTTTTGTTTAACACCGCAGGAAACTACACAATTCATCTTGCAATAAATTCCGGAACAGTTATTTCTCAAAGCCAGGCCACTCTTCATGTGGATGCCACACCTACTATCGTTATAACGGGTGCTACAACCCTTTGTGCAGGGCAAAGCACATCGTTGACAGCTTCTGGCGCATTTAGTTATACTTGGTCGAACGGGGTCGTTGGAGCCTCAGTGGTTGATGTTTTTACAATTTCCTTTGGAACCTCGTACACAGTTCTTGCAACAAGTATTCAGGGCTGTGTTGTGTCTGCTGCTACTTTGGTTCATTACGGAATCTATCCCTTGCCTCAAATAGCTACAACCAGTTTCTCTGTATGCACCGGAGCAACTGCCACTATTACAATGTATGGCGCAAACAGCTATTCCTTAATGGGATCTCCACCCATCCCTTTCCAAAGTACGATCGCGGTCACAGCAGGAAATTACGCGTTTATAGCATCAAACGGCGGCGGCTGTACATCTTTTTCGGGAATAACGATAGGCACGTTGGACTGCGCCACTTCACTAAAAGCGCAAGCATTAAATGAGAACCAGTTTAAGATTTTTCCAAATCCGGCCAGAGATTTTATAACTATTCATTCAGAGGTTTCTAAGGCTGTAATTATTGAGCTGACTGATATTACAGGTAAAAATATCCGAACTGAAGATCACACTTTTGCACACGGAGACGTCCGCATTGGAATTACCGAGCTTTCTGCCGGTATTTATTTTGTGAGGATCCATTCAAGGGGTAAGGCTGTTGAAGTTCGCAGGATCTTAAAGGAGTAATTAGTGTTTGTCCGAAAACTAGGTGTTTGGATGGAAATGGAGTTTTCGGCCAAACACTAATTAAGCTTTATAAAATCGTGATACGAGTCTACGGCTTTTTTCAATTCTGTTTGTTCTTGTTCATTTGGTTTGCCTTACGGAGACGTTTCAATACCTACTTTGCCTTTCAAGGAATTATTTTTTCCAGATGCCTTCAATTCTGCCGTTCAGAATAATCATCCTGGTAAAAACCGGGTTGCCGCGACTGACATTAGCTTTGTGTTTCTCAGTATCAAGTGCGCCCTGTACTTATAATCTCTGCCATGTTGATCGCAATCAGGTATGAGAAAGGATCTGCATTGGAGTTCAAACCGCACTTTGTAAAAATGCCTGATTTTTCAGGGGTGATGAAATGATATATTCCTAGGCCTAGTGTTAGACCGAAAGCTTAGATCATTCTCCAATCGGTGCGGAAAATTTTACAATGCACATTGATCCTGGAGATTTAGCCCAGAAGGTAAGGTAGAGATCGCCCGTTCTGGATACAAATTTAACTTGTGGGAGTAAAAATCCTCGATAATGTTCGTCTCTCTTTGCATCATAAAGTGAGCTTCTGCTGGTATGTCCTCCAATGCCAATTTTATAAAAGTCTGGTGAGTAATTAAGTTTATCGGCAAAGACGAGATCAAGATCTTTAAAACCATTTTCTGAAGCAGGAGCATGACTGTCCGGATCGTCACTGTAGCCTATATAAGTATCAGCACCGAGGGTGCCCATAAAAATGGAAGATCCTACAAAAGGACTTATGCCGAGTGCCATTTTATATGGAAAATGAAAAGTGCTTGTAACTTCATCGAATTTTAGATCGTAATAAGTTACTTGGGAAATTACAGAATTTATGGGCCTCCATGAGTTTGACAAGTTAACCCCTGAGGTTGGATAGATTAAGAATCTTACTCTGCCGGGCTCCACAATCGTTTTCATGACAACACTATATAAACGTTGAAATTCAAAGTGTTTCACAAAAAGATCTTGTTTTACAATATTAATAGAAGATGTAAAGTGATCCATCTCAAACTTGTCACAAGTGGCAATAAACTTATTTTTTTCTGGAGATGTTACTTTTAGGCAATATCCGTAAGATCTTCCCGCAGAATCATGCGCCATTGTGAAGTTAATATGATCATTTAATTTATTGGTCTTAAACTTTCTTATCTTGCCAAGACTATCTGGAGAAAGAAAAAGCTGTGTAAAATGTGCTGCGTCTTTATAGCTTATGCGCAGCTGGTACGCAATGTTATTGGAATAATCGCTTTCCGGCCGGAGTAAGTGCATCAGTAATTCTTTATTTCCATTTAGATTAAAATTATCTATAACGTTCATTTTTTTATCAAGTGTGATCAACTGAAAGTAATTGTCTACATCTTCAATTTCACAGCCAATTACATAAGTAAATTCATAATAATTTTTCTTTTCAATGAACTTAAATGTTGGATAACCGTCAGTTCTTTCAAGCACCATAGTGAGGGTCTTTTCTTTTTCCAATAGGCGTAGATCCGAAGTAAGCAGCTGTTTGCTGATTGTGAGTCTATCCTGTTCTTTTTCAACAGAAATAATGTCTATGCCTTTGTCACCAACAAAAAAATTGATGGCATATTTCGGAACTTTGGTTTCCAGAAGTATTGCACCGGTTGTAAGATGTATGAGTTTAATTTTATCAGGAGCAAGATAAATGTACGCCGAATCGTGTACCACTTTTAGAAGATCAAATGGCGCTTGAGGATTGCCCGCCCTTCGTACTTCGTAAATTTCGGCATTTGCGAAATTTTGCGCTCTCAACACGAATATGGAAGCAAATAGCCAAATGAAAAACAGGTGTTTTATACGCATTCGAAAAGGATTTTAAATGATTTTGGGAAGATATTCAAATAAGAACAAATACTCTGATAAGAATATACTGGAATAAAAAAAGCTCCCGAAGGAGCTTTCAATAATTTATAGTCAATTATTACTGTTTTGCATACATCACAATAGATGCTTTGCTTAACATATTCGAATTCAAATAAAAGCCTACCATTGCAGGCGTAGCAGTTTTATCCAGATCTATTTTACTTTTAAGTGCGTACACAGTAAACAGGAATTGGTGAGGAGCGCCTGTTGGTGGGCAAGGACCGCCATACCCTGGTTTACCAAAATCGGTTGCACTTTGAATGGCTTCTTTTGGCGCTATTTTTTTTCCAATTTCGCCGGCACCTGATTTTAGTTCATTCACAGACGCCGGAATATTAAAAATAACCCAATGCCAGAAGCCACTTCCTGTTGGAGCGTCTTTATCGTACATGGTTACAGCAAAATAAGCGGTGCCATCGGGTGCATTTTCCCAGGACAACTGGGGTGAAACGTTCTGTCCACTGCAGCCCATGCCGTTAAAAAATTGTTTTTGTGTCGCCTGGCCTCCTATATCATTGCTTCGTAGCGTAAATGTTTGCGAGAAGGCGTTATTGAAAAGAAGGAAACACGCCGATAAAAAAGAGAATAATTTTCCCATAGTAGATAGGTTTATAGAATTTAAAAATAAAAATACAAAAAAATCGCACACAAACAATGACCCAAAAAAAGCCACAGAAAAATCTCCTCCGAAAACACGCAGAACGATTGTAAACACCACTTTTTGAGCGTTAAAAAAAAGAAGCTATTCTTTTAACCTTTAGGTTTCCTTTTTTTGCTTTTTGATCCTTTCACCGCTTATTTGAATTAGTTCACCGTGTAATCGGGTAGATGCGTACTTAACATACACAATCTGATAACGGTACTCAAATCTGAAAGTCTTGGAGGTGAGTGGATGCACAAAATTAAAAGAAATGGGTTTTTCAAGGCCCTTTTCTGCCTCCGTTAAAGAGCGTATTACGTTCTTAAGATCTTCTGGATCAAGGTAGGTTTTAATGAGGTTATCTACATTGGTAGTACCAAAATCAAAATGAAGTTTTTCTTTTATGCCGGGTTCGAAAAAGATCTGCCTGTTTTCGAGATCTACTTCTAATGGGATCGAATTTGAGATCATTTCCCTGCGATTCTTCCAATCCACAGGATTGTATTGGGTTGTATTATTTTTTTTAGAGGTGCTTTCTTGTTTTTTCATAAAGATTTTCAAAAGTAAAACTGTGGTGGTTTCTCTTGTTCTTTTTTGTTTTTTGATTGTTTAACCCGATCAAAATACAACATATTTTAATACAATACACATTCCAACCTAAATTTTTTTAGTTTTTTCTTGCTCACTTGTTTCTGAATCAACTCCTTGTATTGACTGGCGCGTGTTCGCAGACCCTTTACCGCGAAACACCGCAGTTCACCTGCCTGTTAAATTTCACATTGCTATAAATCGTAGCCCGACAAAGTATTTAAATTATTTAATTTTGCCTCGTGGAGTTGATTATAAAATTGTATAGTGATAAACCTTCAAAAATTGGTGTAAAATATCCGCAGGAATATTCTGCCGTAAGAGCCTATGAAGAAATTTTCAGCAAAAACAGGGGTGAGGTTTTCTCATTGAAAATAGAAATGATCAAAGACAGAATAAATCTCGTCTTGGTTTCCGATCAAAGCGGTGGCCGTATTTTATATAAAGAACTGGAATATAAAATGGAGCAGCTTAAAAAACTCGAGACCTACTTTCAACCAGGAAACGAACTCCAGTTTGTACACATATTTCCAAAATCAAACACCCTGATGATCGCAAAGCCTTTCAGAACCCAGAAATTCATAAGTCTGAGCAGTTATGAGATCATTGGCCCGGCAAATTTCGTAAATGCGCTCTAAGTTTATGGAGATACTATACTGCACAAGTTCTAACAACACGAGGAGTTTCAGAAAAAATAATTTCATTAATTTGTAGTATGTCTCTGTTTATTACTTCCCTCAATTCAGGCAGCAATGGTAATTGTTATTACGTAGGTAATGAAAACGAAGCTGTACTGATCGACGCAGGAATTTCCTGTCGTGAAATTGAAAAGCGGCTGTTGCGTCTGGAACTCTCTATTGGAAAAATAAAAGCAATTTTTATTTCCCATGAGCATTCAGATCACATCAAAGGTGTTGCAGTTCTCTCTCGGAAACACAAGCTCCCCGTTTACATAACGCGCGCTACGCTAAAATCGGGTGGGCTTCAATTGGACGAGGAACTAGTGAAAGAATTTACAGGATATCAGAACATCATGATCGGCGATCTTAATATTATGGCTTTTCCAAAATTTCACGATGCTTCCGATCCCCATAGTTTCATCGTTTCCGGCAACGGCATAAAAATTGGAGTCTTAACCGACATCGGTTCTATTTGCAAGCATGTGATTGAAGCGTTTAAACAATGCCACGCTGCGTTCCTTGAAACAAATTACGATGAAGAGATGCTGGAAGGCGGCAACTACCCTTTTTACCTGAAGCGCCGTATCCAGAGTAGTCACGGACACTTATCAAACGACCAGGCACTTGAGCTTTTTGTAAATCACAGAGCCCCTTTTTTAACTCATGTTTTATTATCGCATCTTTCCAGAGAAAATAATTCTCCGCAGCTCGCTCAGCAATTATTCGACAAACATGCCGGTAAAACGAAAGTAATTGTAGCTACACGTGATTACGAAACTGCGGTCTTCAACATTCAGGCAAATAGTGTAGAAGACATGGAGCTAAAATTAACCAGCGAAAGCCCCCCGGTAACAGCGTTTACAAAAACCTTGCAAACAGCTCTGCCTCCAATAGTTCAAATGTCGCTGTTTTAAATTTATTGGAAATTAAGGAAATACAGTTTCGCTCAATTAATCCTGCGCATCGCAAGTTCTTTCGGCTGACTGATCACCATCGGAAATTTTTCTATCTTCACCGAACTGCTGTCAAGTCCAAAAGCCCTGGCCTCACTTAAGCTAAAGTGCTTCATGATAAAATAAATATTCAGCACAAGTTTTTCAAATGCAGGAAGATCATTGTCGTAAGAAAGGAATTTTTCGACCACCACAAATTTAAAATCACCAATCACATTGTTCTTGCTTAAAGACGCATAGCGACTCGTAATATCCACCTCTTTGTTTTTTACAAGGTCTTCCACAACTTTTCTAAAAAGCAGGTTCACTTTTGGAGCTACACGAAATCCAAGCTTAAAATCCACACGAATAATATCATCTTCTGCAACATGTTTTACTTTGTACTCCATCCGGTAAGGCTCATCGGCAACATCCACATGTAAAAACCAATAAATATCGGCTCGCTTCGGACGTTTTTGAAGAATGGAATAAATGATCTTTGATTCAATTTCTTCGGGATTGTTAGCACTGGTCATGTAAACAAGGTGTGTGGCATATTTGGTAAGGGATTCGTCGCGGCTGAGATCGATAATTTTTTGCTGATGGTCGGCAAGTCTTACCATTTCCACATAACGCTTGCGGATCTTTTTCGCAAGGTGCCAGGTCGTCATCACAAACACCAGCATGATGGCAATTACAAACGTGATCCAGCCTCCGTGCGTAAATTTACTCATGTTCGCTGCGAAGAAGGAAACCTCGATCACCAGGAAAAATGTGATAATAAAATAGATAAAAATAATATTGTAACGCTTCATATGCATGTAAAAATTAAGAAGCGTTGTAGTCATTAACATCGTTAGGGCAATCGCCAGACCATAAGCCTGCTGCATATTCTTTGATTCTTTAAAATAAAGCACAGTCCCCATACAGCCAAACATAAGGACCCAGTTTACTGAGGGAATGTACAATTGACCTTTTAAAAGTGAAGGATGTTTGACTCTTATTTTTGGCCAGAGATTTAAACGAATAGTTTCATTGATGATCGTGAAAGAGCCGCTGATAAGAGCCTGCGATGCAACAACAGCAGCAATAGTAGCCATGGCAATTCCAAAAGGAATAAAGCCTTCCGGCATACTTAAATAAAAAGGGTTACCGCCCCTGAAACTTTGAAGGGTTTGTCCTTCATGTGCAATGAGCCAGGCACCTTGTCCGAAATAATTTAAGACCAACATCACTTTTACGAAGACCCAGGAGGCACGGATATTTTTTTTATTTGAGTGCCCCATGTCTGAATAAATGGTTTCAGCTCCCGTGGTGCATAAAAAGACCGCTCCAAACAAAGTGAACCCAAAAGGATGCGTCACTAATAAATTATAAGCGTAATAAGGATTAAGGCAGGACAACACAGACCAGTCACTTTTTAGCTGGTAAATCCCGACGGCGCCCAGCATCAAAAACCAGATGCTCATAAACGGACCGAAAGGCCGCCACATAAAAGCACTTCCGAACTGCTGAAGAAAAAATAAAAAGAACAAAATGCCGATTACAATTGGAATAGTTCTTATCTCCGGGTTATAGTAGCGTAAACCTTCAAGTGCAGCTGAAATGGAAATGGAAGGAGTAATCATGCCATCCGCCAAAAGTGCGCTTCCTCCTACCATGGCGGGGATTAGCAACCACTTAAATTTTGTCCTCCTTACTAAAGCGTACAATGAAAAAATTCCACCCTCCCCTTTATTGTCTGCGCGCAAGGTAAGTATAATGTACTTGATGGTTGCTTGAAAAGTGAGTGTCCAAAAAATAGCGGAGATGCTTCCTTTAACTACATCCGCGCGTATGGCTTCATTCCCGAAAATAGCACTCATCACATAGAGTGGGGAAGTGCCAATGGCTCCATAAATAATACCTAATGCAATAAGTATCCCGTTAATCGTTATTTTTTTTCGGTCGTCGTTAGGATTTGCCATGGACTCGCTAGTTATAAATGCTGCACAAAATTACTATAAAAAAGAAGGATAAACTCTACTCACGTTTAATACTCTAAAATACAAAACTATTAATTAGGAAAGAATGCACCCCGTGTTTATAAAAAGAATTAATTTAGTGCCTGATGGAACCGGAAGAAAAAGCAATAAAGACAACTTACCTCAGTATCGCAGGTAACACCAGTCTCGCGATCCTGAAAGGCATTACCGGCTATTTTGGGAATTCTTATGCCATGATCGCCGATGCCATTGAATCGGTGTCTGATATATTTTCTTCAGTACTTGTACTTTTTGGAATAAAATACGCTAGCCGGCCCGCAGATAAAAACCATCCATACGGCCATGGTCGTGCCGAACCACTTGTAACCTTTCTGGTGGTAGGATTTTTAGTGATCTCAGCGGTCATTATCGCTTTTCAAAGTGTTCAGAATATCAACGTGCCCCATGAGTTGCCCGAATCCTATACGTTAATCGTGCTAGGTGTCATCATTGGCGTAAAGGAACTGTTTTACCGAATTGTCAAGCGTCGCGGCGAACAAACGCATAGCTCTGCAATAAAGGCAGACGCATGGCACCACCGCAGCGACGCCATTACTTCACTCGCTGCCTTTATAGGAATTTCCATTGCTTTAATTTTAGGAAAAGGATACGAAGCTGCCGATGACTGGGCCGCCTTGCTGGCTTCCGGAATTATTCTTTACAACGCTTATCTCATTTTCAGACCCGCCTTGGGTGAGATTATGGATGAACATTTGTACGATACTTTGATTCTGCAGATTCGCAAATTATCAAAACAAGTGGCGGGGGTTATTGATACTGAAAAATGTTTAATCCGGAAAACTGGAATGAAATACCATGTAGACCTTCACATTATTGTAGACGCTGGAATTACAGTAAGGGAAGGACATCTCATTGCCCATAATTTAAAAGATTATCTTCAAAAGGAATTAATTCAATTGGCCGATGTGCTTATTCACGTAGAACCAAATGATTAAAAATAAAAAAGCAGTTCTCTGGGTGGAACTACTTTTTTAAATACCCCTGTTCAGGTAGAGTTAGGTCGGGTGGGGCGTTTATTTGGGTAATTTTTTTCTCGATTATATTTTATGGGGAACATGTAATTTTTATCTAACTAAAAGTTTACAACAATGGTGCCAAAGACTGTTAAAGAGTAAACATAGAAGTTTGAGCTAGGCTACTCGAAAAGCCTCATTGTAGGGCTCTATCGAACTAGGCCCGGGTTAGAAAGTAACCTGCCGTTTAATAAAGAGCTCCGGGTATATGATTTGTAGGAAGTACGAGGGTTCTAAAACAGTTAATTCAACAAATCTGCGGCAACTTTAGGGGGAGCAATTTGTTTTTGTAGTATGGCAATGTCAAAATTTAAAAAAAGAGTTTTTATACTAGCAGGCTCTGTCCTGCTTTTTGTTATTGTGCTCATTGCCTGTCTTTCTCCGATAGCAAAATACCTGCTTCAAAAGTATGATCTCAAGATCATTGGCAGAGAGGTAACTGTAACAGCCGCCTATGTAAATCCATTCACCGGATATGTGAGTTTTAGCGGCATTAAAATTTTCGAGGCGCATTCTGACAGTGTTTTTATAGCGGCTAAAAGTCTGAGTGGTAATTTCGAAATGCTAAAGTTGCTTTTTAAAACCTACGAGATAGATCAGCTCCATCTTACAGAACCAAAAGTGAAGGTCATCCAGAACAAGGAGCTTCTTAACTTTAAGGACATTATAGAGTTTTATAGTCCAAAAAAACCGACGAAAAAAAAGCGAAACGAACCTGTACATCTGAACTTACTGAACATGGAAATTACAAAAGGCGAGTTTATCTATTTGGAAAAAAGTATTCCTGTAAACTACTCCATTAAAAAGTTTAATGCATCCAGTCCGGGTTTGAGATGGGATGTTGATTCAATGAACATTAAATTTGACTTTCTTTCAGGCGAAGGTACAGGAGACATCAACGGTAAGATGGTGCTGGGTCTCGACAGTTCTTATTACAGGCTCGCAGCTAAAGTGAACAAATACAATCTCCATTTCCTCGAACAATACCTGAAGGATCTTTCCAATTTTGGTAAATTCAAGGCGCACATGGATGCCGATTTCAAGGCAACCGGCGACTTCAGGGATGTTCAGAGTATTAATACCAAGGGCTTGTTTACCATCAATGATTTTCACGTGGGAAAAAATGTAAACGACGATTATACTTCCTTTAAAAAACTTGTTGTCAACATAGAGCAATTAAATCCCCGGAATAAAAAATACCTTTTCGATTCTCTCTCACTCACAGAGCCTTACTTTAAATACGAGCTTTACGACCACCTCAATAACATCGAGCGCATGTTTGGCCATGAAGGAAAAAAAGCAGTGAATCACTCCGAGTTTAATATCATTGTGGAGATTGGAAAATACATCGAACAATTGGCAAAAAACTTCTTTAAAAGTGACTATAAGATCAACCGCCTCGGCATTTACAAAGGAAAATTTCAATACAATGATTTTACATTGGGCGAGAAATTCTCGGTGAGTGCTGATCCTGTTTATTTAACAGCCGATTCCATAAGACGCGATAATAAACCCGTAAAATTTTCTTTTCAAACAGGAATCAAACCCTACGGCAAAGCAGTTATTTTTTTAAGCATCAATCCAAAGGATAGCTCTGATTTTGATGTGGATTTTAATTTTGAGCAGATCCCCATCACACTCTTCAATCCTTATCTGATTAAATACACGTCTTTTCCACTAGATAGGGGCACGCTCGAATTAAAAGGCAAGTGGAGAGTAAGGAACGGAATTATTAATGCCAATAACCGTTTAACCATCATTGATCCCAGAATTTATAATCGGGTAAGAAATTCAGACAATAGACGCTTGCCGTTAAGATTCATTACTTTTTTTGTTAGGGAACGTGGAAATGTAATAGACTACGAAATCCCGATAACAGGAAACCTAAGGGATCCGAAATTTCATTTTAAAGACGTGATCTTCGACGTTATCGAGAATATTTTTGTGAAGCCTGTAAGGAGTCCTTACATAGCGAAAGTGCGGAAGGTCGAAAATAAAATTGAGAAATCACGTGTGCTGAGGTGGGAAATGCGTCAGAACACGCTTTCAGAGGACCAGGATAAATTTTTAATGGAGCTTTCAGACTTTTTACTCGAAAACCCCACAGCAGTTTTGGAAATAAAGCATACGATTTACTCTGAAAAGGAAAAAGAATACATTCTGTTGTATGAAGCTAAAAAGCGGTATTATCTGCATAAGTATAAAAAGAGTGATCAACATCTTACAAGTGAAGAGATAGGAGAGATTGAACAAATGTCAATAAAAGATTCATTATTTGGAAGATACCTCGATTCTAAAACAGACATGCAGCTTCTTTTTACAGTGCAGGATAAGTGCCTTGCAATGGTAGGCCAAAAGAAGGTGAACCAGTTGTTTTCCGCCTTGCTCAAAGAAAGAGAGAAGGCATTTATGAATTATTTTGAGGATAAACATTTTACGGGACGCATAAAAATAAGGCCAGAGGAAGATAAAATTCCCTACAATGGATTCTCGTCCTATCGTATCGACTATAAAGGTGACTTGCCACCTAAGCTAGATGAGGCCATGGATAGAATGCAGGACCTGAACAATAAAAATCCTCGTAAAAAATTTAAAAAAGAAAGAGATACACGCCGGAGTTTGATTCGCGCTAAGAACCGAAAATCAAAATAGTGTCAGGCCAACGCTTCGTTAATATCTGAAAGTTTCCCGAAACGTCGCAGGGTATTTATATGAGAGACGATTGCTTGAGTAAAAGTTTCATTTTCAAGATAAGGAACACCGTATTCTTCAGTTGTTGATTTTACGATATCCGCAATATGCGGATAATGAACGTGACAGATCGTTGGAAACAAATGATGCTCCACTTGGAAATTCAGTCCGCCCACCTACCAGGAAATAAATCTGTTATATCGAGCAAAATTCACAGTAGTATTCATCTGGTGAATGGCCCAGTTATTCTCTACCGTTCCCGTTTCATCGGCTAAAGGGTAGGCAGTACCTTCCACAGCATGTGCCAGTTGAAAGATAACAGTGAGTACAACGCCGGCTATAAAGTGCATAATCAAGAAGCCTCCTATAATTTCTCCAAAAGGCGAACCGAGAATGTAAATCGGTAAAATCAGGAAAATAAAAAAATAGAGAGGTTTTTCAAAAATTATTTTTAAAAGCAAGACTGTATTTTGCTTATCTGTATTCTTATTAAGTCCGTCCTTTTTATATTTCGCAAACTGCAAAAAGTCTTTAAGAAGTGCGCAATATAAAGTGGTAATCCCGTAAAAGAATACTGCATATACAACCTGCAATCTGTGAATCCATTTAATTTTTGTATGCGGTGAAAATCTTAAGATCACTCTGTCCTAAATATCCAGATCATGTGTTACGATATTTGTATAAGTATGATGCAATACATTGTGTTGCATTTTCCAGTTGAATACAGATCCCCCAAGTAAATTGAGTGTATGTCCCAGCAATTTGTTTGTTTTGTGACTCGGTCAATAAGCGCCATGATTGGCATCATGCCTCACGGGCATGCCAATCCCGGCAAGACATAAACCCATAAGCGTACATAACAAAACACTGGTTCCAAATGCGGGCTTAAAAATGAGTAGGGCCACAAATGGTAAAATGTAGCCTGAAAGTAGAACACTGGTCTTAATTAGTGTTTGGCCGAAAACTCCATTTTCGTCGTTGTGTCAAAAAAAATAATCGCTCATTTACCCCAGTAAACCTCACAATCATTTTTTTTAACACGCCTCGAAACAGAATTTTTCCATCCAAACACC